>Ga0207972_100123_pt1 | contig 27028 bp, 28 predicted proteins | sample LakWasMe75_LOW10_2_FD_183903 | JGI IMG/M metagenome (GOLD analysis project Ga0207972, IMG submission 183903) | Freshwater sediment methanotrophic microbial communities from Lake Washington under simulated oxygen tension - Sediment Metagenome... | ecosystem: Environmental > Aquatic > Freshwater >...
AATGGAAGCGCTCGCTTTGCGTACCATACCATTTTTGAAAATTTTCTTTCTCGGTCAGCGAAACCGCCAGTATCTCGGTTTTACTATCATGTGAAAAAATTGATTTTTCACAGGCCGCAAACCACTTGGATCGCGGCAATAAACGATACAGAAAGCTGCGTTGTTTGTGCGCTCGCTCTATAAAACAGGGGTCTGCTGCAAAATGCGCATCCAACCCTGCCATGCGGTTATAGCCAAACACATAATCAAAATGCTGGCCGTTGATTTGTGCAAACACCGCATCAATAAACTTTTGGTAACGAAAATAATTGAACAGCCCGCTTTGCGGCAAAACATGCACTTTAATACCTGGCGCAAAATCACCATCCCATGACATGGTAAAAATCTCTACCTGATGCCCGCGTTTAAGCAGCTCGTTTGCAGTACGCAGCATATCGCGTTGCATGCCGCCATAAGGGAAATACTTAAAAATAATGAATGCAAATTTCACAGAATGCGATCTGGCCAAAAAAAGTTAATTGTATGCGAAAATGCCGCTTATGCTGCAAATTCTACTTGTTAAAACATCATCCATGGGTGATGTCATCCATAACCTGCCGGTCATCGCCGATATACTTACCTATTTTCCAGACGCACAATTTGACTGGCTGGTTGAAGAAGGTTTTGCCGAAATCCCGAAATTGCACCCGCAGGTCAGAGACGTTATTCCTGTTGCAGTCAGGCGCTGGCGTAAGTCTATATTCAGCCGCAAGACCTGGCATGAGATAGGCGTCTTGAAAAACCGCCTTAAACATACACACTATGATGCGATCATCGACACGCAGGGTTTGTTAAAAAGCGCAATTGTGGCAAACTTTGCGCAGGGCGAGCTTCACGGCATGGATTACGCTTCCGCCCGCGAGCCGCTTGCAAGCTTGCTCTACACGCATAAATATCCGGTCTCCCGCAGCCTGCATGCTGTGCAGCGTAACCGCGCACTTGCTGCGCTGGCACTGAATTACCCAATTCCACAGTCGCTTCCCGATTATGGTTTAGGCAACTTGACCAGTCAGCAAAACAACCTTGAATTGCCTCGTGATTACGTTGTATTTCTGCACGGCACCAGCCGCGACTCTAAACTATGGCCGGTTTCACATTGGGTAACGCTGGCAGATAAGCTTAAACAGTTTAATCTGCAAGTGTTATTGCCTTGGTCTAACCCTAGTGAAGAAACCCGCGCAAAAGACATTGCAGCACAATGCAGCAATGTACAGGTATTACCCAAACTGAAATTAACGGCACTTGCCGACATTTTAGCTCAAGCCAATATGAATATAGGTGTAGATACCGGACTGATGCACCTTTCTACCGCACTGAATAAGCCCAGTATTGCTATTTATACTGATACCAATCCGGAATTCACCGGCGTGCTGCCAAGCATAGAAAATCTGGCCATTAACATCGGCGGCAAAGCGCAGATTCCGAGTGTGGATGATGTTTTCCAGCTGGCATCAGGCTTTATACAGAAAGATAATTAAAGATAATCTATGAAAAAATCCACATTTTTAGTCATCGGTGGCGCCGGATACATTGGATCGCATCTGGTAAAAGCACTTATAGAGCAGCAGCAACAGGTCGTCATCGTTGATAACTTATCGGCAGGGTCAGCATCCGCAGTGCTTGGCGGTGAACTGATTGTTCACGATTTTGATGACCGCGCATTTTTAGACGGGTTATTCAGCAATAACCAGTTTGACGGCGTTTTCCACTTCGCATCGCAGATTGTAGTCAGCGAATCGGTCAAAGACCCTGGCAAATACTATCGCGCGAATACCGCCGCTACGCTCACATTACTGGAGGCGATGCGTGACCACAAAGTGGGGCCATTGGTATTTTCATCGACCGCTGCGGTTTACGGCGAACCTTTATACACACCTATCAACGAACAGCACCCTACCAACCCGCTTAACCCCTATGGGCGCAGCAAACTCATGGTTGAACATATGCTGGCAGACTTTGCCAGCGCTTACCGCCAAAAATACATTGCACTGCGCTACTTCAATGCGGCTGGCGCTGACCCGCAAGCGCGTATCGGTGAAAGTCACGATCCGGAGACGCATTTGATCCCGCTGGCATTACAGGCTATTTCGGGCAAGCGGCCTCCTCTGCAATTATTCGGGCAGGATTACGATACGCCTGATGGCACCTGCATCCGTGACTACATTCACGTTGACGACTTGGCAAGTGCGCACATACTTGCCATTAATCACCTGAACAATGGCGGTGAATCCGGTATCTTTAATTTGGGTAGCAATCATGGGTACAGTGTCAATGAAGTCATCCAAACGGCAGCTCAAGTTACAGGCAAGGATGTGCCGCTGACCTATGCGCCAAGACGAGCAGGTGACCCCGCCAGCCTCGTTGCCGATGCCTCACTCGCCAAAAAAGTATTAGGATGGCAACCTAAATACACGAATCTGAACGAAATCATTCAGCATGCATGGGCATGGGAACAAGCCAAGGGCTGATAGTCGTAAGAAATTAATATTTTTTAGAATTTTTTCTATCGCCAGTATTGAAAAACTGCGCCCTTACCCCCATTAACCTTTCATCTCGAAATTAAATTACCTAGACTACTAGAAAATTCAAAGGATAGTTATGCAGCAAGATCAAGAAAACCAGCAACCAGAACTGGCCGCGGAAGATGTAGAAGTAACGGCAGAACAAAATGCACCAGCAACGCCAGAGGCCAGAATCGCAGAACTTGAAGCAGCCTTGGAAGAAGCAAAAGCGAGCGTGCTTTACGTTAAAGCAGAAGGTGAAAATATTCGCCGCCGCGCGATGGATGACATTGATAAAGCGCGCAAATTTGCTTTGGAAAAATTTTCAAACGAACTGTTAGCAGTTAAAGACAGCCTAGACGCTGCCCTGCTGATTGAAGCAGCCGATGTAAAAAGCTACAAAGACGGCGTTGAACTCACGGCTAAACAATTATCTAGCGTGTTTGACAAATTCAATATTGCCGAGATTAACCCGGCAGGTGAGAAGTTTGACCCGAATAAACATCAGGCAATTTCAATGCTGGAAAACAGCGGCGAACCTAACACTGTCATCAACGTACTGCAGAAAGGTTACACGCTGAATGAGCGCGTACTACGTCCGGCGCTGGTGATGGTGGCCAAGTAAAAAAGCTTAATTAACCGCCGATAAACGCAGATGAACGCCGATTAAAACGGATAAAACAGACTCTTGAATTTAAAAAAACCATCCCCATTAACATAACAAGGTTAAAAATTACAACCTACGATAATTTAGATGACCCTAATATGTTTTATCGGCGTTTATCTGCGTTTATCGGCGGTTAAAAGATTTGAATATTTAAAAAGGAAATTGAAACATGGGCAAAATTATTGGTATTGACTTAGGTACTACGAACTCTTGCGTTGCCGTGATGGAAGGCGGCAAACCACGCGTGATTGAAAATGCCGAAGGCGCACGTACTACACCTTCTATCATCGCTTATCAGGAAGATGGCGAAATCTTGGCTGGTGCACCGGCAAAACGTCAGGCAGTGACCAACCCGAAAAACACGCTTTACGCGGTTAAACGTTTGATCGGCCGCCGTTTTGATGAAAAAGAAGTGCAAAAAGACATCAACCTGATGCCTTACACTATTGCCAAAGCAGACAATGGCGATGCATGGGTTGAAGTGCGCGGTCAAAAAATGGCACCACCACAAATTTCAGCCGAAGTTTTACGCAAGATGAAAAAAACTGCGGAAGACTATCTGGGTGAAGAAGTGACAGAAGCCGTGATTACAGTGCCTGCATACTTTAATGATAGCCAACGCCAAGCCACTAAAGACGCTGGCCGTATCGCCGGTCTGGAAGTTAAACGTATTATCAATGAGCCTACCGCAGCGGCTTTGGCTTTCGGCTTGGATAAACAAGAAGGCGACCGCAAGATTGCCGTATACGACTTGGGCGGCGGTACATTCGACGTTTCTATCATTGAAATTTCAAGCATTGACGGCGAGCACCAGTTTGAAGTGCTTTCAACCAACGGTGATACATTCCTCGGTGGTGAAGACTTCGACAACCGCTTGATCGACTTTTTAGCGGATGAATTCAAGAAAGAAAACGGCCTTGACCTGCGTAACGACTTGCTGGCTAAACAACGCCTGAAAGAAGCGGCTGAAAAAGCGAAAATCGAATTATCAGGCGCGCAGCAAACTGAAGTGAACTTGCCTTACATCACAGCTGATGCAACTGGCCCTAAACACTTGGTAGTAAAAATTACGCGTGCAAAACTGGAATCTTTAGTGGACGACCTGATTGAGCGTACGATTGCTCCTTGCCGTACTGCAATTAAAGATGCCGGCGTTTCAATCGATGACATTACTGACGTGATTTTGGTGGGCGGTCAAAGCCGTATGCCAAAAGTGCAGGAAAAAGTAAAAGAAATCTTCGGCAAAGAGCCACGTAAAGACGTAAACCCTGATGAAGCAGTTGCAGTTGGCGCTGCAATTCAAGGCGGCGTATTGCAAGGCAACGTGAAAGACGTGCTGTTGCTGGACGTAACACCATTGTCATTAGGTATTGAAACACTGGGTGGCGTGATGACTAAACTCATCAAGAAAAACACCACGATTCCTACCAAGGCATCACAAGTGTTCTCAACCGCTGAAGACAACCAGAATGCAGTAACGATTCAAGTGCTGCAAGGTGAGCGCGAAATGGCTTCTGCCAACAAATCACTCGGCCAGTTTAACCTGAGCGACATTCCACCGGCACCACGTGGCATGCCGCAAATTGAAGTAACTTTCGACATCGATGCTAACGGTATCTTGCACGTGTCTGCAAAAGATAAAGCGACTAACAAAGAAAACAAGATCACCATCAAGGCAAACTCTGGTCTTTCTGAAGAAGAAATCAAGAAGATGGAAGAAGATGCAGTCAAGTACGCCGACGAAGACCGCAAATTGCGTGAATTAGTGGATGCACGCAATGCAGCTGACGGCATGGTGCACTCTGTGAAAAAATCTCTGTCAGAGCACGGCGACAAACTGGATGCAGCTGAAAAAGAAGCGATTGAAACAGCAATTAAAGACGTTGAAGATGCACTGAAATCTGACGACAAAGCAACCATTGAAGCAAAAACAGAAGCCCTGACTACCGCTTCACAAAAACTGGGTGAAAAAGTCTACGCTGCGCAGCAAGCTGAAGCGAATACCGAGAGCGCTCAGCCTCAAGGTGAAAAAACGGTAGATGGCGATGTAGTAGATGCCGAGTTTGAAGAAGTGAAGAAAGACTAATCCTGTGAAATGTGAAATGAGAAACGTGAAAAGATAACACAGACGTGCAGCAGCGTAGTCATAAAGATTTGAGAGTCTGGCAAGCCGCCATGCGCTTGACTCAAGAGATTTACGCGCTCACGTCTAAGTTTCCCAAAGAAGAACTATTTGGGCTAAGCTCTCAAATGCGCCGTGCAGCAGTTTCCGTACCTTCCAATGTTGCGGAAGGCTCTGCACGTAACAGCACTAAAGAGCTTATTCACTTTCTCAGCATTGCCACAGGCTCACTGTCTGAACTTGATACCCAATTAGAGCTTACCAAGCTATTAGGTTATAGTGAGGACATAAGCAACATTCAAGCGACACTAGATGAGACTACTGCATTGATTTTAGCGATGGCTAAATCACTAAAAAACAAACTGCAGACCTAATGCGCTTCATCTAGCTCGTTTCACATTTCACTTTTCACGTTTCACTTAAAAGATTATGGCAACAAGCAAAAAAGATTACTACGAAGTCCTTGGTGTTAATAAGGATGCCTCAGAAGAGGAAATTAAAAAGGCTTATCGCAAACTTGCGATGAAGTACCACCCTGACCGTAACCCGGACAACCCAAAAGCTGAAGAGCAATTCAAGGAAGCAAAAGAAGCTTACGAGATGCTGTCAGACGACCAGAAACGTGCGGCTTATGACCAATACGGCCATGCCGGTGTAGACCCAAGCATGGGTGGCGGCAGCGCGGGCTTTGGCGGCGCAGGCTTTGCAGATGCATTCGGCGATATCTTCGGTGATATCTTCGGCGGCGGTGGCGCACGAGGTCAGCGTAGCAATGTGTATCGTGGCGCAGACTTGCGCTACAACATGGAAGTTTCGCTGGAAGACGCAGCCAAAGGCACTGAAACCAAGATCCGCATTCCGGTACAGGCCAAGTGTGAGCCATGTAATGGCTCTGGTGCTAAATCAGGCAAATCTCCTGTTACCTGTACGACTTGCGGTGGTCATGGGCAGGTGCGCATGCAGCAAGGCTTCTTCTCTGTGCAACAGACATGTCCTAAGTGTCATGGTGCTGGCAAGATGATTAAAGATGAAGACAAGTGCCCGGACTGTCACGGCGCCGGCCGCACCAAGCAAAACAAGACACTTTCAGTCAAGATTCCTGCGGGTGTAGATGAAGGCGATCGCATTCGCCTGACAGGTGAAGGTGAAGCTGGCGTAAATGGCGGCCCAACCGGCGATTTGTATGTTGTCGTACACCTGAAACCGCACCAGATATTCCAGCGTGACGGCGGCAATCTGCACTGCGAAATGCCAATCAGCTTCAGCACTGCCGCACTAGGCGGCGAAATTGAAGTACCAACACTGGATGGCTCAGCCAAGATGAAAATACCGGCTGAAACACAAACCGGCGGCGTATTCAGGCTACGTGGCAAAGGCATCAAACCTTTGCGCTCAAGCGAGCATGGCGACCTGATGGTACATGTGGTCGTAGAAACCCCGGTAAAACTGACGACTCGCCAAAAAGAGTTATTGCGTGAGTTTGAAGAAAGCACACAGGCTGATGCCGGTAAACACAGCCCTAAAAACAAAAGCTGGGTAGATAAAGCCAAAGACTTTTTTGGCTAAGTCACCTATAGACAATAAAAAAGCTCGCACATGCGAGCTTTTTTATTGCATCAAATTATCTGTTTATGCCAATTTACTTTTAAAGAATCTATTTTAGAATACGCAGAATTTCCAACAACTCTTCTCCAGCATCAGCAAAGTCGTCATAACTTCTACCGGCGGTACGCGCATACCAGTATTTACTGTTCCACACATCGCCTTCAATCTTATGCAGAATCGCATGAAGCCAGTTGGCATTGCTATCACTGTAGTCTTGCGCAATTTTATGCGAAGCATCCCAGTCACCATCTAGTGCCAGCTTTACAGCCGTCAACAACGCTTCTTTATTCATGATGCATTTTCAAAAAATTAATCATCAAAAAAATCAAGCTTTTTGTTTCGAGGCAATTGCTTCAATTGTGCCTCAGCAACGCTTGCCGCCGAACGGTCTGCATATCGCTTAGATGCCAGAATTTTTACCGGCGGATTAGCGCGGGTGTAGCGTGCGCCCTTGCCCGAAAGATGAGCGGCGTAGCGCTGTTCAAGATTGTTGGTAATACCTGCATAGAACGCACCATTTTTACACTCCAGCAGGTATAAGACCCAATCCATAGCAATCATTATTCCATTTTTGTTATTTCCGCCTGCGTACTACAGGTACGCCAATTTGCTAAGCGCTGAAACGCCAGCAAAGTCGCAAGCGGGAATAACGACTATTAATATGTTCCTGCTTGTATAAATTCGACTTTATAACCGTCCGGATCCTCGATAAATGCAATCACTGTTGTGCCGTGCATCATTGGCCCAGCCTCGCGTATCACTTTGCCGCCGGCATTGCGCACAGCATCACAAGCCTTATATGGATCATCCACTTCAATCGCAATATGGCCATAAGCCTTACCCATATCGTAACTTTCAACGCCATAGTTATAGGTCAGTTCCAGCACGGTATGGTCAATTTCAGCACCGTAACCAACGAACGCCAATGAAAATTTACCATCCGGAAAATCATGCTGACGCAATAATTTCATGCCCAGAATTTCAGTATAAAACTTGATTGAGCGCTCCAGATTTCCAACACGGAGCATAGTATGTAGCATGCGCATTTTGCTATTCCTTGAGTTTGATTTATTTGGCTGCAGTTAACAGATAATACTTTTCCATCAGCTGATCTTTGGTTTCGACGACTTCCGGGTTAAATGGGATGCAATCAATCGGACACACCTGCTGACATTGCGGCTTATCGTAATGACCTACACATTCGGTACATTTATCAGGGTCAATTTCGTATATTTCTTCACCCTGAAAGATAGCCTCGTTCGGACAGGCCGGCTCGCAGACGTCGCAGTTGATGCATTCATCAGTAATCATTAACGCCATATTTTTCCTTTATAAATTCATTTAATAAGCGAATTGCTGCGCAACGTCCTCGCTCACTCCTAGTCTATCAATGCGATATGCCTGCGTCGCGCGCTGCGGGGTCGCTTGCACTTCATCTTATTAAATGAATTTCTGAAACGAAAAATTACACTTTCAATTTCTTTTTAATCGCAGCCTCAACCGCCTTGGACACAAACTGATCAACCTCACCACCGAGTTTTGCCACTTCACGAACCAGGCTGGAGGATACGAACATATATTCATCAGAAGGCGTTAAAAACATCGTTTCAAGCTTGGGGTAGAGTTTACGGTTCATGCCTGCCAGTTGAAACTCATATTCAAAATCTGAAGCGGCGCGTAAACCGCGAATGACGATTTGCGCTTGCTGTTCTTGCACAAATTGCATCAGCAAGCCGCCAAAACCTACTACCTTAACATTGTCGTAATTGCCAAAAACCTGCTGCGCCAATTCCACTCGCTCATCAAGGCTAAATAAGGTGGCTTTACTGGTGCTGCCGGCAACCGCTACGATCACGTCATCAAACAGATGTGCAGCGCGACGTACAAGGTCTTCATGCCCAAGCGTTATGGGGTCAAATGTACCAGGGTAAACAGCGATGCGTTTTTTAGCTTCGGTCATGTTTCAGTCTCAATTCTGGTGTAATTTTAACAGATGATAAAAGACATTACCTGCTTTGCTTTGCTTGACTACCTGCCAGATATCATCTGGTTCAATAGCATACTCCGCTTCGGCATACACGAAACCATCAGGATTCAAGTGCGCAGGCAACAGCGGCAGGACTTTAGCGAGCCATCCCTGATTGTAAGGCGGGTCAAGAAAAACCACATCAAACAACTGACGGTTCTTAGCCAAAAAACTTAAAGCATCGCTATTGAATACCTGCGCAGCATCTGCCTTGAGCGCAGCTTTATTCTCTAAAATCGCTTTAAATACCGAGGGTGTATTTTCTACCAGCACAGCCGTTTGGGCATTACGAGACAGCGCCTCAAAGCCCATCACGCCGGTGCCTGCAAAAAGATCCAGGCAATGCAGCCCGGTCAAATCTTGCCCGAGCCAGTTAAATACGGTCTGGCGCACGCGTTCCGGTGTTGGCCGCAGGCCTTCCGCATCTGGAAACTTCAGTAAGCGGCTGCGCCATTCGCCTGCATTGATGCGTACCGTATTCTGTTTTTTGCTGTTATTTGTATTGCGAGGCAATCTGTCGTCTCAATTAAATTCAATCAAGCGCGTAGATTGCCACGCTAGCACTCGCATCGCAATACAAATTTATGCTTAAAGTAAACTATTTTGCGTCAGGGTCACCCACAATAATCGTTACAAAGTTTTCAGTTTTAAGGCGGCGACTGAACGCATCCTTAATCTGCGCCACGGTTACTTTTTCTACATTACTGTTATATTCATCCAGATAATTGAGCGGCAACTTGTAGAAGCCGATCACCGCCAGGTAATCCAGAATCTTGCTGTTACTGTCAATACGCATCGGAAAACCGCCGATAATATTGGCTTTAGCGGCTTTCAACTCAGCCTCAGTAATACCGTTTTTGATGAAGTTATCCAAGGTTTCTTTAACCAGCTTTAGTGCATCCCCGGCCTGGTCTTTTTTGGTTTGCAAACCCAGCTGGAACGGCCCGGGCTCTGCCATCGGCATAAAGTAGCTATATACACTGTAAACCAGTCCGCGCTTCTCACGCACTTCTTCAGTCAACCTTGATACAAAACCACCGCCGCCTAATACATAGTTGCCAACATACAGCGGGAACAAATCCGGGTCACCACGCTTAATGCCAGGATAACCAAGCAAAATATGCGATTGCGAAGCTGGGTGTGCAATGCGTTTTTCCAGTGGCTGCGTTGGTAATGTCACTGCAGGAATAGGGCTCACCGCAGCAGACTTAGGCAAGCCGGAACTAATGCTCTCGGCAATAGCGCCTGCCTGCTCACGCGTTAAGTCACCAATAATCGCCACTACCGCACCTTTCGCTCCGTAGTATTGTTTATAGAAGCTTTGCAGGTCGTCGCGCGTGATTTTGGCTACCGTATCCACCTCACCGGACTCATCCAGGCTGTAAGGGTGACTTCCATATAACGCTTTCATAAACTCTTTGCTGGAAATGCTTTCAGGCTGGGTTGCAGATTCCTGCAGACCTGAAATGATGCGCGCTTTTTCACGCGTGAGCACATCATCAGGAAAATCCGGCTGCTGCAAGACTTTAGTAAAAACCTCTAATGCCTGCGTTTTTTCGCGCTCACTGCTCAGGGTGCGCAGTTTGAATCCGGCGCGGTCTGCATCAAAATCGCCGCCTAAAATGGCGCCTATATCAGCCATTTTGTTTGCAATTTTTTCGTCAGACATACCGGCGGCACCTAGCGTCATCAAGTATCTGGTAACACCTGCAAGTCCTGATTTTTCGACACTATCGCGTGCGCTGCCTGCGGCAAAATTGACGCTTATGTCAACGATAGGCAAATCATGATTCTCTACAAAATAAACTTCAGATCCTGACGCTGTCTGCCATTGCTGAATTTTGACACCCGCATGAACGACGCTGCTGAATGCCAGAAGACCGGCAGTGGCTAAAGCCAGCCCTGCGGTTAATGTTTTTCTTATGTATTGCATATTCATTGTTTATTACCCTAATTTTAATATTTAGAGAATTAAGAGTTTTGCTTAATGTACGTGCGGCTTACCCTGTGGTTTCGCATTCGGGTCAATCGGCTGTGGATCCAGTGTTGCGATCGTCATATTATCTTTAAGCAGATATTTTTTAGCCACTGCCTGCACCTGCTCCGGTGTTACAGCACGTAACTTTTTCGGGTAGTCTTCAAGAATCTTCCATGAAAAGCCTATCGTTTCAATCGTACCGATCTGCATACCCTGATAGAACATGGAATCGCGCTTGTACACATCAGCTGCAATTACGCCTGCTTTCACACGCTCTAACTCTTCAGTGGTCACACCTGATTTTTTAATATTTTCTATCTGCTCTATCAATGCGGCCTCTACATCAGCAACAGTTTTGCCTTCACTTGGCGTTGCATCCATTGCAAATATACTTTGGCGGCCTCGTGACATCAGGTCATACCCGGCACTGGCATCGATCGCCAGTTTTGATTCACGTACCAGGCGCTGATTCAAACGTGCTGCAGGGTTGCCGCTTAGCACGCCGGCTAGCACTTCCAGTGCATACGGCTCCCAATCTGTATCTGGATTTGTTAATGCAGGCACATGATAGCCCATCAGCAGATACGGTAGTTTAGCTGGCGCTTTTACGACTACACGACGCTCACCGATCTGCTCAGGCTCCGCCTGTGGTTTACGCACCGGCAAGACTTTAGGCTTTAATTTGCCAAAGTGCTGCTTTACCAGCTTGTAAACTTCTTCAGCTTTCACATCACCGACTACTACAAGCGTTGCATTGTTAGGTGCATACCAGTTGTTGTACCACTCACGGGCATCGGCAGCTGTCATGTTCTCAAGATCATTCATAAAACCGATCACTGGCCGTGAATATGGATGCGCACGATATACCGCACCCTGAAATGCTTCATTCACTTTTGATTGCGGTTTATCGTCAGTGCGCCAGCGGCGCTCTTCCATCACCACCTTGATTTCTTTGGCAAACTCTTCATCGGTTAACTGCAAGTTAGCCATGCGGTCGGCTTCCAGCTTGAACGATAAAGGTAAGTGTGATTTTTCAAGCTGCTGAAAATAACAGGTGTAGTCAGTGCTGGTAAATGCATTTTCCTTACCACCGGCAGCTGCAATCAGGCGTGAAAACTGTCCGGACTTTACTTGTTTGGTTCCTTTAAACATCATGTGTTCAAGCACATGAGCCACTCCGGTCTTGCCATTCACCTCATCCAGACTGCCCGCCCGATACCAGACCTGAGATACGACGACCGGTGAGCGATGGTCTTCCTGCACAATCAGTTTTAAACCATTATCAAGTTTAAATTCCTGTATCGCTGCATTAGCAAACGCCGTTAATGGCATCATTAACAAAAGAATCAAAAATCTTTTTGTACGCACAGTACTTATCTCCATTTATTTTTAGCTATATTTTAAATCTGGAAGCATTTGATTTAATAGCGCATGGCATTCACGCTGCAAATAGTTTGCATCTTTAGCTTACCTGAACTGGCATTTGAGACAAGGATAACACTTTGTTAGTTCATCCCAACGGTGTACCAGGAAATTCATACTCTAGGTTATGGCCTACGCTCGCATTTGTTTTTATGGGCGCAGGCAGCAACAAAGGCATCATATTGGTGATTACCATGATCACAGGCATGGGGAACTATGAACTATTTGAAAGTTCTGAAAAACCAGATATTAAGTAACCCGCAACTGGTGCATCGCATGCTACAGAATTAAGCTAAAATAGCTTAACTTAATTAGCTGAATTTCTATGTTCAATTTTTTCAAAAAAGATAAACCCGAGCCAAGCGCAGAAGAAAATAAACTCAAGCCTGCTGAAGCCACTGTTGCGGCTGAAACAAGCATAAGCTGGACTGAGCGCCTGAAGCAGGGCTTAGCCAAAACCCGCAACCAATTGGGCAGCCAGCTGGCAGGAATTTTCGGTGGCGGTAAAATCGATGCTGAAGTTTATGAGGAACTGGAAAGCATTCTCCTGACTGCAGACGTTGGCATCAGCGCTACAGAGTTTCTGCTCGATGACATCAAAAACCGTGTAAAACGCCAAAGCCTTGATGATACTGCACAGCTTAAAACTGCGTTAAAAGAAGCACTATCTGACTTGCTGCTGCCTCTGCAAAAACCACTGGAAACTTCTGCACACAAGCCTTTCATCATCATGCTGGCCGGCGTGAATGGCGCGGGCAAAACCACCACCATCGGCAAGCTGGCGAAGCACTTTCAATCACAGGGCAAAAGCGTACTGATTGCGGCTGGCGACACTTTCAGGGCAGCCGCACGTGAGCAGCTACAGATTTGGGGTGAGCGTAACAATGTGCACGTTGTTGCTCAAACCAGCGGCGACCCGGCTGCGGTGATGTTTGACGCGATTAATTCAGCGCTTGCCAAAAATATTGATATCGTTCTGGCAGATACTGCCGGTCGTTTACCAACGCAACTGCATTTGATGGAAGAAATTGCCAAAGTAAAACGCGTAATGGACAAAGCCCTGCCCGGCGCACCGCATGAAGTGCTGCTGGTGCTGGATTCCAATACCGGACAAAATGCGGTAAATCAGGTCAGAATTTTTGACGATGCACTTGGTGTTACCGGCCTTGTACTCAGCAAACTGGATGGCACAGCTAAAGGCGGCGTCATCGCGGCTATCGCGCAGGCTCGCCCCATTCCCATACGTTATATCGGCATTGGTGAAGCGATTGATGATCTTCGACCTTTTAATGCGGCAGAGTTCATAGACGCAATGATTGACTAAATGGAGTTTAACAAACACATTCTTTGGGCGCATTGCTTCGTTGCGCGGTACTCGCAACCTCGCTGTATAACACATACTATCTCGGTTTCTGTGTTCCGTGCGCCTAGCAGTGCATCCCAAATAACGTATTTGTTAAACCCCATTTATAAATAACCAAGATTAACGCTAGAATAATGGCATGATTCAATTTGACCAAGTCAGTAAACGCTACCCGGGTAGTGATCAGATATTAAAAAATGTCAGCTTCAGCATCAACGCTGGCGAGTTTGTTTATGTCACCGGCCATTCTGGTGCCGGTAAAAGCACACTGCTTAAATTGATTGCGGCGACTGAACTGCCGACCAGCGGCACGGTACTGATTGCGCACCAGAACGTCAGCAAACTCAAACCCTCGGCGATCCCTTTTTTACGTCGCCGCTTCGGGCTTATTTTTCAGGACCACAAACTGCTGTATGACCGCAACTGCTTTGAAAATGTAATCTTGCCTTTGCGTATCAACGGCGTTTCCGAACCGGAAGCCGCCAAGCGCGTGCGCGCTGCACTGGATAAAGTTGGATTACTCAACAAAGAAAAAGTAATGCCAATCACCCTATCCGGTGGTGAACAGCAGCGTCTGGCAATTGCGCGCGCGGTTGTCAGCCGTCCATCGATACTGCTTGCAGATGAGCCAACCGGTAATCTGGACGCAAGCTACGCTGCTGAAATCATGGCAATTTTTCAGGCGTTTAATCAGGTGGGCGTGACTGTTATCATGTCCACACACGATGCCTTGGGCATGAGCGTAGACCAAAACCGGGTATTACATCTGGATCATGGCCAGCTCACAGAAAATCCGTTCATGCAAAAAACTTTAAATTTGAATACACCGCCTACGGAAAAATTGTCATCATGAGCACCTGGCTGAATCACCATCTGCAGTCGATCAAGCTCGTACTGTCGCGTATGCACGCTAACCTGCTGTCAACATTCCTGATTTGCCTGGTAATCGCTGTAGCCATGTGCTTACCGAGTTTGTTTTATCTTGGCGTTGATAACTTATCCAAACTAACGAACCACATGAAGGGTGAAACAGAAATCAGCCTGTTTCTTAAACTAGATGTAACTTCTGACGATATCGGCAAAATTGATTCGATATTAGCCAAAAATATAGCAATCAGCCAATATCATCTGGTCACGAAAGATGAGGCCTGGCAGCAATTGCAGGCAAAATCTAAAGAAAACCAGAACATCAGCAGTGCAATCGAGCAGCTTGGCAAGAACCCGTTACCCGATGCATTTTTTATTCAGGCTAAATCTACCGACCCTGAGACGCTAGAGACCTTGAGAAATACATTGCAGAGCATTCCGGGTGTTGAGCAAGCGGTACTCAATGCAGACTGGGCAAAGCGCCTTGCAACATTACTCAGCATAGGCAAAAAGCTGGTATTTTTTATTACCGCACTGCTCGCTATCATGCTGCTAGTGATTATTGGCAATACTGTGCGCATGCAGATACTGTCGCAAAAAGATGAAATCCAAGTGAGCTACCTGATAGGCGCAACCAATAGTTTTATCAGAATGCCTTTTCTTTACGCAGGCGTTTTATATGGGCTGTTTGGTGGCTTACTTTCAATACTGATGATTGCAGGCATCATCCAGACTTTCAACTATTCCGTCATGGAAATATCCAGGCTCTACAGCAGTGACTTCAGTTTAAATATGCTGAATATAGACCTGTACTTTACGATCATCGGCCTTGCCGTCACTATTGGCTGGTTAGGTTCATATCTTGCAGTCACACGTGCAATCAGGGCTATTAAAATCAGCTAGGAGTGCTGCGTTTCAGCGCAGTTATGTATCTATTTCAGCTTATTGATTTCTACAAATCTGGCATAAGCTATGGACTGTTTAATTAATTTTCAGCTTGGGTTAAGTTTTCTATTCTAGAATTGCTTATACATCATTCACCGTGATGCCATACACAGCTTGAATTGATATAACAATGACGTTCAAATCTAATATTTTTAAACTTTCTTATGTTGCCACCTTACTGGTTGCCGCACTAGCGTTGCAATTTGTTTCAGCAGCTTCTTTTGTCAGCGCTGACGAGAGCCAGTTAACCGCGCGCAAACTCTCTGAAGCCGGTTTGATACTGCCCTTAGAAAAAATCAATAAAGCAGCAAAAAACATTAAAGCGGGCAAAATCCTGGAGACAGAGCTTGAGCTTAAAAATGGTGTTTATATTTACGAAGTCGAGATTCTCGATGATAAAAGCCAGGTTTGGGAACTAAAGCTGGACGCTAAAACCGGCAAGCTGATCAAACTGGAGCTTGAAGATTAATCATGCGCTTATTGCTGGTAGAAGACGACATCGAACTAGGCCCTCAGTTGCAAGCGGCGCTGCAGCGCGCCGGTTATGCGGCTGATTTAGCGACAGATGGCATAGAAGCTGAAGCCGCAGGTGAGCTAGAGCCTTATGATTTAATCGTACTGGATCTGGGCTTACCCAAACGCTCCGGCCTTGAAGTACTGACTAACTGGCGCAATAAAAATATACATACCCCAGTAATCATCCTTACCGCGCGCGCAGGATGGCAGGAAAAAGTCGCCGGATTTAATGCCGGGGCAGATGATTACCTAGGCAAACCATTCCAGATTGAAGAACTGCTGGCTCGCATCAATGCAGTTTTAAAACGCAGTGCAGCGAATGTAATCGGGGAACTTCAGACCAAACATTTCAAACTGGATGAACAGACACAAAGCATCATCCTCAACAGTGGCGAGCAGCATGCCCTGACTGGCACCGAGTTCCGCTTACTGCGTTATTTCATGCTGCATCCCGGCCACGTGCTCTCTAAAACCGTGCTGACCGAACATGTTTATGAGTATGATGAAGACAAAGACAGTAACGTTATCGAGGTCTATGTGAATCGATTACGGCAAAAAATCGGCGCTGATTTGATTCAGACCCGGCGCGGCCAAGGCTATGTGTTCGGAGCTGACCAGTAATGACATCACTCCAAGGACGCCTGACCTGGGGGCTGATGTTAAGCCTGATTGTTTTACTCACATTACAGTGGGCAGTTGTCACCTATGCGATTAACAAACTTACCGAAACCCAGCTCATAGGGCGCCTGCAGCGTGAAGGGGAAACGCTGTTAGCAGGTACTCACTTTGACGCTAACGGCCAACTGACGATGGATGCCAGACGCCTTAGTGCAATCTATCAGCGTCCGTTCTCCGGTCACTACTATGTCATCATCTCAGATCAGCAACGCCAGATTTCGCGTTCACTGTGGGATGCCGACCTTGATATTAAAGCACTGACCGCCGGTGGAGAAGCCACGCTTTACCTGCAAGGACCGGAACAGCAACCCTTGCTGGTTGTGGCGCATGGTTATCAAAAGCAGCAGCGGGCTATCACAATCGCTATCGGCGAGAATCTCACTGCATTGCACAATAGCATGACGCGCTTTCAAATCATTTATGCATTGGTCTCACTAGCTGGCCTGATTGCGCTTTTGATCATTCAGAGGCTGATTGTCGCTAATGCGCTACGGCCATTGCGCAACATACAGGAAAGCATTGCAAAGCTGGGGCGAGGTGAAGTGAGCCGGATTGAAAGTAACGGCCCTGCTGAAGTAGCGCCACTCATCGAAGAGCTCAACCGCATGTTAGTTGCCATGCACGACAAGTCGCGACGGTCGCGCGAGTCACTAGGGAATCTGGCACATGCGCTGAAAACCAAGCTGACCTTGCTTAATCAGGCTGCAGAGCACCCTGAACTCAATGCACAGCCTGAAATTCGCCATCAGATCTATGCCGCGACAGATGCTATCGGCCAAAGTATTGAGCGAGAATTGAAGCGTGCGCGCTTAATCGGCGACACGCACCCGATGCGCAAGGTGGATCTAAAAACTGAAATAGCCCAACTTACGCACACGCTGCGCCAGATGTACGCAGATAAAGCGGTGAACATTACATGGGAAATTACCGAAAACACGCAGTTTCGCGGAGATCAGGAGGATCTGCTGGAAATGCTGGGCAACCTGCTGGATAACGCCTGCAAATGGTGCCGCCGCAATGTATCGCTTACCGTAAGCGGCACAGATGCTCCGGTATTTATTATTGAGGATGACGGCCCCGGCTGCGCTGAATCTGAGCTGAATTTACTCACCCGCCGTGGATTCCGCGCCGATGAATCCAAGCCAGGCAGTGGTCTTGGACTTGCGATCGTTTATGACATCGTCAGCAGTTACGGCGCAAACCTGACTTTTGGCAGATCTGCCGCATTGGGTGGTTTGCGAGTAGAGGTTCAGTTTAAGCCATAGCAAGTATCAGGGTTTATCGAATTCTACTAACAGTGAGACAACTAGCGGCCGCAAACCTGCCGGCAAGGCGATTAATGTCTGCGCAGCGCTACGGGCTTGCGCTGAGGTTTTTCTCAACGTTTTATTCAAAATATCGGTAAATTTCGCTGCGTCATAATCGGCGTGGCTGGCAACAAACTGCTCAAGATAGCTCTCCAGAAATACCAGCACCACAACATCTTCCAGAATTTGTGCCTCGGCATCGGCTGCTGGCAACACTTTCTGGACTAAAGCACAAACACGTTCTACTGTAGCTTGGTCATAGCCAGCCTCAACAAGCACCTGACGTGCAATATCGGCATGGAAAGACTTCAGCTCAGTTCGCCACTGGTAATACCCAGGTTTAGTCATCGGGTAACTGGCTCTCGCGATCTTCCAGCGCTGAATATGCTGGCATCTGGCCGCCAACTGTAGCGCCTCTGAGGCGTCGGGTGCATAGCGCTTGAGCATGGCACTCATGCGTTCGGAATATAGAAATTCCTTAGGGTAAGCTTTACCCTCAGCATCTTCCAGACTTGGGTCTTGCCTGTTCAAAGCATCAAAGCTTGCTATCGCCTGATTGAAACGCACTGAATCTAATATCATCCTGAAACCTGTTTCCTTTTTTAATTCTTTATAATTATGCTGTAAATTAACTGCTGTTATGAAACAAAAGCCGAATTGTATTTCAGTTGTTTAAAAATTGAACTTGAAACGCTTAATTTTTTACATTGTGCCGAATACTATTCCCTACCCAAACACTGACCAAAGGCAATGATCCGCCGCCCAACAGTTGTTAAATTAAATAGCAGCGCTAGTTGACTCCACAATTTCTGTGGATAACGTTGTGTACTGCATGGGGATATAAGTGCTAAGTGGCTGGCATGCCTAGGCAAATGACTATCGTAGAAACATTAAGCATAATCCGGAATGCGCACGTTAAGGAGTTTAAGTAGCATGGACGCAGATAATAAGTTAAAACGGGCTGACCTCGATATGCTAAAAGAGCCGGGAGTCGTTGAGTTTGGCGCAAGTTGGTGTGGATACTGCCAAGCCGCCCAGCCAATCATTACAGCTGCATTGACTCAATATCCAAACATCAACCACATCAAAATTGAAGATGGTAAAGGTCAGCACCTTGGCCGCACCTATGCAGTAAAACTGTGGCCTACACTGATTTTTCTAAAGGACGGCATTGAGATAAGCCGCTTAGTGCGTCCGACTGATACCAACTCGATTACAAATGCTTTAGATGAATTGACGTCCTAACTGCCACTATTTACAAATACACCTTGGTCGGCATTACCAAGCAGTTTAAGTAAATCAGCGCCTTTAAGGGATATGGCAAAACCCAGCACGCCACTGCCAATGACTACCGTTTCATAGTCTCTAACACTGCTATCCACCAGCACTTGAATGCTCGCTGGCAGGGCGACAGGCGGCACGGCACCAACCACGTAGCCTGTGGCTTCCGGTACTTCATCAAATTCTGCCATACGGCATTTACGCTCATTTAAATGTTTACGTAATACGCCCCAGTCAGCACGGCCGCCACCCGCAACCGCTAATAACACAAATTTGTCTGAAGCTGTCTTGAACAGCACACTTCTCACTACTGATTGTGGATCTAGTCCGTGTTTTACAAGCAGCTCCTCGAGATTTCTGACAGGTTTTTTATCCTCGGTCAATGGTATCTCTATCACTTCATAAGCAATACTCTCGCGCTGCAAAAGTTCCGTAACAGGTGAACTAAGGGATGCACTCATTAATCACTCCAAGTTAAGTAAATCTGACTATATTAGTGTATTTTGCCAGATATCTTACTTTTGAATTAACGGCTATTGAATTACGCACAAATAAAAACGGGTGGCTAATAAGCCACCCGCACCCTTTACTCTCAGGCGGTTTACCCTAGAGCATTTCAATCGCCCTTATGAGGCTATTTGACTGGTAACAAACACGATCACTACAGCTGCACCTAATGCCAGGTAAGGCAGCACACCTGCTTTTGATGATTTACCATTATCATCAGTAGCCAAGAACATATCCTCTAACATTTCTTTAGGGAATACGCCTTTATCTACGACATAATGGCGCCACATGAAGATTGGAATAACTGCACCAGCCATCACCAAGCCGCTCATCAAGGTACCTGCGCCCCAGATGTTGGCACCTAAGCCCATCACTGTAATATTAACGAATGCCAAGAACGTGCCTAGTACAATCAGAATGGTTGGTGCTTTGTATGGTCTTTCCCAGTCTGGGCGATCCATACGGTGAATCCAGCCGGCATTCAGATTCAGGAAGTTGAAAATAATATAGCTGACGTTTGCCGCTGCAAGCAGGAACATATAGTCAGACATCATTAACAACACCAGGTTAACACCCATATTAGCCCACATTGCACTGGTAGGTGCGCCGTTCTCGTTCACTTTAGACAGGAACTTAGGCAGCAAACCATCTGCTGAACCTTGGTAAAGCGTACGTGAAGCGCCAGACATTGTTGTCATAATGGCTAACAACAGTGCCAACACCAGCATCACCACTACTAGATTAGCAATAAAAGCACTGGTACCAAGAATATCTGATAAGGCTTTTGCAACACCCATACCACTGTAAATATCAGGAGCCAGCATGCCATCGTATACAGCGGCACTCGTCACTGCACCAGATGCATCAGTCACTGCTGGTGTAATCAACTGACCTAAACCAAGATGACCCTGGAATGCTAACGGTACTAAAGTGAATACTGCAACACACAGTAATCCAGAGTAAAAGATTGCTTTAAAAGTATCTTTTTTAGGATCTTTAAACTCACGTGTATAGCAAACTGCAGTTTCAAAACCGTAAGTAGACCAAGCTGCAATGAACAAGCCACCTGCCATTAACACCCAGCCATTCAAGTCCCATAAGCCATCTACAACATTACCTACACTGTCATAAGCCAAGGGTGATAAAGGGAAGAAATAATCAACGGGCATATCGCCAGTGACTAAAGGCACTAAGCCGATCAGTATTAAAGGAATCAGTGCTGCCAGGCCAAGTACCATGGTTGTTTTGGCAGAGCGCAGAATACCGCCGTTCTGAATAAAATAGACCAGCAACAGTAATGCAGCACCAATCACAAAAGTAGCATTGATACGTAGCGTTAATCCCTCTTTCAGCATACCCAAATCCAGCAATGTCAGTTGCCAGGTATTGATTGCTGCATCCGGGGCAAACATCGCAGTTAGAATATAACCCGCCGCCAGCCCTGAACCGATGGAAAGCACCGGAGACCATGCGACCCAGTTACACCAGATTGAAAGTGGCGCCACAAACTTGCTGTATCTTACCCATGCCACGGCGCCATATACTGAAGCGCCACCTGTTTTATGCGGGAATAGACCGGCAATTTCAGCATATGTAAATGCTTGAATAAAGCCAAACCCGATAGAGATCATCCACACCAGCCAAGCCGGTTTACCTACGGTAGCAGCAATTGCCCCCATAGAAAACAACACCAAAGCCGGCACACCACTGGCTACCCAAAACGCCCCAGTCCAGTTAATAGTACGATGCAGCGAGGCATTGCCTGATACTACATCGTCACACATATCTGCGGTGACGGCGTCCAATACTTCTTCGTTTTGTTTCACTTCAACCTCCTTTAGATGGAATGCCTTTATTTAAGCCATAACACCTTTGATTTACGAAGGCGCCACGACAGTGCAGACCAACTCACATCCTATATAGTTATAAAGAAATACCCTAATCGATCGGGTGTAGAAAAGTGAAGCCTATCCCACCCGTCACATCGTGATGAATCATAACCAGACCATACTTTACTTACTATTACCACTTGGTCTTACCACATTGGTAGTAGTACTTGATGGCAATGACAATAATCACAAAATTCACCTATGATGAATGGTCGAAAAGCTAGCAGGCCTAAAGCCGCTCATTGGCTCAATGCGTACTTAAGACTGTGGCTCAGTTACCAAGGTAAAACCAGTCAGCCACGCTGTTTAGAATGTATTCACTAAGTGTATCGATAAACTTTAAATATATGAGAAAGTTGAAAACATGAGAGAAATAGAAAAAAAACTAAATGGCAAAGGTATGCAAATCGGTATCGTGCTATGCAGATTTAACAGCAACATCGGCGATGGCTTACTCAGCGCCTGTAAAGCTGAATTAACCAAACTGGGGGTAGATAGCAACTACATTACGATTGCCACAGTACCTGGCGCACTGGAAGCCCCGCTGATACTGCAGCATATGGCCTTAAGCGAAAAATACGATGCATTGATTGCACTTGGCGCCATTATTCGCGGTGAAACCTACCATTTTGAAGTGGTTTCCAATGAGTCTGCTCGCGGCATCTCAGAAGTACAGCTTAATACCGGCGTACCGGTTGCCAATGCAGTGTTAACGACAGAAGATGATGATCAGGCGATTGCACGTATGCATATCAAAGGCGCAGAAGCTGCTCAGGTTGCTGTTGAAATGTGTAATTTGATAAGAGCATTATGAGTGCGTTAACACCTGAATAGCTTATAAACCGGATGACAGGCAAATTAATATTGTGCCTGTCAAAGCATGAGAAATTTTAAACCAAGCCCAGCCCTTGATTGAATATGGGCTGGGCTGACTGATCTCATTATCACACTAAATCAAAAACTACTTTTTACTGTGTGCCCAAACGGCTGCTTCAAGACGACTTGTGAGCTTAAGCTTGCTTAACAGATGCTTGATATGTACTTTTACCGTGGTGTCACTAATCCCTAAAGCTCTGGCGATGGTTTTATTATTCAAGCCTTTTGCAAGACATTCAAGAATTTCCCGCTCACGTTCGGTTAGCGAAACATCGTCATCTTTCTTGTTCAAGGTAGGATGAATCAGTGCATTTTTAAGTATTTCGGTCAGGCTCTCATGCAGCACAGTCATACCGGACATGGCTTTTTTGAGGCTGGCACACAAATCCTCAGGCTCCATATCTTTCAGCAGATAGCCGTCTGCACCCGCACGCAATGCTTCCAGCAAATCATCTTCAGCATCAGACACCGTAAGTACAATACATTTCGATTCAAGCTTGGCTTCCTTAATGCGAGCCACTGTTTCGATGCCGTTCATGCCTTTCATATTCAGGTCTACCAGTACCAAGCCCGGCTTAAGCTCCTCAACCAAAGCCAAGCCCTCCAGGCCTGATGCTGCTTCGCCTACAACTGTAAATTCAGGGTCGGACGAGATCATCTGCCTGACGCCCCTACGAAATAGCGCATGATCATCAATAATAACTACTGTCGTTGTCGTTTGCATCTTGGCCTCCTACGCCTGCTTAACTAAATACCATCGCTCTTTGGGCGGAACTGCAAACGGACACGCGTTCCACCGAGACGGCGAGGTCTAATTTCAATACTGCCACCCAGACAATGGGCGCGTTCTGTCATGATCGCCAGTCCATAATGGTGTGGTTTCGATTCATCGAAAGCAGAACCAATACCGTTATCATCAACTGTTACGACTACATCCCCTGTAGATTGTAATACCAGAGAAATCGTCACTTTATCAGCGCCTGAATGCCGCACAATATTGGATAAGGCTTCACGTATTACATGCAGCAAATGGAACTCTTCGTTCACCGTGAGCCTGCATTCCTGCAACCTGTTATCAAGTGTAATAGATAAATTTGAACGATTGGAGAACTCATTGATAGTTTCCTCCAGCACATGGTCGAGCCCACGTACATCCATCTGTACCCTGAACGTTGTTAATAGCTCTCTCAGCTCACGGTATGCATTATCCAATCCCTCGCGCATATCGTCGACAATCACAGAAGCGCCCGACTCAAGCAGTCCGGGACCATAATTCGTTTGCAAACGCGCTAGCTGAAATTTCATATACGATAAAGACTGCGCCAAAGAGTCATGTAGTTCTCTTGCGATTACTGCACGCTCTTCAAGTAAAGCAACGCGACGCCCTTCCTGCTCTCTGGCTTGGAATCCCATCGACAGCGCCAGCATCTGGGAGGTTACCTCTATCAGCTGAATTTCAGTATCTTCAAAATAATGATTCGCTTCAGTTTCTATCAGCAAAATTCCTAACCAGCCACTTGGCCCCGGCAGCGGAATCGTCACACATTGTATGCATTCGCCTTTTATAAGCTTGGTTTCATGATTTACGGCAAGTATATGCAAGCTTTTATCGAACATATTCTCATCAAAAGTTAATGGCCAACTACCTGAGTACAATGCGCGCTGCGTAGTAATGCGTGTGCCATTTTCACTGAAAACCAAGGCGACATTCTTAACGGCCAGCGTACTCTCCATAGAATAGAGTATTTTTTTAATGGTCATTTCGCTTAAATCTGATTTTGCCACCAGCTTTGCGAGTTTGAATAGAAAGTCTTGCGAAATAAGCATCTTTCGCATTCTTTCCATGCTGTTTTTATTCGTCCACATGCTTTCGACCTGATAGCCTTCAAGTCTGGCAGACATTTCTGCAGTTAATTTTTCCAGTCGCTCCAGCTCATCTTCATACTGATAATTTTTATCTTCTAAAAGCAGCTCTTCCGGTATCAATTCATATATCTTGCCCAACCGCGTAATCAATATTCTCCACGACGCATACATAATGCATGCTCCGATGGACATTGCGATAAAGACACATACCAACTGCATGAGCTGAACGACAGACTGCTTGATAATAACGTCATTTTCTGAGGCGTCAATAAACTCATCATAAGCTGTGACTACATGCCTTGCGTTTTCAATTAGCTTACTTTTTGCAACGCCATGCACACGTGCCACAGAAAACTTATGATGTGCCTGAGACAATTTATTGTAGGCATTGGCCAGCTTCGTGTCATGCTGGTTTTTGCTCCAGACATAAGTGCGGTCATTAAAGTTACTTAAATTATCATTTAAATGAATAAAATCCGCACTGCTCAGCTCATCGTTTTTTTCCAGTTTATAAAGCTCCAGTTTCCACAGCGACTGGTCTTTGTATGCCTGGTTAATCGTGGTTAAATGATTAGGAATGTAATCATATAAAAACAAAGAGCTCGCCTGAATAATAATTACTGTCAAAACCAATGAAACCACCAGCAAATGCAAGTTTGCATAAAGCTTATGGTTTATGATGTATCGGCGTATTATCTTAAAGATATTTAAAATATTTTGCATATTTTAACTACTTCTTCTTATACTCATATTTTGTCAAATCAGGGCTTATCGTCATGAGTGTTTTTATCTTTGCAGTACTAATCATAAGTATTATCTTTTTATTAATACTTAGCTCATGGTACAGCATTGAAGGTCCTTTTTTATCGCACGTTGTCATTTTAATCTCTGTAGTCGTTGCAATATTTTCTGCTGCACTCGTTTTTATCATTCAACCATTGCTTGCCAAAAGAAACCCTCAAAATAAACATGAATCACCTCAACAGGCAACCTGGTTAAGAGAAGCATCAAACGCACTATCTTCACCGGCAGTGGTACTTGACGACTTAACAGTAAAGTTTGTCAACACGCCATTTTTGCAGACTTTAGGCCTGGTCGGTTTAGAAGACCAGATTAAAGACATGCCTTTAACCAACATCATACACCCCGCAGATCACAAGATATTTGCTGAACTGAACGCAGAAGCCGTTACCGGAAAAACAAAAAATGAAGCCACCAAAATTCGTCTGATTGGTCTGGATGGTTCAGCAATACCATCCAATGCAAGCCTCACCAGAATGCGCGATCATGGTGATGGGAATCTCACACTGTTCCAGTTTACGCCGCTATCTGGCGAGCATACTCTCAGCAGTGATTTTGAACCTCAATTTAACTATCATTTCATTATCGACAAACTTGAACAAATTGTTTTTCAGCTTGATACTGAAGGAAAAATTATTTTCCTGAATCCTGCATGGGAGCACTTTCTGGAGTTTAAAATTAAAGACAGCCTTAATCAAACAATATCGACCTATGCGCACCCTGAAGATAAGCTCATGATCGAATCCAGACTTGACTCGGTTGCATACGGCAGAAAACCCAGTTTTACTATTGATCTAAGGCTAATCTCACTGCAAGGCACCTCCAACTGGTTCCGGATTCGCGCAAAGTCATCCTCGAATGTTGTGGGTGAAAGAGCCAGCGTCATCGGCACCATCACTGACATTCAAGACATCAAAGAAGCCGAAGCATTAGGAGCCGCTAACAGACGTGCTGCAAATGCGCTTATCAATCATATTCCAGGCATGGTCTATCGTTGCAGGCACGACCGGTCATGGTCCTTTGAGTTCGTCAGTGAAGGCTGCATCGACGTCACCGGGTATGATGCCTTAGAGTTACTTCACGACCAAAGTCTTACCTACAATCTGATTATTCACCCCAGCGATAGAAATGCAGTCTGGGAATCCATTAACCAACAAGTTATTCAAGATGAGAAATTCAATATCATTTACAGAATTATTACACGTAAAGGCGATATTAAATTTGTACAGGAACATGGCCGCGGTATTTTCTCAAGTACCGGCGAACTACTGGCACTTGAAGGCTTCATTACTGAAATCCCTGAAAAACACCATAACGTAACCATCTCCATTCATTAATGCTCACCACATGAACAGACTTTCAACCTCTATATGAAGGGGACTTCTATAAATGCGTAGTTTGGGATGCAGTATTACCCGTACAGGGCATGTCAGTAGACATATATGCGTAAAGTGCATTATTCATACGCCAAAGACGCACGGAACGCAGGAGCCGAGATAGTATGTCTATACAGTGAGGTTGCGAGTCTATTTAGAAATACAGCCGCAACGCAGTAATGCGCCCAAAATAGGTATTTATAGAAGCCCACTAAACAGACAGGTACCTTAAAGTACCTGTCTGTTTATAAAACTTTATATTAAACGATAAAACTAGAACGTACGTTTGATATAGCCAATCACACGGTCATTACCGGTTTCCCAGCCTTTGGAATCAATATACCAGCTATCGCTCGCATTGGTAGTGGTGTAGTTCAAGCCTGCGTTCCAGCCGGT
>Ga0207972_100124_pt1 | contig 26794 bp, 22 predicted proteins | sample LakWasMe75_LOW10_2_FD_183903 | JGI IMG/M metagenome (GOLD analysis project Ga0207972, IMG submission 183903) | Freshwater sediment methanotrophic microbial communities from Lake Washington under simulated oxygen tension - Sediment Metagenome... | ecosystem: Environmental > Aquatic > Freshwater >...
GAAAAATGATCAGCCTGATTCAAGAAATCAAATCGCGCTACGAATCCCGGATCATTATTTTAGATCTTCCGCCGCTGTTTGCAGCGGACGATGCGATGGTATTGATGCCCTATGCCGATGCCGCGCTACTCGTTGTCGAGGATGGAAAGAATACGACCGAAGAGCTTCAACATTCCATGTACATTCTGGAGCAGACTAACCTGCTTGGCCTGGTTCTGAACAAGTCGAGGCAGCCGCTGCCGATATACCAGTATGACTATCAATACACGCGGGATTAATGAGGGTAAATGTCTGAAGAATTTAAAGCTCTAGGATTTACTGGGCGAAGCCTATATGAAGTGGCCGCTTTCGCAGTCCTTTGTTTGTAGAGCTCAGGGAACAACAATCTTGGGATTGTACCTAAGACACGATTTTTTAAAACAGCATGAGGAGTATCCATAATGAAGATTACAGTTGTTGGCGGTGGCCGGATGGGGCTTCCTCTTGCCTGCATGTTTGGCAAGCACGGAGCAAGCGTGACAGTAAGCGACATCAATCAGGATCTAGTGAACGCTATTCAAACAGGCAATTGTCCTTATGAAGAGCCGGGACTGCCCGAGCTCATGGCTGATTTGCATAAGGCGGGCCGACTTTACGCCACCACTGACACAAAGAAGGCTGCGTCCGAATCTGAGGTCATCGTAGTCATCGTGCCGGCCCACCTGACTTCCAACCGCGATATTAATTTCGGCACGCTCCAGATGGTTTCGGAAGAAATTGGCAAAGGACTTCAGCCGGGAACCCTTGTTGTGTACGAGACCACTGTGGCCGTGGGCGGAACCCGGCGCAGTTTAATTCCGTGCCTGGAACAACAGAGTGGCTTGAAATCGGGGGGAGACTTTTATGTGGCCTACAGTCCGGAACGCGTGAAAGCGAACCACGTATTGTCGAGGCTTGAGACTACCCCCAAGATTGTGGGGGGGGTAGACGCCGCTTCATGTGCAAAGGCAGTGGCGTTTTATCGGCAGTACCTAGGCGCGCCAGTCGATGATGTCGGCACTATCGAGGCCGCAGAGATGTCTAAACTGTTAGGCATGCTGTACCGAGACGTGAACATTGCGCTGGCAAATGAATTTGCGGCCTTCTGCGAAGTGGCCGGTGTTGATTTCGAGAGGGTTCGTTTGGCTGCAAATACCGACGGCGAGGCAAATCTGCTTTTACCAGGCATAGGTGTCGGCGGTCATTGCGTACCTGTCTACCCGTATTTCCTGACACGGGAATCGCGTCGATTAGGTCTGCCTCAACGTATCTCAGAAGCCGCTCGCGAAATCAACGACCAACAGCCTGCCAGGCAATTGGAACGGGTTGAAGCAAGATGGCAGCGCTTGAAAGGCAAGAAAGTGCATATCTTGGGGCTGGGATTTAGGCCCGAGGTAAAGGTGGACATTTTCAGCCCAAGCTATGCATTGCGGGACGAACTCCAACGATTAGACGCCCAGGTTACGATCGAAGATCCCCATTACACCGACGAAGAGCTACGGGACGCAGGGTTCGTACCTGGCACGACAAAGGTTGCCAGTGTTGTTGTTCTCAGCACGGCCCACAAAGAATTTGCCGCTCCTGATTTCGTTGCGTGGCGAAAGGCCGGTGTGGAAGTCGTACTTGACGGCCGCAATTTCTGGAACCAGGATGAGGCCGAAGCGGCCGGACTGCTTTACTTCGGGATTGGGCGATCTTCCTGTGCAGAACGCACTCGCCACGGGACTGTCTTTATGGAAAATGGGCGGCTGGCAGAAGCTATTGCCCAATGAGGCGTTCCACAAGATTTGTATACACTTTCTTGTGCGCACTCCAGTTGTAAACATTTGCGAACCGTTCTGTCGCATTGTCTGACAGGACGGTCCGTTTGCCGGGGTTTTGATAAAGCGTAATGATGGCTTCGGCGAGGGAACCGGCGTTTTCTGCATCGAAGAACTGTACCATTTGTTCATCAAAATACCGGCAAATCGTACCCGTTTTAGGTACGATGCAAGGAATCCCCATGGTCACGTATTCGAGCAACTTGGTGGGCAGCATGATGTCTGTGCCGCTGCTGATCCGTAATGGAATAAGGCCGACATCCGCATCATGGATCATCGCGGGAATATTCTCTACCGGAACGAAGCCTTCGCTGAACTTAACCAAATCCTGCAAATCAAGCCGGTCGCGTAATGCCATCAATCGGTCTCGTTCTTCACCGGCTCCGATAATACGAAGCTCCAGGCGAGGCACCGCGCGTCTGGCTATGGATACGGCCTCTATTGCAACATCCAGTCCGAGCCGGCGTGCGAGAGTACCATGGTAAACCATCACAAACGGCGCATCTTGAGGCTTAGGGAGTAATAGGTCGCGTCTTGCAAAAATGTGGTCATCGGGTAGATTCATCAGGACGTGGATTTTTTCACGCGGAATACCTCGCTCCGACAGAATATCCTTCAAGCGATCCTCAACAGTCAGCACGGCTGAGGCGAATTTTCCGGCCCACCGTTCTTGCCTTTTGAGTGCTCTGACGACCCAGTGGTTTTCTCCGGAAGAAAACTTCTCCCCATAGAGTTCAGGCATCAAATCGTGTACATCAAGAATTACCGGGACGCCTAGCAAACGCGGCAGCCAGGTTGCGAACACAAGAAAATCAGGCATGTTGTTAATATGAATCGCCTGGTAACGCAACGGATGCAGTAATAAGTGCATAAAGATCATTAAAAAGAATATGACGTAGTCGATAATGTATTCGATAAAAGAAGTGCATTTCTTCTTCAGACCCATGGTTTTGATGACATCCACACCTGCGATCGTCTCACGGTTCGGTTCACCGGGCTGGCGGCGCGCCAAAAACACGACACGGTGCCCGGAGTCTACCAATACTTCCGCTTCACGTTTTACTCTGGGATCTCGGCGGTAATTGGTATATGCCGCCATGAAAATAAATGCCATAGGATATTCTCTCATTGATTAATATAGGTATCTTGCACAATTATTATTCATGCCTCTGTGCGGATAATAAAAGCCATTTCCGGGGACAACTCCGAATGCCCTTGCGGGCGCGATTAACCCAACCGCTCAGTTGAAGCTTGAATAGTTTTTCGCATGCTGCCGCCAGAAATCATTGATGGTTCTTCCATCCGTTGCGAGCCCCCCCGTCTCTTTTGTGTAATTGATCATTTCCCAGAACAAGCGTTCATAACCAGGGTCGCGCGCTCCTCCGAAAACGATGGGATGCCATACTGTGGAGACGCATCCCCGTTTGCGGCGCAGGTCATCCAGAGCAGCCCTTATGACCTCCCAAGCACTTAATCCCTTCAACCTCATGTAGCTTTGCAACGTGACGTCCATAAGAAACAAATTAAGCTGAAGCACTTTATAAGGACGATTTTCTTTCAGGCAATAAGGAAAGTAAGGATAAGAAAATCCGGCGCGGGGTCCGGGGCGATCAGGATAACCCATGGACATGTCATACTGAATGCCTGCCTGTTCTTGGGCAGTGAACAAATTGTCATAATCGAACGAAAGAAAATGCTGGCGCGAGCCTAGTGGTCTGCCTAGGCGTTGCGTCAGAAGCGCCGCCTCCTCCACATACCAGTCGGTATTCTCAGTGGATCGGTAGCTGCCATGCAGACAAAGATCAAAACCTGCATCAAGAATAACGCGTAAATAGTCGCGGGTACGGTCGTCTTCGATTCGATAGTTGACGTCGTTGGGATGCCTATGACCGACGGCAACCTGGAACGATGCATGCACGCCCAGTTCTTTCTCGCGCTCAATGATCTCGGGCACGCAACCATAGGGATCGCGTTTATGTATCAACGCGAGCGCCAGCCCAGTCGCAGCACGCAAGGCGTCGGCAGGATCGCGTTGACGGATGAGATGGCGAAGTACGGTTTTTGCGCCCTGTTTGGTAATGTCAATAATGCCGGCCGGGATGAAATCAACGTCATGCGATAGTATGAGTGCATGGGTAGCGCCTTGCGGCCATTCGAGCGATTTCCATTTCTCTACCTCCAGCTGGTCGCAGAGAACGTAAAGCCGCTTCATAAGCCGGTCGAGGTACTGATCGACGATGTCTTGCGGCACGTCCAAACGCGTAAAGATACTGTTCGAGTACATGCTCCGCGTCTGTCCCTTGTTCGGTCCGAAGCGTTCGTACCAAGAGCACAAAAAGTAAAATGCATTTGCTGCGATGTCAAAAGGGATGTCTGAAAGTTGATCGAATCCGGCAGCCTTTTCCGGGAACACGATTGTTAAGCCTTCGACGTTTGCAGCGGTCTCGATTTCGGTATGGTCGTCGAGGAATTGCCAAGACGCCGGACAATGAGCGATGGCCAAACATCGGTCGAACGACCATGACGCCTCTTTGGAGGGACCATACAGGAGCCATGGACCGCTTGAGGGTGGTTGGGGAGAATAAACCACATGAACACCCCGAGCCATGAAAAGTGTGTCAAACACATAGCGGACTTTGGGCAGTAGCGCTTCAGTACAGCGCAAGACGATATGAAGAGGCTTGCTCATGTTAGGGTGTCTCCTGATGTGTCAACACTTTTTCGGATGCCAAGTTAAGCCGCTTTGTCCCGCAATTCGTAGTCTATGAAATGAACCATAAATGGCCATTGTTAGCATGAAGGCGATAGCCGTTGTAAAAGACTTCAACATACTCAACATCGCCTGCCTAACCTGAAAGGTCTGAGGGTGCATTAACTCGGTTTTCAAGGTGAAAGAATCTTTCCAAAATGGCATTATAGCCAAGGGGCGGATACTCCCGGCAGTTGCCTTTACAGCTCATGCTCTGCGGGATGCCGCGCTGTTTTAACAACGCTCGGCTTTCCGAAGCATGTTGGCTACCTTGACTCTATGGCCTATCGGCTGATCTGAATCTATCGCAAACTTCATAAAAGAATTCCCTGAATTTCGCACACAATATATTTGTTGTTTCTTGATTCATTTTGGACACAGTTTCTGCGTTTTTAGATTATTTATTAAATACCCAATTTAGTATAACCATATCACCGTAGATAGGTCATTAAGTAGTATTGCTTAGGTATTTGTACCAATTTTAATATTGAGCAGAAATAAGTAACAATAGCCCCTAAGTTAAGTACACAAAATAAATAGGACAACCCGGTTGAACAACCCTGGTGTCAAGCGGTAAAGACGAGGCGCCGCACATTCTTATAAAATTTTAAAGACTGTCACTCTAATCAACAGAAATTAAATAACAAATACAAGCAATTATAGGCTGGCATTGAAGCGCTAAAACTCCCTATAGCGTATTAACTTTTTTGGATGCTCTCGTAAAACAGTTCACCGGGGAATAGAGCTGAGAACAAGGAGAATATAGCCGCAGAGTCAGGTGGCTAATCCAATATGGTTAAAACAATTGATGAAAAGGCATAATTATATGAAACGCAAAGCCTTAAAGAAAAAACGGTAAGTAACAATAATAATGCTAAGTTTGAATGCATAACGGAATTAAGAACCTTAATTATAAAATGGAAGGTAATCCTGTGCTAAATATCAATACCAAGAATACATTTCTAAATGGCATATTACTGAGTATAGAGTATTCCCTAACGTCGCTTGTGCAGCACAGGGCACGATCTTGACCATCGCCCAATTCGCTAAGCAATTAATCCACAAAAGCAGGATTGAATGTGATTACAGCATACGTCTTGACTGAACAACCAGCTAAAGCTTGGTGGGTTCGTATAATGAACTACAGTCCGGATACGAGTCATAAGACCCGTTGATGTTTCTGTCCTAAAATTATCATTCCCTTTGGATTCAACATAAATGAAAAAGAAAAAAATCCTTTTGCTGGGCGCTACATTTAATACCGACAATATGGGGGTTGGGGCATTGGCGGACGGGGCACTGACAATATTGACAAAAAAGTACGCTGATGCTGATATTTCCTTTTTAGATTATGGCAAAGAATCAATAGCAACCCAGGTTAATGTTGCAGGAAAAAATCTCTCAGTCCCTTTAGTCAATCTCCGATTTTCATGGAAAATCTTTCTACCAAATAATGTCGCTTATTTATTTGTTATGGCAATTCTTACCAAGTTCGTTGGCCAGAATCTGGGTAAGACACTCATTGAAAAAAATCGCTGGCTGAAAGTCATCAATGAAGCCGATATTGCCGTCGCTGTATCTGGCGGCGACAGTTTTAGCGATATTTATGGTTTAAGTCGTTTTTTTTATGTGGCCTTTCCTCCCCTCTTGCTTACAGTCATGGGTAAAAAGCTGATTTTTTTGCCCCAGACCATAGGTCCGTTAAAAGGTCGACTATCAAGTGCGATAGCAAAATTTCTCATGCACCGTGCAGACATCATCTACTCTCGAGATATTGAAGGCGTTCGTGAGACAAGGTTACAACTCAATCTTAAAGATAATGACGCCAAAGTTCGTTTTTGTTATGACATGGGCTTTGTCGTTGAACCGCGCAGACCCAATCATATTGACTTAATAGGGATACAGGAGATTGATCTCGCACTCACTACTCGACCATTAATTGGCTTAAATGTAAGTGGACTTCTACTTCTTGGCGGTTACAACAAGAAAAATATGTTTAACCTCAAGGTTGATTATCAAGAGCTGATTGATTGCATAATCAAAACTTTAATTGAGGTAAATCAAGCGAATATCCTTCTTGTTCCTCACGTTTTTGGTGACCAGGAAGAAAGCGATAGCTTTGCTGTTTTTGCAGTCTATGAACGGCTAAAAGACCAATATCCTGACAGGCTTTTTTGCGTGCGCGGCTTGTATGATCAAAACGAAATCAAGTACATCATAGGCCGCTGTGATTTCTTTATTGGCTCCCGTATGCATGCTTGCATTGGCGCCCTTTCACAATCAATTCCTGCAATTGGAATTAGTTATAGTCAGAAATTTCTCGGTGTATTTGAAAGCATTGGCGTCGGAGATCTTATTGCTGATCCACGACAACTGACGATAGAAGAAACGTTAAGCATCATTGGTAAGGCCTTGACCGAACGAGAAGAAATCCAGAAACATCTCTTAGGAGCCATACCAGAAGCAAAAGAAAAAATACTGAACCTATTTAATGAAATCGAGTAATGGCAATGGCAGCGAAATTGGACAAGAGTAGATTTACAGACGTCTCGGATGTTGTAAAGTGGCGTCTTTGTCTTGGCTGCGGTGCTTGTGAATATGCATGTCCTGAAAAAAAAATAAAACTCATCAATTTCATAGACCAGGGAATAAGACCGGTGGTACTTCCTACTGGAGATTGCAGCGGCTGTTCTGACTGTGTCACGGTTTGTCCTGGTGTTGGAGTGTCACATGATCCCATGATGAAGACAGCAGAAGGAGTCATTAACATGCTGACTGAAGGCTGGGGACCGGTATTGGAAATATGGGAAGGCCATGCTACTGATAAAGTCATACGTTTTGATGGTTCATCGGGAGGCTTGGCAAGTGCTTTAGCGCTCTATTGTATTGAAAATGAAGGAATGCGGGGTGTTGTTCACGTTGGCAATGATAGTGAAGAGCAATACAAAAATAAAAGTACGTTTAGTCGAACAAGGGACGACATACTCGCAACAACAGGTTCGCGCTATTCACCCGCTTCTCCCTGTGATCTGTTTCAAGCAATCGAAGATGCGGAAGGTGCTTGCGTATTTATTGGTAAACCCTGTGACTTAGAAGGTCTGCGGAAAACCCAGTCTATTCGCCCTGGTTTAAGCAAAAATATTGGTGTTGCTATCGGAATTTTTTGTGCCGGTACGCCAAGCACGCAAGGAACCGTAGATTTGTTGGCGAAGTACGGAATCAGTCATGAAGACGTTGAGGAACTTAGATATCGAGGCAGAGGCTGGCCCGGCAGCTTTTCTGTACGTTTAAAAAGCGATTCAGAATGGCTAGAGCTTGCTACTTATGAAGAGGCTTGGGACTTCCTTCAAGCTTACCGTCCTTATCGGTGTCATGTTTGCCCGGACGGCACAAGCGAGTTTGCCGATATATCGTGCGGCGACCCTTGGTATCGAAGTATCGATGCAGATGAGCCAGGTAAATCACTCGTGCTGGTTAGAAGCGAGAAAGGCCGTGAAATTGTAAAAGGCGCTATAAAAGCCGGTTATATTCAGCTTACGCCGGTTGAACCGGAAATACTTGAACGTTCCCAAAAAGAATTACTTCGCAAGCGGGGAGCCATATGGGGAAGAGTTACTACGATGAAAACGCTAGGTATCCCGGCTCCGCACTTTCAGGGATTTTCTTTATTACAAAATTGGTTAAAACTTTCTGGTGGACAAAAAATACGTTCAATCTTGGGAACAGCGAAACGAATTATCACACGAACTTATTTCAGGCCTCTATAAATTCTCTTTTAAATGACTTTATCAATCAAATTAACATGTGTAAGAAGGTGTAGCCTAATAAATGATAATGTTTTGAAGTGTGCTAACAAGTCGACACTCTAGGACTATATGCTAGCTTATACTTTTTATGAAGCAGGTGGGCGGGTGATGAGATATGCTGAGACACTGGTGCAAGCAGAAGCTATTTTTTATGCGATAGAACTTAGGATGGATATGCAACAAATAGATTATCAATGCAATCATCGCTATACCTATTCGACAGAGGGTAACGAACAAGAGTGATAAATTCAGTTCCGGGCCTTGGCACGGTTTTAAAGTTCTTGTTTCGCTTCATGATCGAAAATCACGCGCTGGCATTTGGAAGGACCTTATGACATCATCCATTTTTCAGGCAAAATGCAAGGCAATTATGATATGACTACATATGGTACAACTAGCTAACCAAAAATTACGTGCAGTACTGAGCTTAATAGTACGCATAAATTGGTTATAAATTTTATATTCTTAGAATATACAACCCGAAACTAAAAACTATGTGCGGAATTTGCGGTATCTTTGATTTTAATGGAAATCTGATCGAACTAGAGATGGTTCGCCGGATGAACTCGGCAATTGCACATCGCGGTCCCGATGGCGATGGCGAGTTTTTTGACCAAGAAGTGGGGCTGGGCCACCGGCGTCTCAGCATTATTGATGTTGGTGGTGGCAGACAACCCATTGGCAATGAAGATGGAAGTATTCAGGTGGTCTTCAATGGTGAGATATATAACTTTATCGAGTTACGACTTGAATTAGAGAGGCAAGGCCACCAATTTAGAACATACTCGGATACAGAAGTGATTGTTCACGCCTACGAGCAGTGGGGCATAAGTTGCGTTAAACGCTTCAATGGCATGTTTGCATTCGCTCTATGGGATGCGCGTAAACGAGAACTCTTTCTCGCCAGAGACCATCTGGGCATCAAACCGCTTTATTATATAACGATAGGCAATCAATTCTTGTTCGCGTCGGAGATCAAGTCGCTCCTGCAAAACGTAGACTGTCCACGGGAGGTCGATTTAAATGCGTTGGCCGAGCTATTCACGTTCCGTTACGTGCCATCCCCGAAGACACTTTTTAAAGATATCATGAAATTACCCCCCGCACACTGCTTGGTGGTGTCAAAATCGGGTATTAAAGTAGATCGATTCTGGAATTCGTTGCCTTGCGAACCAAGAAAAATTAATGAGACAGAGCTTTTAGAAGAATATCAAAATTTGTTGGAAGACGCTGTAAAGCTTCAACTTCGTAGCGATGTGCCACTAGGTCTTTTCCTGAGTTCTGGTGTTGATTCCGGAATGCTACTTGCCATCATGAGCAAATACACTGATAAACCAGTACAGACCTTCACGATCGGTTTCGAGGGTGGTGAAAAAACCAATGAAGTTGAAGGCGCGAAGCAGTTGGCACAAATGTTTGGCGCAGATCATCATTTTCAAATGCTCGGGCACGATGATTACATTAAATACTATGAACGTTACATGTGGGATCTGGAAGAGCCGGTCGGAAATGAAGCAGTACCGGCCTTTTACTTTCTCTCGAAACTTACCCGGCAACATGTAAAGGTAGCTCTCGCAGGGCAGGGGGCAGATGAGCCCTGGGCTGGATACGACCGCTATAAGGGAGTCAAGCTTTCAAACATCTATAGTCGGCTACCGGGCTTGGTTACGAATAATATAGCCAATCTGGTTACATTGATACCGGGGCGGTTTGAACGGCTTAAGCGCGGCGCGGTGTCGCTTTGCGAACCAGACGAACTGACACGATTTACAAAAGTATACTCTTTTTTTAGCGCTGAAATGAAGGAACAGCTTTATACAGGCGCACTGAAACAAGCGTTTGAAGGAGATCATTACGGCACACGCTATGCTCTCAGTCGGTTACAAAACGACGTAAAACATCTCGATCCGCTTACGCAAATGCTCTATATTGATACCCGAGCTAACTTACCTGATGACTTGCTGATGGTTGGTGATAAGACATCAATGGCAAATGCGCTCGAATCTCGAGTTCCTTTTTTGGATTATCGAATTGTGGAGTTCATAGAAGGCTTGCCACCATCAATGAAACTGAATGGTTTCAATGGCAAATATCTTCATAAAAAAGCCGCAGAAAAATGGTTACCCAAGCATGTCATTCATAGTAAAAAAAAGGGATTCGCTAATCCTATTGAACATTGGTTTCGTTTAGGAATGAAATCTTATGTTGAAGATTGTCTCCTAAGTTCAAATTCAGCGACGGCGCGTTACTTCAATCAGGATTACATTCGCTGTATGCTTAAATTGGATAGAGAAGGCAAAGAACAATATCGCCGTCAGATTCATTTGTTAGTATCGTTCGAACTATGGCATCGCACATTTATATCCAACTAAACATTGCAAATTAATCAGCCCAGGAATATTCGATGGACTTATCTATCATTATTGTTAACTGGAATTCCGTCGGATTTCTCAAAAAATGCATATCCTCAATTCGTGCCGAGACACATGCAATTGAATATGAAATTATAGTCATCGATTCAGCATCTTTTGATGGTTGTGAAGAAATGCTGAGGAAAAGCTTTCCTGAGGTTATTTTTATTCAAAGTCAGGAAAATGTGGGGTTCGCACGTGCGAACAATCATGCTTTTGAACACTCTTGTGGGCGCAGTTTGTTATTCCTGAACCCAGACACAGAGATAGAGGGATCTGCAATCAATATTATCTATACATATCTGCAGAAACTACCAAAAGCAGGAGCCTTAGGTTGTAAATTATTAAACTCAGATCGAAGTATTCAAACTAGTTGCATTCAATCTTTTCCAACTATTTTAAATCAAGTGTTGGACTCGGAATTCTTACGATTGCGATCTCCCAAGTCTTCACTGTGGGGGGTGGCGGCACTGTATGAAGATAAATCTGAACCTTCCGCAGTTGATGCTATCTCGGGGGCTTGTATCATGATGGCTCGAGACTTATTCGAACAGGTTGGTAAATTCAGCGAAGAATATTTTATGTACACTGAAGATATTGATCTATGTTATAAAATTAAGCGGACTGGATGCCTGAATTATTATCTTCCAAAAACAACAGTCATTCATTATGGCGGAGGAAGCTCACAAGAAGCGAAGAGTAATTTCGCTGTCGTGATGATGAGTGAATCGATGTATAAATTTTTGACTAAAACCAAAGGTCGTAATTATGCGTGGTGTTACCGTATATCAATGTTGTTTATTGCTTTGCTTCGTCTTGCTCTACTAACAAGTAGTAAGCTGTTTAAACAATCTAATGAAGGTTCTATTCAAAAATGGCGAGCGATTTTGCAATGGAGTTTCAGAGGAAATAAACTTATCAAAGAATTTTGATAAAAAACACAACCTTGAGAATTAGTTATTGATCGTAAATCAGAAGATAACAGTGGCTTGTTTCTTTTAATTACATACCCAGAATAGCGAATCTCAAATTACATAAAATCATGACAAAAAATATTTAGGTAGATATGATTCCGCACAAAGAATTTACAGATAACCTAACGATTTCTAACTCTCGGTATGTAGTAGTGACTCCAGTTCGCGACGAAGCGCCCCATATCGCGGACATGATTAAATCTGTACTAGAGCAATCTAAGAAACCAGATAGGTGGATTATTGTCGATGATGGGTCAACTGATCAGACAGCGGATATTATTGCCACACACACACAAGGAATTGATTGGATTACCGTGTTAAAAACTAAATCCACTCAACGAAATCTCGGTAGCGCTGAAATAATCGCTTTTAACAGGGGGATCAATGAGATTCAAATCATTGATTTTGATTTTTTTGTTAAACTTGATGGCGATGTTAAATTAGAGCCCAACTATTTCCAAGAAATTCTGGGAAGAATGGTGCTTGACCCGAAGTGGGGCATAACCTCCGGAGTATATTGCGAAAATCATGATGGCAGTTGGATAACAATTAAAATGCCATCTTATCATGCTGCTGGCGCATCAAAGGTTATACGGCGTGAATGTTACAAAGCCATAGACGGTTTCGTTGCCAAAAAAGGCTGGGATACACTCGATGAAATACGGGCGGGGCTAAATGGCTGGCAGACAGGGCATTTTGATGACATTATTTTTACTCATTTAAAACCCGAAGGGATTGCTATGGGGAAATTAAGTACGCACCGTTTCCATGGTGAAATCTATTACCAGACTGGGGGGGGAGGGCTTTTCTTGTTCGTTAAGGCTCTGCATCGAATGCTATTCTCAAAACCTTTACTTATAGGAGGAATGACATTGATTCTTGGTTACCTTGTACCGCTTTGCACAGGAAAACCACGACTTGTCAATAATGAAGAGGCACATTTTTACAAAAAAATGCTTAATAAACGTTTGCTAAAATTCCCGAGAAATCTGTTTACTTAATATCCGCTATACCAGGATAGGTGTCGTTTCTGCTACTTTTACGCATATTACCCTGTTGACTATGGGGGGTAGAAGGTTTGACCACAGTTGAGAAACCGACGCTTAATTTGAAACATTTGATCTTTACTTTATTTGATTTGATTTGTGTTTTATTTTTGGGTGCTTTAGCATCAAAAAATTTATGGCTGGCCTGCCATGTTAGAAAATTATGAGTCGGGCCGGCCTCATAAAGCAAGTTATCAGATCGCTTGATAGGTTATTGAAGACGAGACCGCGAAATTAACTTTATGGACATCATTAAAACTAAGCCTAAGCTTGTTTTTTTTCAGTATAGGTACGATGAAAGCTTACCTGAATTTTTGCTAACCCATATTCGAGATCACGTCAAGTGTTTGGAGATTTTTTTTGATGTTACAGTGATTAATAATGATTGTGATTTTGGGCAAGTCTGTGATAAGTACGAACCCAACCTAACCCTGTTCGAATGCGCCGAGAATCATAAATCTCAAAAACCAAAAATTGTCAATACTCGCTCTCATCCACACATTCCCAAGCTAGGTCTACTAAATGCAGATTCTTTCTCTGGTTCCCGCGCCGGATTTTATTCCGCCATGGACCATTGGGGTATAGAAACCTTTTTTTCTATTAGCGTGACTGCCGCTGAATACACACCTGAAATTGCAAACAATCTTTTTGTTTGGCCTAATTTCGTAGACCCTGAGATCTATCGCGACTATAGCGAATGGAAAAACATTCCGGTGCTTCTCACTGGCAATAAGGCTTCGTTGTATCCTTGGCGTCAAAAAGTTACTAAACGCATCTTGGGGAGTTTTCCATCACTTCTTTGCCCGCACCCTGGATATCAGACAAGTCCAAATTTCGTTCAATATCTAGTCGGTAAGAACTATGCAAGAATGATAAATGCATCTGTATTTGTGCCAACATGCGGCACGGTCGCCAAAGAAATTGTTCGTAAACATTTTGAAATTCCTGCCTGCAGGTCTTGTTTGATCACAGAAACATCCCCTGCCCTTGAAGCCGCAGGTTTTATTGATATGCAAAATTGTGTCTTTGCTGACGAGCATGATGTAGTAGATAAGCTAAATTTCTTATTTAGTAATAAAGACAAGCTAAAGGATATAACAAATGCTGGTTACCAATTAGTCCATTCTCGCCATACTATGAAGCAGCGTGATCAAATTCGTCAATGGCTTGACTTGAATTCCACGCTGAAGCAAGGGGAAAAAATTATTCAGATTAACCCTTTCGAGCCATTGATTGTTTTGCCGGAATCTGAGACGCACAGGCAATTTCATGTTATCAGTAATGGTTTGCACTTACGCCTCCTTCACCAAGGGAACGAGTGTCTTTGGAAAGGTGAGTACGGCAAAGCCGAGCAACTATATTTGAAATCCTTAAACTACTTGGTCGGATTACCGGAGGCAAAATTAGGGCTGACATTGTGTAATCTGTTCAACGGTAATGCGAACATGGCACTTTCGTGGATTGAACAGCCTATTTTTCATGTTCTTGAAGAATACAAAGCTATTGATCCGGATCCTGTGGAGTGGTCTTATTTTATAATTTCTCTACTCTGCCTCGGAAGGCTTAATGACGCTTTCAAGCTTGCTGAGCAATTTGCATGGCTTCATCACCCTGAGCTTGATCGGACGCGATGGGCAATTAATGTCTTGAGTCAGAGGGGAGTATGTATCCCCTCGCAAAAGGATGAGGGCATGAAGCAACGGTGGACTATTCATCCATTGCCTAATAAAAGCTTTAACGAATGGGTTAGACAGCTTTGCATAATGCTTAAAGCATGCGGGCAAAAGACTATGGCAGACACCATGGAATGTACTCTCTCCTCAGAGGCTTTGCCAACTAAGTACCAAGATAGCATTTCGGATATCAGTAAAACAATATTGTTAAGGCAAGAGAGGAGACCGGAAGTTAAAAGTAAAGAAAAGAAGCAATACGTATTTTTATCCAATCTTACATCTGATTTTTTTAAGTATCGAGTACTTTATGGCAAAACAAAGTCAGTAAGTAGAGTGTTCGTCGCCGGTCTTTTGCATCGGTTAGAAGTAAAATATGGCTACTTTCTCCCGTACCATATATCAGAAGCGCGCAATGATGATTTTTTGGCATTAATTAGAAAATTGGCGCGGGAAGAAAATATCAATACGGCACTAATTGTTGGTGCAGTTGCGGGGAAAGGCAGTACCGAGGCATTTTTGACAGGTGCCAGTGAGAATGAGAATAGACCTTCTTTATTCTGTGTTAGCGCTTCTAAGCGACGATTTTTCGGTCTCAAAAGGACACATATTAATAATTTGTACGCTAAGTGGTACGAGCTTTCACCTAATCCTTTAAAAAATAGCTCAAATGAGCTTGATGAGGCTCTAAAAAATATAAAACAAGACAATAAAATAGTCTCATTTGATGCCTTATTAATTGATAATTTGATAATAAATTATGATCTCAATGATATTAATGGGTTGAGCAATCTACTACATGGAGCACTATTTATTTTTCTTGAGAATATAAATAACATTTATAATTATAGGTTACATAATAGGCTGTTCACAGATCCAACGTATGAGGTCGTTGCTCATGATCCTGGTTTACGCAATGGATATGCTATATTTAAAAAAAGATAGCAGAGCCGATCGAACTTAGAAAGAGCTAAAGATCGTCTCTTTTAAAAGTCCGGCTTGTTAGTTAGTTAGGATTAGAGGTAAAGATGTTTTGCGTCTCAGAAAATACATCAGAGTAGCTGGATGACACAAAAACAAGGTTCGAAGTCTATGCAAAAAAAACGGACCTTTTCTTGCGTTGCTGAAAATTTTCCCATATAAACTTGTACAGGTACAAACCTTCTAATGACGCTTTCCAATAGACCAACTGTTTCTGTAGTTATACCGACCTATAATAGAGATTTTTGCATAGTGCAAACACTTGAGACAGTGTTTAACCAAACATATACTGATTATGAGGTTATCGTTGTAGACGATGGCTCGACCGATAATACTTCACAACTTATCAATGAAAGATATAAAGAAAAAGTTAAGTACATATATCAGTCTAATGCAGGGGTCAGTATCGCCAGGAACACTGGAATACAGGCTGCTCAAGGAGACTGGATAGCATTCTTGGATTCGGACGATGAGTGGCTTCCAGAAAAATTGAGGTACCAAATGGAGGACCTGGGTGCAAACACCGGTGCGGTGGCACATATGGTTGATGTACTAATAAGTGGGTCCGAGAAAACCATGTTTGAGCTACGAGGTTTACGTGTAGAGTTTGAACGACAGCCTTTTCGCGAGCGTCCACTATGTGAAGTTCTAAAAAGTACGTTCTTTCCCTCTTCCTGGGTAGTAAGCCGCAATGCAATTCAAGCAGCGGGCTATTTTAATACATCGATGAGGATTTTCGAGGACACTGATCTTTTGTCGCGAGTCGCTCTTGAGGGGGCATTTTTGGTAAACTGCTATGTGGGCACTAATATACGCAGAAAACCAGGGGATAGCGGAGCTTTGTCCGATTTATATCAAACAGCTCGCCAAGAGTCCCTAAGCAACATAATAACTATGTATAAAAACCTAATTCTGTCGAAAAAAACTACAAAAAAAGAGATTATATATATCGAGAAAGAACTTGCAGCAAATTACCTTGAGCTGGCTATTGCACAGGGTAAATATAAAAAAAACATATGTTATTATAGTACCTTAGCGGCTTCTCTGAAATGCGATCATACCTTTTTTGGGTTAGCCAAAGTGTTAATCTTATTAATATTGGGAGTGAGGGGGTTTGAGGTATTGCGAAGAATCAAAAATATCGACCAGAAGGAACTTAGAAGATCAAGCTTAGAAGGTTAATGGGGTTCAATAAAAAATAGTCAAAAAAGGAAAGCTATCTTCATCGATTTCTTTATTCAAATTGCAATTACTCCCAACTTATTCTAAAACCGTTTAACTTTAGATCGGGCAATGAAGTCGAGTAGATTACGCATTTGCAAATCGGTCATGGGCGAACCTCGTGCTAGTTGATTCTGAATGCGCTCAGCTTTTCATGTACTGTTAATGGGTAATGGGTAATGGGTTAAAAGTGTAATTTTCTCATATAATAGCCAATATGACATGTTATCAAGAAATTACCTGCCCGAATTGTGGCAGCAACTGTTCGGCGACAATTACCCTGTCCGGTCGGCGACACACACATAAAATTGAACGTAAAAATTTGAATTTCAGAACCTGGATTAAGCGACTCACACGAAAAACAATCTGCTTCTCGAAGTTGGAAACAATGCATGATACTGTCGTCAGTATTACTGATTAACAAGGTCGAATTTGGTTTGGATATTCATGCAAAATTACAGATTTAACCCACCACCAAATAATTAACTGTCTTACTCAAATCCAAGATTTTTGGCAATAATCCGAGGATCGTACTTCTTATCAAGAGATTGGCGATCAATATTTGAATAACGCAACTTTAACAGTTTATGTTTCAATCTCATTTTTAACTGTAAGAATCTTGAATTTACAATCGGCGCTATACAGTTAGGTATGGGAAGATTGTTGCGCCATTTGTTCGCAACATATGTGTAAGCGCCCAAGTAGTCGTCATCTAAGAACAATACAGGTCTCGAATTGTGAATAACAGGGGCGCAAATGACATAGGCTCCTTTATTATGGGCCAAACTATTTTGGACGATATCTGTCCCGTAAAGATGATACCCAGGAAGTTTGTCGTCAAATCGTATTCCGGAAGATTTTTTAACAATGATGAGTAATTCGTCGACAGATTCAACAGGTACTGGAAGGTCAAACGCTTGACCGATAACATTATCTAATCCGGAACTCCAGACATAGCCCACGTGCTGACCGGATTTCATGACTCCGTATACGCCTAAAACAGCCCAAGTTGGGTCTGTCTCATCTAAATATGCAATGTTACGTATAACTTTTTCTTCCCATCCATCAGGGATGTACACGTCTTGATGGACAAACACAACCAAGTCGTATGCACATCTTTTAAATGCGGAGTTATAGGCAGCGCTAGCAGAAAAATAACCTTTTTGCAGAGTCAAGGTCACATTAGGGTGATTAAATAAGCTAGACCTGACTAAATTGTTGCGTAAAATACTTTCACTGTTTACCGCTGCGATAACATCAATCATAATGGAACTCTTAAGAAATATGATTTGGGTAACGAATTATTATTTATTATTCGTGTCAACAAGCCATTTTTATAAAAAACATGACCCCACTGACTAACTTTAGCACTGTTCTTTTGTTTATTGCAGTACTAATGATATTTTTTCTCCCAAAACGTTTGGCATCGGTGCCGCTTCTAATAGGAGCGTGTTATTTGCCTCTCAGTCAGGGCATCGAAATAGGAACTTTCCACTTCCCGATCATTCGCCTGATTGTTTTGGCTGGAGTTATTCGTGCAATCCTGAGAACCGAACGTATTGCCAATGGACTAAACAGCATGGATTGCCTTATGCTGGCTTGGTCCTTTTGGTTAATAGTAAGCAGTGTCTTTCATGAGGATCCATCAAGTACCTTGAAATTCAATCTCGGTCTTGTTTTCAACGCCTGCGGAATTTATTTTTTAATACGTGTTTATTGCCAATCCTTAGAGGATGCAATGAACCTTAGTCGTATTACTGTTTTTATTTTAATACCACTGGCTGTTGAAATGATTCAGGAAAAAATGGCGGCTCATAATATTTTCTCTTTACTGGGCGGTGTGCCGGACATTCCAAATATTCGAGAAGGTAAGCTACGCGCCCAAGGGCCATTCGCACATGCAATTTTGGCAGGTACGGTTGGAGCTGTAGTCCTTCCTTTAGCAGTAGGTTTATGGTCGCGAGATCGAAAAACAGCAATTGCGGGAACAATAACATGTTTGACAATCATTGTAACCAGTGCATCTAGCGGACCATTTATGAGTGGTTTGTTTGCGCTTGGATCGCTGCTTGTTTGGCCTTACCGCAATCACATGCGTTTGTTTCGTTGGGCCGCCCTTTTAATTTATATAGCCTTAGATGTGATTATGAAGCCGCCAGCTTATTATCTTCTTGCCCGAATTGACATTAGCGGAGGGAGTACTGGCTGGCATCGAGCCAGATTGATTGAATCAACCATAGAACACATGGATGAATGGTGGTTTTCGGGAACAGATTATACTCGGCATTGGATGCCTTCCGGCGTGTCTTGGAGTCCGAACCACACTGATATCACCAATCACTATATTCAAATGGGTATCTTTGGAGGGATGGCCTTAATGCTGATGTTTATTGCTACTATTGTCATAGGGTTTTCTTATGTGGGTCAGATTCTGCGAGCATCAACATCAATTTCAACAGAGAAGCAATTTTTCGTGTGGTCTCTGGGTGCATCTCTTTTTGCCCATGCAGCCACTTCAATTTCTGTTTCGTATTTTGATCAGTCTTTTGTTTTCCTTTACCTAACACTTGCTGCCATTTCCGTCAGCCATGGAGCGGTTGATCGAACAAGTTTGGAATTGCCTAGAAACCAGCAAGGAATATTACAGGGGACTACTGGGGATTGGAAAACATCGCGTCGAGCTAGGCGAGGCGTGCAACAAGGCGGTTTACCTAAGTGAATTTGGGGCTGAATGCTGGCTGTTTTTATCAGTAATGATATAACTAATTTTCCCCTGATTTTACGGACACCCCACTAAGCGACTGTTTTTAACTTCAAAAGCTTCTGGACTGATATAGTCTAATTTGGAATGAAGCCTGCGTGCTCTCTATTTAGGCACAGGCTAGTACTGAAATGGTCTAATAAAACCGGACACTTCTAAAGACAGATTTATAATGTCAACAGAGGTGAAAAATGAGCGAACAAAATAAACATAAACGACCCAAATACACTCTTGAATTTAAACAAGATGCAGCAAAGTTAGTTAACGAAAAAGGCTATACGCACAAGCAAGCAGCGGATAATTTAGGCGTATCGCTGGGCGCTATTGGACGTTGGGTAAGAGCCGAAAAAGGACCAACGGTATCTCCAACTAAGAAGAATATTTTGAACTTAACTGATCAGTCGGAATTAATGCGCTTACGTAAAGAAGTTGAACAATTGCGGATGGAGCGCGAAATATTAAAAAAGGCCGCAGTCTTCTTTGCGCAAGAACTCCAATAAAATACGGATTTATTAGAGAGCAACAGAAGACTTTTCCCGTTACCGTGCTGTGCAAAGTCATGCTGGTCAGTACCAGCGCCTTTTATGCGTGGGCTAAAACGCCTGAAGATACTGATAAAAAAGTTCTGCAAAAACAGCTTGAAGTTAAAGCATTTCAGTTATTTGAGGAGAATAAGAAAACTTATGGTTCCCGCCGTTTATCCGAAGCCTTCATAAAGGATGATATTCAGGTCGGACGCTATAAAGCGAAACAATTGATGAAGAAATTGGGATTGAAACCGCGCTATCCAAAACGGTTCAAAGTCACCACCGACAGCGATCATAATGATGCAATTTCTCCTAACCTATTAAATAGGCAATTTGATGTTGCTGCACCCAATAAAGTCTGGACAACTGATATTACCTACGTCTGGACGCTTGAAGGCTGGCTCTATGTTGCGATTGTTATTGACTTGTTTTCCAGGCAAGTGGTGGCCTGGTCGATTGACGATCACATGCGAACTTCGCTGTGTGTCAATGCCTTGCAGATGGCATTTTGGAGGCGAAAGCCCGAGCCTGGTCTACAGCATCATTCTGATCGGGGCAGTCAATACGCAAGCCACGAATACAGGGTACATTTGGGGGGATGAAGATTCAGCAAAGTATGAGCCGTAAAGGTGACTGCTGGGACAATTCGCCGACAGAACGATTTTTCCGAAGCTTAAAGCATGAGCAACTTAACTATGAAAAATTCAGGACTAAAGAGTCGGCAAAGCTGAGCATTATTGATTATTTGGCTTTTTATAATGGTAAACGCATGCACTCAAAACTAAGCTATCAATCCCCGCTGGAATTTGAGCGAGAATTCTATAGGAAGACTGCTTAAGAAAGTGTCCTGTTTTAGTTGACCATTACAGAACCCGCTTGAGTTGTTTGCGAAACGCGACTTTTCCATTCGCGTCCACGCCGTGAACCTGAAAAACGTTTTTTTGCAATATCTAAACCGATTGTCGTAATATTCATGGCGGATTCCTCTTCTTCATTATAAGTGGTCGTTTGTTTCTTTCTTTCACTTTGGCACATCGCGATGCCGGAGGAAAGAGGAGGAGTCCATACCATTATCCTTAGGTACTCATACGTATAGTATTTCAAGTTCGAAATATTGTATTTTTAGAATGTGGTAGGAAATACATTAGTAATTGTTGGTCAAATAATGTTGGATGTTTCAAATCTTCGAATTAACTCTGTCTATATTGTATGTCGATTTGTTACGAATTAATTACTGGGGAATTTAATCAACGCTTCCCTAGGTGGAATAATTGGGAGGTAAGCAGATATGAGATTAAACGAAGTCACTATTGTAAGAATATACACGATGCTACGCTGCACAATAAGTGCATGTGAAGGCTACAAAACATGAGCACACACTTAGAAAAGGCATTGCTGCATATCCGTCTAGCCAGCTGTTCGCCCAAGATAGAGCATTTTGATGAAGAATACGAGCAAATTATTCCACGACTATGGGAGCAGTTGAAAGACGCCAATCTTTTTGCCGAGCATGAGGGGGGGGGGGCCCAAGCGCCTGAGCTACAACCATGGCGATGCAGGAACGGAGAATATGCATGAGCGAACCCATCACGCAGGAAGTCAGGGAATTGGCGCGTAAGAAGGCAGTCGAACACTACGATCGGGTCTATCTAAGTCACGCCGACGGCACCGCACAATGCGAGCTTTCGCTCCATGATATCGGGAAGGCTAGAACCCGTGTCCGCATGCTTTGTGGCTATTTTGGGCTCGATCTAGCCAGAAAAAGATGCCTCGACGTCGGAAGCGGTCTCGGTTATTACACGGATGCGCTCAATTGTGAAGTTGGAGAACCTGGTCTCGTCATCGGGCTTGACGCTTCTGCTGGCGCTACGAGGGCTGCCAGGGGCCGATTCCCAGACGTTAGTTTTCATACCGGCTTTTTCCCCGACGCATTGGCTGAGGCGGACTTTTTCGATCTAATATTCGCAATGGATCTTTCATTGATTAACACCTTCGATGCGAACAAGATTGACCGTGACTTCGTTCGGCCTGCGATGGACCTGCTTCATCCAGGGGGGATGCTCGTCGTCGGTTGGCACACTGATTTCAGCGGCGACTACCGAGAGGGCTGGTGTCACTGGTCGCCGGAACACTTCCATGCGATTGCGGATACGTGTGGATTATCTGAACCTGCGATGGTTCAAGCTCGGTTTCCTGTTCTTATTCGCGCGGCAATCCGGCTTTGCCGGTCGCTGCGGAAATCAGCGCCGGTGTTTATGATTAGGAAGAAATGACGTGAACCTTGGCTCCATCCCGTGAAAGGTTTGACCAAGTTAATCAACATTTAGAAGCTGCTTAAAAACCTAAACGAGCGATTAAGCAGCTGTAACATTTTTGACCTAGGGAGCTTGGCGGTTGTATTTGACGAATTTAACCGACGAGCAATGGCAGTTATTATGTCCAGTATTTGAAATTGCACGTGACTGACTCAAAAAAGGAGGCAGACCGCAAAGTTATCCGTTTCGCGAAATCGTTAACGGCATTCTCTATATCCCCAAGATAGGTTGCCAATGGCGGATGCTACCGCCGGATTTTTCGCCTTGGAGTTCAGTTTATGGATACTTTACTCTCTGGTGTACGGGGAAGGCATTAACGCCCATTCGTGAAGCCTACAAGGTTCAAGCTGGGAGACGCGCTCGATCGGCAGCGGGTTATTATTGATGCGCAGAATCGGTAAAAACAACAGGTCTGCGGACAACACAGTTTTGACGCGGGTAAAAAGGTTAAAGGGAGAAATCGCCATATTTTCGGTCGATACAATGGGAAATCTGCTGGCGGTGTGCGTTCATTCAGCGGGCATATAAGAAGGACCGGCGCGGTGCTCGGTCGCTCATGATCCAGCTGTACGCGAGTTTGCCGCCCTGAGTGTGATTTGGGTAGATGGCGGTTATAGCGGCGTTTTAGTCGAATGGGTGAAAAGCATATTCAACTGAAACCTTACCATTGTTGAACGGCCAGACACCATGCGGGGCAAGTTGGTCGTGTCGCCTGCCGATATGGGTTGTTGAACGATCTTTTGTCTGACTTAAAAAAAACCCGACGGTTTTCCAAGGATTATGAGCGCCTAACCGATACGACGGGCCGAGGTATTCTCAAAATTACCGAGGTACACCGTCAATTTGTTAAGTTTTTAAACAGTTTCTTCGCTGCGAGGCAGGAGTCGAGTAGTTCCCAGAAGCGATAGCGCATGTGTTTTCACGAAGCGTTTTTTGCGTAGTGAAAATGCAGGCTTTCCGACATCGCGTCGAGTCATTGCGAGAATGATGTTGGATACCCCTTGCTGGGTATCCAACGAATGAAGCAGGACGGCTGGGGCAGCCGCAGGCATTAGCGGTCGCGTAGCTTTTGCCGCTTGTTGGGCAGGGATGCCCATAAAAGCTTTCGCAAAAATAGCGACTCCCCGGAGGCATTTTACACGATGATGAAGAAAAAATCATAGGTGGCGAGTAATATTTGAGGTATTGCTGGATTTGGTGAAGATAGAAAAACACATACATCATTCATACTTATGCCAAAATGGAATTGATATTAATATATTACATCCGTTAAAATTTATTTGGATCAACAGATTAACTTTAATATCGCATGCATGGTTTTGGAGGAAGGGGTAGAATCGAGAAGCTCTTCTCTACCCCCAGTCATGGTTTGATCGTTTGCTTGATTAAGGAGTAGCTGTTAATTGGGTAGGCGGATTTAATTGGGGAACGGTACTATTAACGGTACTATTAATGAATTGATAAGCTCCCCTGCTCCAACCGACTGACCCTCCGCGGATATTGCTGCTTAGGTCGTAGTCGTATGGGCTAATTAACGTTTGGCCTGTTGCCGTCTGAGTAACTAGATGGAAATCTTTATTATTGATGTCAGCAAAGATAGTGCAATTAGTAGTGCATGTTACTATGCCGGTTCCTGAATCTCCATCTGCTACAGTGTTGTAGTACCAATTACTTGCCCACGTTGCCCCTGAGCCAGAGTTATTAGTACGTACTGAGGCGTACCAAATATTATTAGTGGCATTATTGCCAGCGCCCTGCATTACGAAACCTGACCATGTCCCTTTGATGTTCGCAATCGTATTGTTATAAATCTTCCAATTATCTGCCCACATCACTCCTCCGGTAGGCGCACTGTCAACGAATACAGTCCCGCTAATGCCTTCTCGACCAGCCGTAGCATAAGCATTTGTATGTGAAATTACATTCCCATAGAGTTGCCAATTCGTAGCTGTAGTATATGTCGTTTTTGTAGTAGTGCCATGACCATTCATTATTGCCCAAACCGCCGTTCCCTCAGGATCTTCAATAATGTTATATCGAAAAGTTACGTTATCGCTACCGTCATCAGACATAATTTCCCCGTGATTAACAGGATCGCTTGAGTTTCTAGCTATGTAAGAATGCTCAACAAGTAAAGTATCCCATTGCCTAGTTAAGAAAATAGTTCGGCTTGTATCATGCAACGCGCAGTACTGAATTGCGATATTGCGTGGCCCGATATTGCCATTAGAAAGTGCCCAGGCATTACTATAAAATATGTCATCCCCACTTGTTTTGTCTCTGCCCTGACCTTCGAAATCAACATATCGAAAGGTGAGATTGTTTGCCGCCTTATTAGATGCTGTAGCACGATTATCAAGTTCGACAAGTTGTTGTGATCCATTCGATTTTAATCTAATTCCGTATTGATTAATACCTCCGGTGGCCCAATCCGGATTTCTAACTTGGCCGTCTATCAGGTAATAATCAGTATAGAATTGCCAAGTTCCTGTAAAAATAGCTTGTCCAGCACCATAAGTCGAATTCCAGCCAACGTCAGTCCCGTGATCTGTGGCAATTGCCTTTTTTAGGGTGATAAGGGCAGAACCACTTGCGGGATCGTCGAAGACATAGCTTCCATAATTGCCAGCGGCCAAGTAATAAGTATCCCCTCTAACCAGCGTAGCAGGAACGGTTGTATAAGCATTAGTCCAGTCGCTACCGCTGTTGTTACCAGTAGCACCCGCTCTTATGAAGTGCGTGGCAGCCTGTGCAATACTGGGGATTAGCCCAGTCATTAAAATTAAAAAAAAGAGCCAATTTAACTTCTTCATATTTGTTTCTCCGATTCAGATGTAATTCGAGTGTCATGCACTATGGAGTTAGAGCAGACACGGTGTGTGGGATATAACATTCTTTTGTTCATTATGGTAAATCTCAAAAAAGGTCTTGAAGACCAGAAAACACAATTAAAAAATATATCTAAAGAAATAAGATACTTTTTATTAAATACGCATCTTAAATGTTTATTAAGAGCTAATCATTGAGGTCAGTGTAGTAGACCCTTCTTGCCGACTATCTCCTGCTTTAGTTGGGTCCAAAAGCAGGCAGGTTACTCTCAACCCACCCGGAGTAGCCGGACGGGACAGGTCTCGCTCAATGCAATGCCAGCCCCGTCGGCATGCCGTTTAAACGGTCATTGACCCGTTATTAATAGCCATTCCCAAAGACTGACATATTCGAACTGGCTTTATATGCCGAGCCAGTCCAGGTAGCGGGTAAGCTCGTCAGGGTGGTGGAAGCACTCGATTCCAGCGCACCCGTTCCCGATCCCAATAGGTCAAGGAATCCGATTTGCCCTTTCGATCCCAGTATCGCAATCCAATAAGGCTGGGCTGCGGTAACAGAGGCTACGGGAACCGGTACCGAGTTCCACGCTCCAGACTTAAGCGTACTCAATTTACCTTGAGCGACAAGAGCCCCAGGATGACCGCTATTGTCCTTATAAATACCGGCAACCAGTTCCGTTGCGGTTGAGCTTGCATCCAGATAAACCTGCACAGTGGTCACTACGCCGGTCTTCTGAGGTGTCGTCCGGTATGCTTGCGCTGTACCCTGCGGTTTATAATCGACCCAAGGCTCTTTGGTTTTGTCGCCCATAACAAACTGCTGTGGATTTGAAACACTGACGGCAGTCTTTAAGTTGTAAGTGACTTCTGTTGCGGTCAAAGCTCGATTATAAATGCGTACCTCATCGATATAACCCTTGAAATACTCACCCCAAACACTGTTTCCACCGATGCGCAACGCGCCTGTGGATTGCTGAATCAGGCCAGTCTGTGCTCGCTTGGCAACCTCTACACCGTTCACATAAATCCGCTGATATTGCCCATCATAGGTTGACACAAGATGTGCCCACTGATTTGCCGGCAACTGGCTGGGACCTGATATGACGCGATAACTTCCATCATTGAAAGAAGAAAGAGGTACATTGGCATCCTCATTGGCATAGAGGTTATAGACCGCCCCTCCGGACTTTTCCTTCGAGAATACAGTTTTTCCGCCGGTAGTCAGGGAGGTTGGATACACCCATGCCTCAAGGGTCATACTGGTTGAAAGATCCAGTGCTGCGCTGTCATTGACTGAGACCCAGGCATTCGTACCATTAAAACTCAATGCCTTTCCACTATGACCGTTGGTTATCCTGGTTGCATTGCTAATAGTACCGAGGTTACCTTGACCCGATGCATCGGCAACAGTCGCGCCGCTGACTTCATCAAAGCCATAGGCTGCCACCAAGCCGGTATTACTGGTGCCCGTAGTCGTAGTTGTTCCCGTCGTTGTTCCCGTCGTTGTCCCCGTCGTTGCCCCCGTCGTTGCCCCCGTAGTTGTAGTCGTAGTTGGAGCTGTTACGGTAATCAGGTTCGGATAGCTTTTGGTGACGCTTCCGCTGGATCCGGTTACCGTCAGGCTTACACTATACGTCCCTGCAGTCGGATAGGATGCTGTGGTAACT
>Ga0207972_100125_pt1 | contig 26519 bp, 20 predicted proteins | sample LakWasMe75_LOW10_2_FD_183903 | JGI IMG/M metagenome (GOLD analysis project Ga0207972, IMG submission 183903) | Freshwater sediment methanotrophic microbial communities from Lake Washington under simulated oxygen tension - Sediment Metagenome... | ecosystem: Environmental > Aquatic > Freshwater >...
CAACCGGAGATGGTCTTGCAACAGCAAAATCAGTAGCTGCCAAACTTGGTATTGATGAGGTCTATGGCGAAGTCAGGCCTGCTGACAAATTAGCGCTGGTAGATAAATTACAACGTGAGGGCCGTTTTGTTGCAATGGCGGGCGATGGTATCAACGATGCACCTGCGCTGGCTAAAGCGAATGTAGGTGTTGCAATGGGGACTGGAACAGACGTTGCAATGAATAGTGCCCAAGTGACTCTTGTAAAAGGTGACCTGCGCGGCATAGCTCAAGCTAGAGCAATTTCAGAGCAGACTATCATTAATATGAAGCAAAATCTTATCTTTGCCTTCGTTTACAATTCACTAGGTGTACCTTTGGCGGCTGGTCTGCTTTACCCACTGACTGGATGGTTACTATCACCGATGATTGCAGCTCTAGCCATGAGTTTGAGTTCTGTATCCGTGATTACCAATGCATTACGTTTGAGGTAATACAATTATTTAATCAATATCTAGTGTATTTTGAACGTCTGCTTTGGATAGTCTATAGAGATCAATTCACAAAAATGAAATAGCCGCTTTGTCCCGCGTTGCTGCCTGACAGCATAAATATCTGTGAGGCAGAAATGTGTCGTATCCAGCTTTTTATCTAAAATTTCATTTGAGAATTACGAATGGCCGCTATTGCAAATCATGGGTGGCCTTTTTAGTAAGAATACGCAGGTGATCTATGCTTTTAAGTTTTTGCTTTGCATAGCTCTCAATAGAACTGGACCAGTTTCGAATGCCAGTAAAACGTTTGAGTTTCCATATTTTTAGACGAGTAGATTGAGCTCTGAGGTCTTGAATACTTCTGTCAATTCTATGCCTTTGGTATGACTCTATGGACTCAGTATGTTGCTGAATAAATTTTTCTAACTGTGGCATCTTTTTAAGATTAGCCCGAATCATGGATTCTCCTAATTTTCTAAACATTAATGATTTACTAATACGAGGCCTATGTGTAGTTTGCTTAATTGAGGCAACGTAATCCGCTAATGTTGTAAGTAAATTCAGATCTCTAGTAGCCCAATCAATTCTCAATTTTTTTGGAATTAATTGTGTTGATGGTTTCCAACTATTTTTCCGCAGCCATGCCCTGTCATGTTTATAAAGCCATGCATAAGTAGATGGACTTTCTGATCGTGCCGCAGTGATTCCATCCTCTAAGTGTTGGGACTTTACTTGCAACCATTGCTGTCGTCTTGAATTTAATTCCTTGTTAAATACCCACACCCTCTGCGTTCTAAGGGTGTCCGTTAATTGCGCACGTATACGGTAAGCGGTGCTGATTGATATGCCTTGACGCAATACAATAGCAGATGGGCTCAATCCAGAAAGCAAATCCTTTTTAATAGCATTTACTTTAATAGATGTTAGAGATTTACGTCTTTCTGAAATGGGCAATCCTAGTACTCGCCGGCGACACACAATAGTTGTTACCGACAAATTGAGGATGTTGGCTACTTTTCTGCAAGAGAGTGAACTATCGTGAATGATGTTACTTGTCTGTGCATCGATATCCAAGTATAAGTCTGAATTATAAATTGATCTAGAGGGATTGAGGGTGTGTTCAGAATCTAAATGTAAAAGCGTCAATGCCTCATTAAATTTTTCGACTGACTTGAATAGATAGCCAATCAGTAATAAATGGCAAATTGGATGTGAAGCCCTTTCAGGGCGCTGAATTAAGGTACGCAGCCAATTAAGCGAAGATTCATAACTAGTCAATAATCTATCTCGGTAAATGAAATCATCGAAGAAATCATAATTATTACAAATTGATTGACTGAGGTTTATATAGTCAATATGAGAGCTTTTAGTGATGAAGCCAGCTGATGTAATGGCTTCAACATATAAACTTTTGCGTATAGATGGATCAATAACTACTAATTTTGAATTTAGGAGACAGGTGGATAGTTCTGCAAACAGAAGTTGTTTCTCGCTAGCAGCTATTGGCTTTGAATCAAAGTTAACATAAGGAGCTAAAATAATTCGCCGCTTATCTGTTGCCAAATTAGGCGATATATAAGTAGTTAATTCAGACCTATGCTTAATACAACATTTCACACTAGGTAACTGATGGCTTCTTTTCCAATATGGTGTTCCAAAAGTTTGAGTGTCTTCCAATACACAAATCGGGCAGTAACGTAAAGGAGGGTTTGCGCCAAATCCATTGGCAACTCTCCCTATTAACACCTTTAAAGCCTTGCCATCATTACGAATTAAAATATTGTGAACTTGTTCGTGCCTCTCTTGAGTAAGAAATGGCCGATGGTATGGATACAATGTACCAAACTCAATCAATTGCTCTATAGAGTCATAAGGGGCATTGACACCTAGCCGGTCATGTAATTTTTCTAGATGGGTGGGAAGATCGACACAGGGAACAATATTCTGTGTTCCAAATAACTGACTCAAATATTTTTTAGGATGGCCTAATGCATTGACTGCAACTAGTCTCCCTAGCCAAGAGTAGATTAACTCATCAGATAGCAGCTCTGGAATGAAACATAGAGATGTTGAGACATCTCCAGACTGTCTAAACTCGGGGTTCATGGTTACATACTCAATGGATCTTCCATTGGTAAGTCACTCTCGCTATATTTTGGGGGTGTTATTGCTGCGCGAGATCGTTTGGAATAATTTTTTGCTTGAGAGTCTCCATGTTCAATGATCTCATCGAATTCTTCAGTTACGTTATTTTTGTAAATTTCATCATTTGCACCAAGTAATTTTCTAAGAGCAAGATATTTTGGGCTAAAGATAAGGTCGTCAAATGCGCGTAGCCTTTCTGGTTTCCCACTAAGCAGTGCCATTATTGCAGGTTGTAAAAATGCCATATCAGTGGCTGCAGTGCGCTCAAATGAGGCAACATCGATGATTTCCCTACCGCCAATCTCATTTCGTTGGGATAGCATATAGGCTAATGATGCAAATGCTGTGTTTCCTGCAGATGCATTGTGCCAAGCATTACGAATTTCTTTGGTTAAAGGAACTTTGTTTTTAACGAAACAGTATTCCCAGTGAGTTTCACAGAAATCTTCCCATTGAGGGTCATTTCTAGGCATTGGTTTTAGAACAGTTTCACCATAGGACGCTAACTTTCTAGCATTACGTACACTTCCCTCAATTACAGTTTGAACTGCAGGGGTTGCCAAAACCAACAAGCTGATGCCGAGTCTTTCTATAATTTCACTAAACAGGTTAAGAACAAACTCAGCATTGCCACCTTTTGCACTTTTAAGATTTTGTAACTCGTCAACTATTAAAAATCCTAGCGAAACTGCCGTAGCAACTTGGTTCATTAATTGAACCATAAGACCAATTTGTTTTACTCCGCGTGCTTGGCGGGCATAACTAGTATTAAGTAATCGATCAACTTCATCGAAGAATTGAATACATAAGCTTTTAAGCGTAGCGTCATGTGGTACTCGAAGGAATAAATAAACGATCTGTGTGCATTGCAATACTTGACCATGATAAGCGCTATGCTTAATTACCTGCGGATAGTGAAGAAGAAAGGCTTGTGCGAAGGTGGTTTTACCCATGCCGCTGACAGCCATCATGAAATGTCCCTTAGCGGATGACTTCCAATTCGCTGGAAAGGGCAGGCCGTCTGAGCCATCTGTAGCAAGGGCATGGCGCCGTTGTCTATCTTGTATACTTAAAGGATTTCGCGCAACATAGGTGTCGCGCATGATTGTTGCTAACGCGATTGCAGCTTTTTGATATTCAGGAAATGGTATAACAATATCGTTCAAAGTTGATAGCTCCATCATTCTCACGATTTCTCCCGATTTTCTTGTTTTAGCGGTCGGCTTAGGAGGGTAATTTGACAATCCCGTTAGATAATCACTTTTTGCCTTTTCTAGTGAGGGTAACGCGTCAATAAATGGGTTTCCTTTGAATCGTGTAACGCCTGTATCAATATATTTTGCTGGTATGATTTCTATCGGATTCATTTTTTGCTCCTATGTTTACGGATCAGTTCCAGGTTGCTTAAGCGTTCTTTCTCTTCAATATCAGTCCAGTTAGATGTTCTAGAAACAACTTCAATTTTAGATTTTTTTGGATCATCATTACCAATGACCTTACGTTTAATTGCTGCAGTTTCTTTTTGCCGTGCAACTAATAATTGTTGTCTATCGACTTTAGTGGCAGTTCCTTTTTGCTTAACGCTTTTTCTAGTGCTTTTTGCAGCAACACGAGCTACTCTACTTTTATGCTCAGCTTTTGCCCAAAGTTTGGAGCTTTGGGAGGATAATAAATCTTCTTCATCAAGAGTGATCTTGGCTAATTCTTTAGCAGATCCTTCAGTAATACGAAATAATGCCCACTCGCGTCTAGTGGTAACTACATAAATTTCATGCGGATCAGTCTTGTCTAGCCTGATATCGATTGATTGTGCGCGGGTTGTTGATTTTTTTGCAATATCATATGCAGCTTCATTTTCAGGTAAATACGGACGTTGCTTATATCTTAAAACTCCGTTTGAAATACTTGCTTTATCAGTGCTAAGCAATAGTTTTTTATAATCATCATCAGTCAATGGAGCTCTACGTAAGCCGGTAATGTTTTTTAAACCCCATAGATATGCTTCTTTTGGTGTGGGAGGTACATTATTTAAACTTAGTTCTCGTCTACGTTTTAGGGTTGTGTGAGGCCTATTGTTATGGTCATCGACAATCTCAATTAATAGTCTATAAGCTTCAGGTAATGAATGCACTGCAGCTGCCTCTGCTTTGCGAGCGGCACGTTTTGAATGAGGATCCATTGGTCTATCTGCATATACTCCTTTTATTCCTGATGCTGCCATTCGACGCTTGATTTCACGTATGAATCTTTCTACGATAGGTTTTCCATCTGGGCATAATGGTGGAAGTGGAGTTAGCTCTATAAGAAGATCTTGAACTACGGATTGCTCCATGGAGTGACTCATAAAGTCTGAACCTCGATCAGGGCATAATACTGCGGGCATTCTACCTATCGGCCATCGCTCATCGTCTATGTCTACACCCAGATTTTTGAAACGTTGTTCGCGAGAAGTAAAAGCAATGAGCAATGCATGGCGCACTTCTTCATATGATGGTGAGCGTAAAGAAAGGTATATTGATAGTACGAATCTGCTCCAGCGATCGATAATTAAATATATGGTAGGTTTACCTAATAAAGTAGGTAATTCTTCGTCCGAAACAAGATGTAAGCGACCTATAGTTGCATCAATTTCATACACTTCGCCAGGGCCACTTGCTTGTGTAGAGCCAAGATAGCCTTGTTTTCGCTCTTGAGAACGCAAGTTTCTAGCTAGATCATCATCCAATACGGCATATTTATTTATGTAATAACTAAATTGTCTGGCTGTAACAGGTTCGGGTAATTTCCCGGTTAGATATGCAGTATGTTTTTCTGGGTGTCGCAGTCTGAAATTGGTTGCGAGATACTGCTCATGTGCCAATGTTCGATAAGTAGGGCCTTTTCGCAGACAAGTTTTTAAACAGTCAACCATGTCTGAAATATCATCATCAAGAACAACAAAATCATTAATGCCTAGGTCTTCTGATAAGATCGCTTGGCGACCTCTGCGTTTAGGTTTGCGAACTTCACCAGAGCTCTCTTTCACAATATTGGAATACCCACCTTTTTCTTGCCGCACACCCGGAGGTAGTGGGAGTAAAGCTAATCTTGTTCTACCGAAGTAGTAATATCGTAAAATCATTCTTAGTAGTGTTAAAAAATTAGCCTGTATTGCCTCTGAACGTTCTCGAATAAGATAAGTAAAACGAGATCGTGTCAGATTTGTTTCTAAATCAAAATTCTCAGTTAATGGTTTGATTAAGAGCCATGCGGCGTTCAGTTCTTGGGCCCGCTCGGATTCTGGAACTGGCGATACAGATAATGCTGACGGCAATGCTATCCTTCCCCATGTAGCAGAGCTGCTGGAAGCCAGTTTTTTCAACTCTTTTAATAGCATTTTTGATGGACGACGTGCGTAGCGAGCTTGTTCTGGTTCGTTTACCCACATTACATAAACACATTCTTCAAAGACATGTGTTACTCGAAGATATCGACTATCTTGATCGCCAATTCGCAGAACAAGTCCTGGGGAGGTGGCTGGTTTTTCTAATGGCTGGAATTCAATCATTATTAGATATCCTTGTAAGGATGATGGGTTTGTCCAAAGCTAGCGGATGTTGAAGGGAAACATCAATCAAATTTGACCATGCGCAATATCTAAAAATATCAAGTGCAGTATCTCTAGATAAACGTAGTATTTTGCTTGTGTGTTGAATAAGTTCTTCTAAGAGAGTATTTCTTCTATATGACAAATGAAAATTTTTAATAAAGAGCGCTTCATTTTCAGGATTAGATAAATAACGATGCCTATACCAAGTTCTCATGAATCGCAGGTTAGCTAACATTGTTTTATTAAATTTGGAGGTATCAACTAAAGTCCATGGAATTTCACGCTCAAGACACCAAACGTATTCAATAAGTAATCTGGCGCGTATATCATGATTCGAAGCATCTTCCGGAGTCTTGATGCTTGCTGCACGTACGCTTAACTCGCCTTGGTTATTCTTTGAGGTGACCAGAAAGTCGATAGTAAATGGTTCTGGGTTTGAGCTTCGAAAGTTATGTCGTATTCCATATTCAGCACATAACTCTAAAGTTCTGTCGATATCCAGAATTGGCCACTGCTCTTGAATATCTACAGTTGATGGTTTTCGTTCCATCAGGTAGAAATATGTAGTTTCAATTTCTGATAGAAGGTTGTAAGGTCTTGGTACAATGATTCCTGAAACTGATGACGATGTTCCTTTAGAAGGTACGTCTCTAATTTTCAACCAAGGTTTATAGTCTATACCTTTACCTACGCCTTTTCCCCGTTGAATTCGCGTTCTTAGGTATGGTGGATATAGTCCTGGGTCAGGTTTCCAGTGCATTTGTGCACTTTACTACCATTTGTTTGAAATATCCATAATATTAGTCATTTAAAGGCCAACAATTGTGAGGAACTTGGAACATGCTGATCGGGGTCCCTAAAGAAATTAAAGTGCGCGAATACAGGGTTGGTTTAGTTCCTGCCAATGTGCGTGAGTTGGTGGCGCATGGTCATCAGGTAATTGTGGAAACAGGGGCGGGAGCAGGAATTGGCGCTGATGATGCACATTACGAGGCTGCCGGCGCAATTATTGTTAGTTCTCCGCAGGAAATATTCGAGCGAGCCGAATTGATCGTGAAGATCAAGGAGCCGCAGGCTGTTGAGCGCAAGTGGCTGAAACCAGGCCAGATTCTGTTTACCTATTTACACCTTGCGCCAGATTTTGAGCAGACGCGCGATTTAATTGATAGCGGTGCAACTTGCATCGCCTATGAAACCGTGACTGCAGATGATGGCGGGTTGCCCTTGCTGGCACCAATGTCTGAAGTAGCAGGCAGGCTTGCGATTCAGGCTGGCGCTTATTTTCTGGAAAAAGCGCATGGTGGCTCTGGCATATTGCTAGGCGGCGTAACGGGCGTTGAGCAGGCTAAAGTGACTGTAATCGGCGCTGGCGTGGTTGGTACCAATGCCGTGGATGTTGCGCTTGGTATGGGAGCATCGGTAACGGTGCTGGATCGTAATCTAACCACCTTACGCCAGCTTAGAAGACAGTTTGGGCCGCATCTCAACACCGTTTATTCGACAATGGAAGCAATAGAACATCACTGTATAATCGCAGACCTGGTCATAGGCGCAGTGCTGGTAACCGGTGCCGCCGCGCCCAAGCTGATTACACGCGATATCGTTAAACGCATGAAGTCAGGCAGTGTGATTGTTGACGTGGCGATTGATCAGGGCGGCTGCTGCGAAAGCTCCCGCCCAACCACGCATGATGCCCCGACTTTTGTAGTTGATGACGTTATCCACTACTGCGTCGCCAATATGCCGGGTTCTGTGCCGCGTACATCTGCTTATGCACTGAATGATGCTACCCTACCTTACGTGCTGGCGCTTGCAGATAAAGGCTTGCAGGCGCTGCAAGAAGACAGGCACCTGCTTAATGGCCTGAATGTGCATCAGGGGAAAATAACCAACCAGGCCGTTGCTACGGCACACGGTCTGGCGTACTGCAATCCTTCAACCGCGCTGGGAAAAGCGTAGCAGTGCCGGTAGACTCATCAATCCGCAAAAGGCCATTCGCGCAGTATTCTGTAGTGCGTTCTCTGATTAACCGTTACCGATTCTACTAAAACGAAGCTATTCACCTGCCATGTCACCGGTATGAAATTCTGCGCTGCCAGAATATGCTCAACGTTACGTAACAGCGTAACGTGCGGACTGAATGTAGTGCTGTCTGCGATAAAACTCTCGTTTGCAAGTGCATGCTGCAGTGTAGCGGCTAGCATCTCTAATGCAGGTTCACTGGCGCTTAATGTGGCATAGCCGATGTGATTATGCTTCCAGAACGAAAGCATGTTCAGTTCAAGCCGGAACGGTGGTGTAGATTTCACTTTGTCTGCGGCTGTGATCAGTTTAGGCAGCTGCGAGTGTTTTATATTGCCTATAAACTGTAAAGTCATATGCAAGGTGTCCGCGCGCATCAGCCGTGCATGACACTTAGCCTGATATTGTTTAGCAACAGCATGTAATTGGTGCTGAATGTCAGCTTGCGGCCACAGGGCAAAAAATACACGCACGGTGGCTATGTTTTTTATAGGCGCAGACCGTTTCGTTTCGGTGCTGGCTAATGATTCAGTAAGGTGTTTCACCTACGAAATTCCCGGCAGGAGAATAATGACATACCCAAACCTGCTCACGGCTATTGCTGCATGCTGCCATGCCGCAGCCTACTTTTAATGTATTGTGCCATACGATTTGTGTGTAATGGCCACATACGGCGCCAGCCTTGCATGCATTGCTTGCAAGGTCATAGTCGGCTTTCTCGCTACCCCAGCTATCAACCACTTCAGCCGGTGAAACTTTGCGCAGCTCTTTACGGCCATCAGACCACATCAGCGGGCTTGCCCAGAAAAGGTTTTCACCATAGCGCCCTTTTGTGTTGCTATGCTGCATAGCGCAATGTCGTGATTGTTTTAAATGGTTAGCCCAGGCTTGCGCTGACTTAGCCAGTTTGGGCGAGTGGCTAAGTGCTTGCACACCGACTTCGGCGCGCCACTTGTTATGTGCTGCAACAATTGATGATGCGTCTATGGTTTCAGCATGGGCTATTGATGTCAGCAGCGCTGCTATACAAAAGAGCATAATGGTTTTTAATGACATGATTTACTCAATTACTTTCAGGCATAAATCACGAATCATGATTTCTTCATCAGCTGGAACAATCAAGATAGGTTTGCTACCAGCTTGTGCTATTTGAGTAGCGTTTTCCTGATTCTGTTCAAGATTTAGATTGAAGCCGATGAATGTTAGTGGCGCACATATTTTATGGCGGATTTCAGCAGAATGCTCACCGATGCCGGCCGTAAATACGAGCGCATCTACCCCGCCCGCTTTTGCCGCCAAGGCTCCGATGGCGCCACGTACCTGCTGGCAGAAGTATTCAACCGCAAATTTGGCAGGTTTGTTCTGGCTCGCCAGCAAATCCTGCATTTCTGCACTCTCACCGTTGGAGAGTGCCAGCAAGCCCATTTTGTGGAACACGATGTCGCTCAATTGTTCTGGGGTGTATTGTTTTGCCAGCTCTAGCATGACACCGGGGTCAAGGTCGCCGCTTCGTGTACCCATGACAATGCCACCGGCAGGTGTGTATCCCATCGTGGTGTCTAGCGATTTCAGGTTTTGCATCAAGCACAGGCTGGCACCGCTGCCCAGATGTGCAACAATCACCTTTTTATAGGCGGTGCCGCCAATAATGCCAGGCAGTGTTTTAGCAATATAGGCATAGTTAATGCCATGAAAGCCAAAACGGCACAGGCCTAGTTCGCTGGGTATCGGCAGGCGTTTTGCTAGTGCTGGCATGCTGGCGTGGAATGCCGTATCAAAACAGGCAATCTGCGGCACGCTAAACAGTTTGCGGCATAAATCCAGCCCGAGCAGATTGCTGGGCAGGTGCAGGGGCGCGAGGTGTATCAGGCTATTTAGCCGAGCACGTTCGGCGTCATCGATGCTGCGGGCAGCGTCGGTAATATCGCCGCCATGCACAAAGCGGTGCCCTACCAGCGTTGGCTTATCAGGGCTCAGGTCATCAAGTAGACTCTTGAAAGCCTGTTGCAGGCTATGCGTTTTATCAGCGCTGATATGCTCGTAACGAAAGTTGCGCCTGCTGCCGTCAGTAAGAAACAGGCTCGCTTTTAGGCTCGAGGAGCCGCAATTGATCGTGAGTATGCTCAATATGGCCACGTCCAGTCGCCGGCTTCCGGCAGGTCGACGCCATATTCATAGGCATACTGGCAGCATTCCAGCTGATTGTTGCGCATTTGCTCTTTTATATGAGCACCGGCTACATGTAGCACCGGGATATGGTCAATCACGCTCATGACCAAGCTGTAACGATCAATTTCATTCTGGATCGCCAGTTCCAGCGGTGTATTGATGCTGCCTTTTTCCTTATAGCCGCGCACATGCAGGTTGCAGTGGTTTTTGCGACGATAAGTCATGCGGTGGATGAGCCAAGGATAGCCGTGGAAGTTGAAAATGACAGGTTTATCTATCGTGAACAGGCTATCAAAGTCGTCGTCAGACAAACCGTGTGGATGCACACAGGATGGCGTCAGCTTGTAGAGGTCGACTACGTTGATGAAGCGCACTTTAAGCGCAGGGAAATGCTCGCGCAGCAATACTACAGCGGCCAATGCTTCTTTGGTCGGGATGTCGCCGGCACTTGCCATCACTACATCCGGCTCACTGTCGCCATCGTTACTGGCCCACTCCCAGATACCCAAACCTTTGGCGCAGTGTTTAATGGCTGCGTCCATATCCAGATACTGCAAATGTTTTTGCTTGTCTGCAACAATCACATTGATGTAATCGGTGCTTTTCAGGCAGTGGTTTGCTACTGACAGCAGACAGTTCACATCGGGTGGCAGGTAGATGCGCGTGACGTTCGGGCTCTTGTTGACGACTACATCCAGAAAGCCGGGATCCTGATGTGTGAAACCATTGTGATCCTGCCGCCATACGGTGGAGGTGATCAGCAGGTTAAGCGACGATATAGGCGCGCGCCAAGGCACGGCTTTGCACATATCCAGCCATTTGGCGTGCTGGTTGAACATGGAATCAATTACATGCACGAACGCTTCGTAAGTTGAAAAGAAACCATGGCGGCCAGTGAGCAGGTAGCCTTCCAGCCAGCCTTCCAGCGTATGCTCGGATAGCATTTCCATCACGCGGCCATCGGGTGACAGTTCTCCACCGTCTGCGTCTTCAGGCAGATAATCGGCCAGCCAGGTTTTTTTGCTCACTTCATAAACGCTATCCAGCTTGTTGGAGGTATTTTCATCCGGGCCAAATACGCGAAAATTGTGCATATTGCGCTGCATGATGTCACGCAGAAACTCGCCTAGCGGATGTGTATTGCCTACACTGATCTTGCCTGCTCCTGGCAGCTTGGCGGCGTAGTCACGGTAATCCGGCATGCGCAGCTCTTTGCGGATTAAACCGCCGTTCGCAATCGGGTTTGCACTCATGCGTCGCGTACCTTTGGGTGCAAGTGCTTTTAGCTCAGATTTTAGTTTTCCGGAATCGTTGAACAGCTCTTCGGGTTTATAGCTGCGTAGCCATTGCTCCAGTTGTTCCAGGTGTTTTGGATTGCCGAGAACGCTACCGAGTGGCACCTGATGCGAGCGCCAGAATGCTTCAACCTTGTGTCCGTCCACCTCTTTCGGCCCCGTCCAGCCTTTGGGTGAGCGCAGAATAATCATTGGCCAGCGTGGACGCGTTGGTTTGCCACTGCTACGGGCTTCCTGTTGCAGATGACGGATTTCCTGCACGCACTGCTCCATGGTTGCTGCCATCTTGGCATGCATCTGCATCGGGTCGCTGCCTTCAACAAAATGCGGCGTCCAGCCATAGCCTTTGAACAGGTCTTCCAGCTCTTCATGAGAAATACGTGATAACAAGGTTGGGTTGTTAATCTTGTAACCGTTGAGGTGCAGTACCGGTAGCACCGCACCGTCGCGTATCGGATTTAAAAACTTGTTGGAGTGCCACGATGTTGCCAGCGGTCCGGTTTCTGCTTCGCCGTCCCCCACCATGACTGTTACCAGTAAATCCGGGTTGTCGTAGGCCGCGCCGAACGCGTGCGAAACACTGTAACCCAGTTCGCCGCCTTCATGGATAGAGCCTGGCATTTCCGGCGTGCAGTGGCTACCGATGCCGCCCGGGAACGAGAACTCTTTAAAAAACTGCTGCATGCCGTCTTCGTCTTCCCCTTTATTTGGGTAGACTTCGCTATAAGTGCCTTCAAGGTAAATCGGCGCCAGCATGCCCGGTGCGCCATGCCCGGGACCTGCGAGGAAAATGGCATTCAGGTCATATTTGTTGATGAGTCGGTTGAGATGCGTGTAAGTAAATGCGATGCCCGGGCTTGAACCCCAATGCCCTAGCAGGCGGCCTTTGATATGTTCTTCACGTAACGGCGCTTTTAATAGCGGATTGGCGCGCAGGTAAATCATGCCTGCAGCCAGATAACAGCAGGCTCGCCAGTAGGCGTTGATATCTTCAAGTTCTTTCTGCGACAGTTCGGCTGTTACCGCATTCATGATTGATCTCTCCAGACTCACGTTCTATAACGTTATTTTATGCAGATCAGGAATACTCGCACAATGTTACAGTTTCATCTATACGGCTTCACGCGTATAGCTTAATCATTTAGTAGCAGAGTGCGTATCTGAATTATTTCAGAATAACAGGCTTGATTTCTACGCTGCCAGTGGCATGCCCGATCATAATTTCTTTATCCTGAATCGTGCAGCTGATCTCCATGCCGCGCGATGCGATGTCGGCGATTTCCATAGTATCCGGCAGATTGATGACGGTCAGGTTATTCTGCTTCAGCAGCGCTTTTTTGTTATTGTCCCACCACATGTCGGCAATGCGCCCGCCGTACAGTACAACCGCAACCTGTTTCGAGCGTCCGCAGGCTTTGCGCACTTCACGTTCGTCCGGCAGGCCTACATCTATCCATAGCTCAATCGCACCGGTCAGGTCTTTTTGCCATAAATCCGGTTCTTCATCGTCACTTAAGCCTTTACCGAAAGCGAGGGTATCGGTGGCAAAAAGCATAAATGCAACCAGCCGCACCATCAGGCGCTCATCAGTTTCAGACGGATGTCTGGCTAAGGTCAAATTGTGAGTGGCGTAGTAATGGCGATCCATATCTGCGATTTGTAGGTCGATTTTGTATATAGTTGATTTGATTGCCATGATTATTTGTTCTAGTTAGTTGTTTCTAAATTTTTTAATTTAAAGGCGCTTCTATAAATACATTATACCGATTAGCGTCTGACATTACCGTGAGCTCTACCTTGTTATACCGGGTTTCTGTTAAGCTTTCATTCTTTGTAATCAAGTAAAGTTTCGTTATGGCCCAGTATGTAATGTCTATGCTCCGCGTGAGCAAAATTGTTCCTCCTAAAAAACAGATCATCAAAGATATTTCCCTGTCTTTCTTTCCCGGTGCCAAAATCGGCTTGCTAGGCTTGAACGGCTCCGGTAAATCTACCGTGCTGCGCATCATGGCCGGTGTCGATAAAGAATTTGAGGGAGAAGTGCAATGGCAGCCGGGTATTTCTATCGGCTACCTGCCGCAGGAGCCGCAGCTTGACCCTGATAAAACCGTGCGTGAAGAAGTTGAGTCCGGCATGGGCGAAGTCATGCAAGCCAAGCAGAAGCTGGAAGAAGTTTATGCGGCCTATGCTGACCCGGATGCCGATTTTGACAAGCTGGCTGAAGAACAGGCTAGATATGAAAATATCATTGCCGCCAGCGGCTCTGATGTTGAACATCAGCTCGAAGTAGCTGCTGACGCGTTACGCTTACCGGCATGGGATGCAAAAATCGGCCCGCTTTCCGGTGGTGAAAAACGTCGTGTGGCTTTATGTAAACTGCTGTTATCCAAACCGGACATGTTGCTGCTGGATGAGCCGACCAACCATCTGGATGCGGAATCTGTGGAATGGCTGGAACAATTTTTAGTACGCTTCCCAGGTACCGTGGTGGCAGTCACCCATGACCGTTACTTCCTGGATAATGCCGCCGAATGGATTCTGGAGCTGGATCGTGGCCATGGTATTCCATGGAAAGGCAACTATTCAAGCTGGCTGGATCAAAAGCAGGCACGTTTAGCGTTAGAGGAATCTCAAGAGTCCTCACGCCGTAAAGCGCTGAATACCGAATTAGAGTGGGTGCGTCAAAATCCGAAAGCACGTCAGGCCAAGAGCAAGGCGCGTATCGCTCGCTATGAAGAACTGGCAAGTGCTGAATATCAGAAACGTAACGAGACACAGGAAATTTTCATTCCTGCCGGTGAGCGTTTGGGTGACCAGGTCATCGAATTTGACGGTGTAAGCAAAGCGTTCAAAGACCGTCTGCTGATTGATAACCTCAGTTTCAGCATCCCTGCGGGTGCTATCGTCGGTATTATCGGTCCGAACGGTGCCGGTAAATCCACCTTGTTCAAAATGATCACCGGAAAAGAGCAGCCGGACAGCGGTACTGTGAACATAGGCCAGACCGTTAAATTGGCCTATGTTGACCAAAGCCGTGATGATCTCAGTAACGATAAATCAGTGTTTGATGAGATTTCAGGTGGCTCGGATATTCTGACCGTAGGTCGTTATGAAACACCATCCCGTGCTTACATCGGTCGTTTTAACTTTAAAGGCGGTGATCAGCAAAAAATCGTTGGTCAGCTATCAGGCGGTGAACGCGGTCGTCTGCATCTGGCTAAAACGCTGATTTCTGGCGGCAATGTGCTGCTGCTGGATGAACCGTCAAATGACCTGGATGTGGAAACTTTGCGTGCGCTGGAAGATGCCCTGCTGGAGTTTGCAGGCTGCGTACTGGTGATCTCGCATGACCGCTGGTTCCTCGATCGAATTGCCACACATATTCTGGCGGCTGAGGGTGAATCGCAATGGACGTTCTTTAACGGCAATTATCAGGAATATGAGGCGGATAAACGTAAACGTTTGGGTGAGGAAGGCGCGAAGCCTAAACGCATCCGCTACAAACCAATTACTCGATAATCATTAGTTTAGTTTGTTAGAAAGCCTTCCGTACCAGTAACTGGCATATCCGCCGAAACTAAGTCGTAAAAATCCACGGCTAGTTCGGCGCCAAAGGCGCGAAACCTAAACGCATCCGCTACAAACCGATTACACGTTAAAGCATTAAAATCTTTTAACCGCCGATAAACGCCGATGCACGCCGATAAAATTAATCCCGTCACTACGACGAGTGATGCGACCTGTTAGTCTAGCTACAACAGATATTAAATCTTCATTGGGTTTTAAATTAGTTGCTTAAGCTAGAGGATTCTAAACACACCGATAATCGATCACGGTAAAGGGTTTTATCGGCGTTTATCGGCGGTTAATAGAGTTTAGTTTTTATCCGTGTGTATCTGCGGCTAAATATTACTCCACATTAATCCGTGGCTTATGCGGCGCATTCTTCGCCAGAAAATCCCACAGCACCGGCGGAATAAAACGCATCAACCTTGCCACCCAGCCCATTTGCCACGGAATCACTACAAAACGGCGTTTGTTTTCAATCGCATTCACAAATTTAGCAGCAGCAATATCTGCATCCATCAAAAACGGCATGCTGTATGTATTGATATCAGTCATCGGTGTACGAATGTAACCCGGCGCGATAGTGGTCACAGCGATGTTGTGATGCAGCATTTCCACGCGCAGGCTTTCCAGATAGGCAATGGCTGCGGCTTTAGATGCGCTATAAGCGCCAGCGCCGGGCAGGCCGCGTATGCCGGCGACGCTGGCAATGCCTACCAGCTGACCTTTACCGGCTTCACGCATGGCTTTAATGAATGGCTGAAAAGTATGCACCATCCCGAGTACGTTGATGTCCATGACGGCTTGAAACGCAGCAATGTCTTCCTGATTTTCAGTCAGGGTGCCGCTACTTACGCCGGCACTGGCAATGACCACATCAGGTATGCCGTGCTGCTGCATAAAGTCTGCTGCCGCGGCACTCAGGCTATTGTGATCTCTTACATCTAATGCATAAACCGCAGATTCGACATTGAATTGTTCTTTAAGTGTTTTTTGCAGGTTTTGTAAGTGCTCACTGCGTCTGGCGGCCAGTCCAATAGTTGCATTTTCATTTTGATAACGCTTTGCATAAGCATGAGCAAGTGCTTCACCTATACCGCTAGATGCGCCTGTGATAAAAATATTCATGACTATCTTTCATTAATGGGTGATGACTGAATGACTATATTAATTATCAATACAAAAAACCCGTTTTACCATCAAGGTAGAAACGGGTTTTTTTGAAGTTCAGCACGTGTTTACAGCATCACCAGTTAAAGACTTTTTGATAAAGTGCTTTAAACCAGTGAGTGGGTGCTGCTACTTTTTTGCAGGTGTTGCTGCTTTCGCTTTGTCAGCACGGATGTTGGTGATGATGTAATCCGCAGTTCTTAGAGCAGCATCATTGTTACCGGCCATGGTGCTTGAAGTGATGAACTGGCCGTTGATTACCAGGCTAGGCACACCGGTTGCGCCTGATGCACGGAACAAGTTGGCGGCACGTTTTAAGTTGGCGTTGGTAGAGAATGCGTTGAATGCCTCTTCTACTTTAGCTTTGTCTAAACCACCTTGCTTGGTGATCCAGTCAATTGCTGCTTTTTCATCAGTCGGGTTCAAGCTTTTTTGTTTGTGAATCGCATTGAATAACGGGCTATGCAGTTTTTCCAGAACACCTAATGTTTCCATTGCGTAATACGCTTTAGCCATTGGCGCCCATGACGCATTAGGTAAGCCAGGCACGCGTTTGAATGTGACATCAGCCGGCAATTTTTTTACCCATGCATTTAATGGTGCTTCCATGTGGTGACAGTGGCCACAGCCATACCAGAATAACTCTACAACCTCGATTTTGTTAGGATTGTCGTTAGGAATAGCCTGTACGGTTCTGTCAAAATCTTTACCCATTTCCGGGTCTGCTGCCATTACATTAAATGAGGCCAGCAACATTAAAGCGGCAAGTAACTTTTTCATTCATTTTTCCTTTTTAACTATTTGTTTTAACTGTTTTTTGTAGCGTCTTAAAATCTGTGGTTAATCTGGCTATATATTAAAGTGTGACAACTAGAGCAACCGCATCTATTCAGCATTTGGCTGACAAAGTATCCAAACGTTCCTGAAGTTTAAACAAACTTAATAAAACACAGACTATGTTTTGGATTATTGGTTTTCGTTATTCACTTTTATTAAATCGGTTTTGAAACCATTCGCTGCTAAATCATTTTTGGCTTTGTTGATTTCATCCAGATTATTAAGCGGGCCTACTCGTACGCGATGCCAAACGCCTTTATCAGGAATAGTAGCGGTTTGCACTACTGCTTCAAAACCCTGTAAGGCAAGTTTGGCTTTCATGTTGTCTGCATCTTCGCCAGTCTGGAAAGCGCCGACCTGCAGATAATAAGCGTACTCGACTACCGGCTGTTGATCTTTAATATTAAGTTCTTCCGTTGTTACCTTGCTTTCGCTGCCTGGCAAAATCGTGTAAAAATCGAAACGTGCTTTATCGTTATCTGCCGAGCCATCAGCCGGTTTTTCACTTTCGGCCTCAGCAGACTTCTTTGCATCTTCTGCAATTTTCTCCGCGATAGGTTTTTTAGTATCCGGTTGCGTTGCAAATGGGCTATCGCCCCCTTTGATGTACATGACAACCGCTAATGATGCCGCGACCCCCAGCAAAAATCCAACTAATAAACCAGAAAAGAAGGGGCTGCCTTTGCTCTGTCTTTTAGTACGTTCTGGGCTGGGTTTGTAATCTCTGCTCATTCTTAATCCTTATCTTTCATTCAATTTATCAATTCACCGCATTAAAATTGAAATTACATTTTTTGTATGGCTGCAACACCTAGTAAATCCAGGCCATTTTTAAGTACTTGCTGCGTTGCGCGGATCAAACTCAGGCGAGCCAGTTTAAGCGGCTCATCATCAATCAGGAATTTGTATTCATTGTAATAACTGTGCAGGTCGCTCGCCAATTCTTTCAGGTAGTTAGCAACGACGTGCGGCGCCAGCTCAGTGGCAGCATTGGCAACGACTTCAGGGTATTCGCTCAGTCGTTGCATCAATGCGGTTTCGTGCGCATTATCCAGTGGTGTCAGGTCTGTGAATATCAGGTTGCTAACATCGCCATCCCACTGACCCAGTACGCTGCAAATACGCGCATGGGCATATTGAATGTAGTACACCGGATTGTCATTGCTTTGGCTGCGTGCCAGGTCAATATCAAATACCAGTTGAGAATCTGCACGGCGTGCCGCCAGGAAATAGCGGGTGGCGTCGCAGCCTACTTCTTCAATCAGGTCGCGCAAGGTGACGTAACTGCCGGCACGTTTCGAGAGTTTCACCTCTTCGCCGCCGCGCATCACTGTTACCATCTGGTGCAGTACGTAATCAGGCCAGCCTTGCGGAATGCCGATGTCTAAAGCCTGCAAGCCGGCGCGTACTCGGGTGATGGTGCTGTGGTGGTCGGCGCCCTGCTCGTTAATGACGCGCACAAAACCGCGCTGCCATTTTTCTGCATGGTAGGCCACATCGGGCACAAAGTAAGTGTAGCCGCCATCGGTTTTGCGCATTACGCGGTCTTTGTCGTCACCGAAGTCTGTGGTTTTGAGCCACAGCGCATCGTTTTCTTCATAGGTATGGCCGCTGTTGATAAGCGCCTGCACGGTTTGCTCAACCCTGCCATTTTTGTAGAGTGCGCTTTCCAGTGAAAATACGTCAAATTCGATCTGGAATGCTTTTAAGTCCAGATCCTGCTCGTGGCGCAGATAGGCAACACTGAATGCGCGGATGGATTCCAGATCATTGATGTCGCCGCTGGCAGTTACTTCAATGTCGTCTGCAACAACGGTATGTTTGGTCAGGAAAGCCGCGGCAATATCATTAATGTATTCACCGCGATAGCCATTTTCAGGGAAGCTTTCATGTTCAGTTGAAATGCCTTTGCAACGCGCCAAAACAGAAATGGTCAGGTTATCAATCTGCGCGCCGGCATCGTTGTAGTAGAACTCACGTGTCACATCCCAGCCGTTTGCATCCAGCAGGCGCGCTAAGCAGTCACCTACTGCCGCGCCGCGGCCATGACCTACATGCAATGGGCCAGTCGGGTTGGCAGATACGAACTCGACCTGTACTTTTTGATTGTTGCCGTTATTATTGCGGCCGTATTGGTCGCCTGTTTTAAGCACTTCTTTAATCACAACCTGTTTGGATTGCGGGTTTAAAAAGAAATTGATAAAACCGGCACCGGCGATTTCTGTTTTAGCGATATATTCGCTCGCTGGTAGCGCGTCAATAATCTGCGTAGCAATGACGCGCGGATTCTGTTTTAGCGGCTTGGCCAGAACAAGTGCCAGATTTGTGGCAAAATCACCATGTTCTGCTGACTTCGGGCGCTCCAGCACAATGCTCAAATTGGCCATATCCGGCGCGATTGTTTTTGCGGCTGTTGCTAATAATTGGGTAAGATGTGTTTTCACAATAATTGCATAAAAGCTAAAAGCGCTATTTTAACCTACTGACGTCATTTTTTCTTTAAACATACACTTTTCACACAATTTTGCCCCCATCCATCCTAAAAATCGCACTTGATGTACCGCTAGACCGCTTGTTTGATTACTTGAGCGGTGAGCATGACGTGCAAGTCGGTCAGCGTGTTTTAGTCCCGTTCGGTAGCCGCAATCAGATCGGTATTGTGATGGATATCGCAGACAGCAGTGATATAGCTGTAGAAAAACTGAAGCCTATTTTGCAGGCGTTTAATGAAGAAACGCCGCTGGATGCCGAAATGCTGAGTCTGATTAAATTCAGCGCAGATTATTATCAATACCCGTTTGGTCAGGCGCTGCTGTCATCGCTACCGGCGCGTTTGCGCCAGATTGCCCCTGCCGTTTCACGTAAACAATACTTGTATCAGCTCACTGGTGCAGGCCGTGCCGCTGATGTTGAGGGTATTCCTAAAAAACAAAAAGTATTACGCAGCGTATTGTCTGCTTTGCAGGCAGCAAACCAGTTAACAGAAGCTGAGCTGGATGATATTTCAGGCACTGCGCGTAAGGCAGCAAAAGCGCTGGTAGATTCAGGATATGCAAGCTGTGAGCAGGTGCTTGCGTTGCAGCGCGTCATGGCAATTGCCGAAGCTGCAGAACCACAGCTTAATGCAGAACAAATGCATGCCGTGCAGCATATTACCGCAGAGCCGGACGTGTTCAAAGCATGGCTGCTGCACGGTATTACCGGCAGCGGTAAGACGGAAGTTTATATTCGACTCATGCAGCATGCATTGCGGCATGAAGGTGCGCAGGTGTTGGTGCTGGTGCCGGAAATTAACCTGACACCACAGCTGGAAGCGCGCTTCAGGAGTCGCCTGCCTGATTTTCCTCTGGTGAGTTTGCATAGCAATCTCAGCGAGAGTGAGCGTTTACATCATTGGCAGCTTGCACAATCAGGTGCGGCAAAAATTATCATTGGTACAAGGCTCTCAATTTTTACGCCGCTACCGAATTTAAAGCTCATTATCATTGATGAAGAGCACGATAGCTCTTACAAACAGCAAGATAGTATGCGTTACCACGCGCGAGATGTGGCAATGGTACGAGCCAAGCGACTGAATATCCCGGTAGTGCTGGGCTCGGCGACGCCTGCGCTTGAAACCTGGTATAACGCGACAGTAAACCCCAACCAGGCCAGCAAGTATGGCTTATTGCGCTTGAAAGAACGTGCCGTCACAGCGGCACAATTGCCGCAGATAGACTGTATCGATACGACTAAAGTGAATCTGCAGCATGGCTTCACGCCACAGTTGATTACCGCTTTACGCTTAAGGCTGCAGCGCAAAGAGCAGTCTCTGCTCTTTATTAACCGACGTGGCTACTCGCCGGTTCTGCTGTGTTCAGCCTGTCACTGGATCGCGCCGTGTACGCGTTGCAGCAGTCGTTTGGTGGTGCATTTGGGCCAAAGAAAGCTGCGTTGCCACCATTGCGGCCATGAGCAGCGTATACCGCATCAATGCCCAAGCTGCGGCGATGCAGACTTGCATCCCACCGGTCAGGGTACGCAGCGCTTGGAGCAGACGCTGGGTCAACTGCTCCCTGATGCACGCATTGCACGGGTAGACCGCGACAGTATCAGCCGTAAAAATGCACTGGTTGAGATTTTGGATCGTGTTCATGCTCAGGAGGTCGATATTCTGGTTGGCACGCAAATGCTGGCTAAAGGCCATGACTTCCCTAACCTGACTTTAGTCGGCGTGATTGATACCGATAGTGCCCTGCATAGCCCAGACTTTCGTGCCAGTGAGCGCTTGTTTGCGCAGCTGATGCAAGTGGCAGGCCGTGCTGGGCGTGCTGACAAAGCTGGTCAGGTGATTATTCAGACCCAGTTTCCTGATCACGCACTGTTTAATGCCCTGCGTGCTCAGGATTATGAAAGCTATGCGAATGTTTTGCTTGAAGAGCGGCAGCAGATGCAGTTCCCACCCTATGTGTTCACCGCGCTGCTACGTGCAGAAGCGAATGATTACACTTTGGTGCAGCAGTTTCTGCAACTAGCGTTTGCGCAGGCGCGCAGCCTGAGTGACCAAGTTTTGGTGTATGACCCGGTGCGGCCGCAGATGGAGCGTTTAAAAGGTATGGAGCGCGGTTACGTGCTGATGCAGGCAAAACAGCGCCCGGCTTTGCATCAACTACTAAAGCAACTGGTCAGTCTTATGAGAGCGCATAAACTGGCCGCAAAAGTCAGATGGGCTGTGGATGTGAATCCGTTAGAGTTTTAATAGTTATTTGATGGACTACCCACTTAAGTCGACAACAGATAGCAAGCAAAATAAAGTAAAATGCAGCATTAGGCGGGTGTAGTTCAATGGTAGAACGCTAGCTTCCCAAGCTCGATACGCGGGTTCGATTCCCGTCACCCGCTCCAATTTTAAGTAAACATCAGTGGTAAACATTATGGCTAATCAGGCACCTCCTTCAGTAATGACTTTTGCAGGCACAGACCCAAGCGGTGGTGCAGGCTTGCAGGCGGATATTCTTACTTTTGCCAGTATTGGCTGCCATCCTCTTTCTGTAGTGACTGCTATTACCACGCAAGATACGGTTGGTGTTGATGGTGTGTTGGCAATGGATGCTGATTGGGTGAATGATCAGGCACGTGCAATTCTGGAAGATGTACAGGTTTCCGCTTTCAAGCTGGGTTTGCTGGGCTCGGTTGAAAATATCGCGGTCATCGCCGAGATCATGGCTGATTATCCGGATGTACCGTTGCTGATTGATCCGATACTGACTTCAGGCCGCGGTGATGAATTTACCAACGATGAAATGATGAGCGCGATGACGGAGCTGCTGTTTCCGCAAGCGACGCTGATTACCCCAAATAGTCTCGAAGCGCGCAGGTTTGCCTATGCAGAGGAAACGGATGAAGTGGCATTGACTTCACTGGATGGAGCGGCAGCCCGACTGCTGGCTATGGGGAGTGAATACGTGCTGATTACCGGTACGCATGAGCGCACGCAGGAAGTGACCAATACTTTGTACGGTAATGACAAGTTGATCAAGGCTTACAAGTGGGAGCGCTTGCCCGGCAGTTATCATGGTTCCGGATGCACGCTAACCAGTGCAATTGCCGCCTGTATGGCGCACGGCTTGAGTATTGAGGGTGCGGTGCTGGAAGCGCAGGAATATACATGGCAGACGCTTAAAAATGGGTTCAGACCCGGCATGGGGCAGTATATTCCTGACCGTATGTTCTGGGCGCGTGATGAGGAAGATCCTGTCATTAATCCCGGAGATGGCAGCGTAAAAGCGCATTGAGTCATTCTGTATGGTCAAATCGTCACATATCATTCGGGGCTTATACGCCGTTACGCCGGATGAACAAAATACCGACGTACTGCTAGCCAAGGTTGAGGCGGCGCTGCGAGGTGGCATCAATGTGCTGCAGTATCGCAATAAGCGTGCGGACCACAAGCTGCAAACACAGCAGGCACGCGCTATTTTGCCGCTGTGCAGGCAATATCAGGTGCCATTCATTATTAATGATTCGATTAAGCTTTGCCTGACATTGGATGCAGATGGCGTGCATTTAGGCGCAGATGACGGCAACTTAGCCGAGGCACGTGCCAGGTTGGGTGCAGGCAAGATTCTTGGTGCGTCTTGCTATAACCAACTGGATCTGGCTTTGGCAGCAGCAGAGGCTGGCGCAGATTATGCCGCTTTCGGCGCTTGCTTTGCCTCTGGTACTAAACCCAATGCACTGCAAGCACCTTTGGCCTTATTTAAGCAGGCGCAGCAGTCAACTGACATTCCGCTGGTAGCAATCGGCGGCATTAATCTGGCAAATGCTGCTCAGGTTATTGAGGCCGGTGCCGATGCCATTGCCGTTGTGGGTGCCTTATTTAACCCTGCAGATGAAGCCGGTCAATCTGTAGAAATCTCGGCACGCCAGTTTTCACAGCTTTTATCCACTTACCAATAAAGGTTATGTTGCGTATTAAGCGTTAAGTAGGCATATTAACGTTTATGACATTACAAGAAAATATTTTAAAGGGGAATAACTGTGGCCAAAGAACTATTTAACAATGGGAGCCATGTCTGTATTGTATTTAATGACCTTGCAGACAAGTCTTCATCAGAGGCTGTGCAGTCTAATCAGTTTCTGATTGTAACGGACGGGCATGGCGCCCTGATTGATCCGGGCGGCAATATGACCTATAGCGCCTTGATGGTGGGTATGGGTAAATATTTTAATTTCCGTAAACTGCAATATATCCTCGCCTCGCATCAGGATCCTGATATTGTGGCGTCTATCAACAAATGGCTGATAGGTACAGAGTGTACGGTAATGGCACCGGCTATCTGGGAGCGTTTTTTACCGCATTTTTGCGGTGTAGGTAATACAGAAAATCGTATTGTCGGTATTCCCGATCAGGGCATGGATATTCAGCTTGGCAATACGATTATCAAGGCATTGCCTGCGCACTTCCTGCATTCTGAAGGCAATTTTCAGTTCTATGATGTAGCCAGTAAAATCCTGTTTTCGGGTGACTTAGGCGCGTCATTGGTGTCGGCAGATCTAGCTGTTGAGCCGGTTACTGACTTTAATGCGCATTTGCCAGCTATGCTCGGCTTTCATAAGCGATACATGACTTCTAACAAAGCATGCCGCTTCTGGGCGAATATGGTGCGCACGCTGGATATTGAGTCTATTGTGCCGCAGCATGGTCGTCCATTTGTCGGCAAGGCAATGGTGAACCAATTTATCTCATGGATAGAAAACTTAGAGTGCGGCATAGATTTGATGACGCAAGACAATTACAAGGTACCTTAAATCAGAGAAGTAAAAGCATATGACATCAGTGAATCAGCAGCAATTATTCGATCAATCCCAGCAACTTATTCCGGGCGGTGTGAACTCGCCGGTGCGTGCTTTCCGCAGTGTTGGCGGCACACCGGTTTTTTTCAAGAAAGGCCTGGGTTCCAAGCTGTGGGACGTAGACGGTAAAGAGTACATCGATTACATCAACTCATGGGGGCCGATGATTCTTGGCCATGCGCACCCGGAAGTGATCAAAGCAGTGCAGGAAGTTGCAGCGAATAGCCTGTCATTCGGAGCACCTACCGGCCTTGAGCTGGAGATTGCGCAGCTGATTAACAAGCTGGTGCCTAGCATGGAGCAGGTGCGTCTGGTGAGCAGCGGTACCGAGGCGACCATGAGTGCGATTCGTGTGGCGCGCGGCTTTACCGGCCGTAGCAAGATCGTGAAGTTTGAAGGCTGTTACCACGGCCATTCAGATGCCTTGCTGGTGAAGGCCGGCTCGGGCTTGCTGACCTTCGGCAAAAATAACCAGGCGGGTGTTCCAAGTTCTGCAGGTGTTCCGGCCGAAGTGGCAGCGCATACATTAACGCTGGAGTACAACAATACCGAAGCGCTTAAGGAGTTATTTGCCGCAATGGGCGATGAGCTGGCGTGTGTGATTATTGAGCCGGTAGTTGGCAACATGAATCTGGTGGTGCCGCATATGGAGTTTTTACAAACACTGCGTGAGTTATGCACCAAGCATGGCACAGTGCTGATTTTTGATGAGGTGATGACGGGCTTCCGTGTGCATCTGGGCGGTGCACAGGCTTTGTACAACATCAAGCCTGACCTCACCACATTGGGTAAGGTGATTGGCGGCGGTTTGCCGGTAGGTGCATTTGGCGGTCGTAAGGATATTATGCAGTGCCTGGCGCCGGTAGGTGCGGTCTATCAGGCGGGTACGCTTTCCGGTAACCCGGTTGCCGTGACGGCAGGCTTGGCAACATTGAAGCTGATTCAGGCGCCTGATTTCCATCTGAAACTTGCGTCGCAGACTAAAAAGCTCGTCGATGGTTTAGTCGCCGCAGCGAAAGAAGCGGGTGTGGTATTCAGCGCGCAAAGCGTGGGCGGCATGTTTGGCCTTTATTTCAGCGAGAAGTGCCCGACTAGCTTTGACGAAGTCATGCAGTCCAATAAAGAAAATTTTAATGAATTTTTCCATAGTATGCTGGATGCGGGTATTTATCTTGCGCCATCTGCTTTTGAGGCTGGGTTTGTATCAGCAGCACATACAGATGAAGATATTGCATTCACGGTTGCGGTGGCAAAAAAAGCTTTTGCTGCGCTGGCATCACACTAAGCTCACACTGGCGCTCCAGTGTTGATGTTAATTTCATTAAAGCATATTTATTAAAAAATATTTATCTTTAAGTTCTATCTTATTGAACTCATAGGCATTTAGCGGTAAACTTGAAGGTTCCGCTAAATGTTTTGTGATTAGATAATATGGCATCAGATTTAAGTAACTCAATTGGTTTCGAAAACGCACCTGCTGTGCACAATGGCAATGAGTCCATTGGCCTGAATTCAAGTGGTTCTGGCCAGCCTGTCAAGCAGGGTTTATATAGCCCTTCAAACGAGCGCGACGCTTGTGGCGTTGGTTTTGTGGCGCATATCAAAGGCAATAAAACTCACGATATCGTGCAAAAAGGGTTGGAGTTACTGACCAACCTGACCCATCGCGGTGCTACCGGCTATGACCCAAAGCTGGGTGACGGTGCCGGGCTGCTGATGCAGTTACCTGATGCTTTCATGCGCAAAGAAGCAGCCAAGCTCAATATGCAATTGCCTGCTAGCGGACGCTATGCAGTAGGTAATGTATTTTTGCCTCAGACTGCTAAAAACCGTGAGGCCTGCGAAGCGCTGATCAACAACATTATTGCAGAAGAAAACCAGGTGTTGCTGGGCTGGCGCGATGTGCCGGTAGATAAT
>Ga0207972_100127_pt1 | contig 26308 bp, 29 predicted proteins | sample LakWasMe75_LOW10_2_FD_183903 | JGI IMG/M metagenome (GOLD analysis project Ga0207972, IMG submission 183903) | Freshwater sediment methanotrophic microbial communities from Lake Washington under simulated oxygen tension - Sediment Metagenome... | ecosystem: Environmental > Aquatic > Freshwater >...
TTCCATTGGGATTATGCAGGCCGCCTGCGGCACCAGGTAGTTGTCCAGATGGCAGTGCGCCAGATAGTGCGCGTATGTGTGTGGGGGATTGGCTCTCTGGCCGATTTGATGCTGGAGGAGGATCAACTGGCAGTTTTAACTGGATAGACTTTAGTCCTCCAGCTGGTGGGGCGAGTGAATTGGCGAGTATTCTAGAAGGCTCTGGCCAGTGTAACTTGTCGGTTACAGCTGAAGTTGGCGAACCTGGTGCTTTAGGTAATAGTGCGGCGAGAGCTTGGAATTCACGCTTTGGCCTTTATCAGTCAGGTGGCGGTAATCCCAATTTGAGTTCTGCAGCACCTGATTTTACTGGGTACTCATATACAACAACACCAGAAGGGCAGGCCGCGTGGCCTACACAGCGGAATGCTTTTTCTGATTTTTTAACAAGGCGAGCTTCTCATGCCCCATATCAGGGCAATGCGTCTACAGGACTTAATATTGGCATTCCACCATATAGTTCAGCGACAGTAAGTGAACTCACAACGGCGGGTGCTAACAGAAGGCTAGCGGTAGCCCCAGTGGTAGATTGCGGTGGTTGGGAAGGTACGAATCATCGCGCAACAATTATAAATTGGGCCTGTATATTGATGTTGCATCCAATCGATAGTCCTGGTGATATTGTGAGAATGGAATATCGTGGGTTATCGAATCTTACCAATAGTCCTTGCGCTACATTTGGTATTCCTGGAGGCACTGCGGGACCTTTAGTTGCGGTGTTGGTGCAATGATGAAAAAGCATTTAAATAAGCAGATACAGCGCGGTGTAGTTGCAGTTGAGTTTGCTTTGCTCATTATTCCTATGCTTCTCATGGTATTTGGCGTTGCTGAGTATGGTCGAGCGATGTATCAATACAATACTTTGGTTAAAGCAACGAGGGATGGCGCACGTTATCTTACGACTCAAGCTGCTGGTTCTGGTGTTAATACGGCTAAGTGTTTAGTGGTTCATGGGCAAGCTGTATGTAGTGGCCCCAAAGTAGTTGGTAATTTGACCACGAGCATGGTGAGTGTGTGTGATTCTGTGAGTTGCCCAAGCACTCACGCTGCTGTAGCAACAGGATCAGGCGTGGTTAACCTGGTAACAGTTGTGATTAGTGGTTATCAGTTCGAATCAGCAGTTAGTTTCAATATAGGGGGCTTGACTATTGGATTGCCTAATATAACTTTTGGTGACATTAGTACAACTATGCGGCAAGTTCTTTAGGGTTAAGAGGTCTTATGAACATGATGCGAAATCAAAATGTCGGTGCAAATAAGCAAAAAGGCGTGGCTGCAGTCGAGTTTGCATTAATAGCGATAGTTTTCCTCACTCTTTTATTTGGCATTATTGAGTTCGGTAGAGTTTTGTTTACTTGGAACTCTGCAGTTGAGGCTACCCGCTTTGGCGTAAGAACGGCAGCGGTATGCGATATAGGCAGTGGTGCTGTTCTGACTAATATGAAGAAGATTATGTCTAATCTGACTGCAACTAACGTGGTTGTGAGTTATGAGCCATCAGGATGTTTAATCAACACATGTGAACGCGTAAGTGTGAGGGTGCAAAATCTTACCATTACACCACTCATTCCATTTTTTAATCCAACGATTCCTGTGCCAAGTTTTGAAACTTCGTTAATGCGAGAAAGCCTTACAAGCGCAACTAACCCTGTTTGTTCATAACGTATAAACAAAAAAAGATAAGGCTAAAAGAATAAAATGAAACAAATGAAAATAACAATAATTTCGCCTAACAAGACCTTGATGGAAGGTATTCGGCGCGTTCTGCTTGAAGAAAATCCACAACGCGCTTTTTATCTGTTTGACGGCACTCTGGATAAAGCGGTGAATATCATCAACCTTATCAATAAAGAGCAGCCTGATGTGGTTATTCTGGATGAGTCGGGCGTTGATGCAAAAGATCTGGCGGCGCTGGAGCAGGTCTGCATGCAGTACCCGAACACTGGTTTTATTATGCTGAATGAAACGGTGTCTCAGGAGTTTTTGATTAGCGCACTGCGTATTGGTGTTAAAGATGTATTAAAGCTGCCTTTGGTCAATGAAGAGTTACTGCGTGCGGTGCATCGTGTGGAGAGTAAATCAAATTACGCCGCTTCAGTAAAACAAGGCAAGGTCATTGTATTTACTTCTGGCAAGGGCGGTAGCGGGGCAACATTTTTAGCATGTAATCTGGCTTATATCTTGGCTGCTACGCATAGTGATATCAAAGTGGCATTACTGGATTTAAATCTGCAATTTGGCGATGCAGCCTTGTTTTTGTCTGACCACGTTCCTCCCAATACGCTGGCTGATGTTGCAGGCAATATTTCTCGGTTGGATGCTTCATTGCTGTCTTCATCAATGGTGCAGGTTTTGCCGAATTTTGGGGTATTGGCAGCACCTGAAGATGCAGAGCGTGCTGTGGAGGTAAAACCTCAGCATATTGATACGCTGATTAAACTGGCTAAACGGCAATATGATTTTGTCATTCTGGATATTGGTCGCTCCTTGAATTCCACCAGCCTGAAGGCGCTGGATCATGCCGATAATATTTTTCTGGTGCTGCAGCAGACGCTGCCATTTATCAGAGACTCTAAACGCCTGATTAAGATTCTGCTTTCGCTGGGGTATCCAAAAGCAAAAATCAACCTGCTGATTAATCGGTATGAGAAATCCAGTGATATCGACGTGCGCGACGTGGAAGCAACTTTAGAGATGCAGGTCTATGAGCGCATCCCTAATAGCTACGCTACGGTTTCAGCATCCGTTAACCAAGGCGTGCCAATCATGAGAATTTCCAGGCATGACCCAGTCACGAAGGGTTTAGAGGATATTGCAGAAAAGCTTACACAGATTCAGGGCTCAAAGGAGACTGGCTGGCTTTCAAAATTATTCCGCTGAGAGAGTCAGTAATGCTAATTAGAAATAGAAATCAGCTCACTTCTGCTGATTCGAGGAAGGATAAGAATTATGTCACTGCGCGATAGATTAGAAGAAATAAAAAAAGATGAAGCTCCGGTTTCAATAACAGTTCAGGCACAAGCCCCGCAACAGTACGGATTTATGGGCTATCAGGAATATCAGGCATTAAGGTCGCGTATTCACCGTAAACTGCTTGATCGCGTTGACCTGGCGATGATGGAAAGCATGTCGGGCGACCGCCTGCGAGAAGAACTTAAAACGCTGGTTGAGCGTTTGCTGACCGAAGAAACCATTGCGATTAACGACTCAGAGCGCATGAATCTGGTGCGCGATATTCAGCATGAAGTTCTGGGATTAGGCCCGCTGGAAACACTCATGGCAGATTCAACGGTTTCAGATATTCTGGTGAATACTTACCGGCAGGTTTATGTTGAGCGCAGAGGCAAGCTGGAACTGACGGACGTACGTTTTGAGAGCGAAGCACACCTGCTCAAGATTATTGACAAGATTGTGTCTGGCGTTGGCCGCCGTGTGGATGAGTCTAGCCCTATGGTTGACGCGCGCCTGCCTGATGGGTCTCGCGTCAATGTGATTATTCCACCGTTAGCAGTTGATGGCGCTTTGATGTCTATACGCCGTTTTGCATTGATACCGCTACAGATGAAAGACTTTCTTGAATATAGAAGTCTGACGCCACCCATGGCTGAAATATTGCAGGGCTTGGTAAAGGCCAAGGTGAATATACTGATCTCAGGCGGTACCGGTACCGGTAAAACCACGCTGCTTAATATTATGTCAGCCAGCATTCCTGTTGCAGAGCGTATTGTGACTATTGAGGATGCTGCTGAGTTGCAACTGCAGCAGCCGCACGTTGTACGCCTTGAAGTGCGCCCGCCAAATATCGAAGGCAAGGGCGAAGTTACTCCGCGTATGCTGGTACGCAACAGTCTGCGTATGCGCCCGGACCGTATCATTGTAGGTGAGGTGCGCGGTGCAGAGGTTGTGGATATGCTGCAGGCGATGAATACAGGCCATGAAGGTTCTATGGCAACGGTACACGCCAATACACCGCGTGATGCGCTGACCCGTCTCGAAAATATGTTTGGTATGGCAGGGTTTAATTTGCCGCCAAAGGCCATGCGTGAACAGATCAGTTCGGCACTGACGGCAGTGGTTCACCTGACCCGTTTAAGTGACGGTAAACGTAAAATAACCAGCATTCAGGAAATTACCGGCATGGAGGGCGACATTATTACCATGCAGGACATCTTCACCTTCGAACAAACGAGCGTTGCGGAAGATGGTTCTGTGAAAGGGCGCTTCAGGGCAACTGGCATTCGCCCAAGGTTTGTCGAGCGTTTGCGTACACATGGCGTTAAGGTTTCTGATGAATTATTTGATCCAACAGTCCTTTTTGAGTAGGAGGCTGACGTGGACTTTCTTTATTATTTGTTTGTTGTTTTAGGGTTTTTTGCAGTCGTACTATTTCTGGAAGGTGTTTTCCTGACATGGAATGCCTACAAAGGGCCTGAAAAAACTCGAATTGCAAAACGTTTGCAGGCAATATCGGCCGGTGGCGGCCGTGGCCAAGGTGCAACTCTGGCTAAACAGCGCCTGCTTGCACAAACTCCGGAACTGCAAAAACTGTTATTGAGCGTTCCAAGAATCCATCTGCTGGATCGACTATTACTGCAATCTGGTTTAGATCTTACTGTGGGAGCCTTTCTTGGTTTAACTGTCTTTCTTGCGTTTGTTGGTTTTGTACTGGCTATGTTTTTCGGATTACCTTTGTTTCTGACGATTGTCGCCGGGATTGCTGCAAGCATGCTTCCTTTAATATTTGTTCTGAACGCGAAAAATAAACGCATGACAACGATTGAAAATCAATTGCCGGACGCGCTGGACCTGATGGGTCGGGCTATGCGCGCTGGGCATGCATTCCCAAGTGCCTTGCGCATGGTGGGTAATGAAATGGCCGAGCCGATAGCGTCCGAGTTCAGAACAGTTTTTGAGGAGATCAATTACGGCATACCGACCCAAGAGGCTTTAGTTAATCTGGGTAAACGTGTTCCTAGCACCGACCTTAGCTATTTTGTGATTGCTGTGCTGATACAACATGAAACAGGCGGTAATCTTTCAGAGCTGCTTGGCAATATCAGCACGATTATCAGAGAACGTTTGAAACTGATGGGCACCATACGTGTGCTGTCAGCCGAGGGTAAGCTGTCGGCTTGGATACTGACCTTACTTCCATTTGCGCTGGGGATAACATTACTAACTGTGAACCCTGGATTTTTGAGTGTGCTTTGGACTGACCCCCTAGGCCTTAAAATGAGCATTTTTGCTTTATGCATGATGGCGTTGGGTGTGTTTGCGATGTCCCGAATTATTAAAATCAGGGTCTGAAGTAGATTAATGAATTGAGAACAATATGAATAGCATACAAATCATTTATCTAGCGCTAATTTTTATTGCCGTGTTTATGGTCGCAATGGTGATTTTGACACAATTTAATACCAAGACCCTGCAGGACCGGCTGCGGATTGTGAAAGCAGGCAGTGGCCTAGAAACTGAAATTGACCAGAAATCAAGAGTTTCGCCATGGGTAGGGCGAATCATTGAGCTGACCAAGCCAGTCGCCAAACTTTCTGTGCCAAAAGAGGGTTGGGAGGATTCTCAATTACGCATACGCTTTATGAATGCTGGCTATCGTAGCGAAACTGCCCCCATGATATTTTTTCTTGCAAAAACAGTGCTTACATTCCTGCTGCCGGCCATTTTATTTCTTTATATTGTTATCAGCGGAGCCAATTATTCGGTGAATCTGCTAATGATACTAGCCGTAACGTCTGCGGCCTTAGGGTATTTTTTACCTAATGTATTTTTAGAGCGACGTATCGCCTATAGAAAACGAGAAATTCTAGATAGTTTCCCTGATGCGATGGATCTGATTATCGTTTGTGTAGAGTCTGGTTTAGGATTGGATGCCGCACTTGCCAGAGTGAGTGAAGAAATGCACATGATCAGCCCGATATTAGGCGAAGAGTTGCATTTGATTAACCTTGAATTGCGAGCAGGTAGTTCTCGTGAAAGGGCGTTGCGTAATCTGGCACTCAGAACCGGGATCGAAGATATTGATGCCCTTGTGGCGATGCTGGTGCAGTCAGATCGTTTTGGTACCAGTGTTGCACAAGCGCTGCGGGTACATGCTGAGAATTTGCGGACTAAACGTCGTCTGCGTGCAGAAGAAGCGGCTGCTAAAATTGCCTTGAAACTGTTGTTCCCTTTGATATTTTTTATATTCCCATCAATGCTTTTAGTGCTGCTAGGGCCTGCGCTCATCAGCATACATCGTATTATGTTGCCGGCATTGGCGGGTCAGTAAGCGTTGTTATTGAGTTTGGAGGTTTAACATGAACACTAAACATAAGATATTACCCGCAGTGTGCTGCATTGCATTAATGACTAGCTGTGCATCCAACCAGAGTACCAGTGCTGCACCATGGACCATAAAGACGACTGCTGTGACTAAAAGCAGAAACGATAAGCCTGAGGCGATGTATCAATTGGGCCGTTACTACCAAGGGCAGAATCGTTTTAATGAGGCAGTAAACGCCTATTTAAAAGCACTGAATGCCGATGCTAACTTTGTTGAGGCGCACAACGGCCTTGGTGTGGTTTACTCAAGGCAAGGTAAATACCGGGAGGCGATAGCGGCATTCCAGGCGGCTATTCTGCAGACCCCAAAAGCTGCGCATTTGTATAGCAATATGGGTTATGCCTATTACTTACAGGGGCAGTATGCAGAGTCTGTTAAGGCATTAGAGCAGGCAACCAAGCTCGATCCGCATAACCAGCGTGCGCTTAATAATCTAGGTCAAGCTTATGCCAAAGCGGGCAGTACGACGCAATCCGCACTGGCTTTCTCAGAAGCGATCAGTGTCGAGAAGACTGCTAATGCTGTAGCCGAGCCCGCAGTACCTGCGCAGAACATGCCAGCCAACGTTACAAATATTGCTGTGGCATCAGCCCCGGATGCTAATGTAGAAAAGGCTACAGTGCAGGATGCCCAAATGCTGGCTATACCTAAAGATAGTGGTGTTATCAGGACGGCAAGCCCTGCACCTGCTTTGGTGCCTGTAGTGGAAAGTCGTGCAAAATTGGTACCGGTGGCGCCACATGTTTCAGAACTGCAGCTGCGGCCAGAAAGTGCTGATATGGTACAAGTTGCCTCAGCGGAAGCTTTGCAAGATCTGCAGAAAGTGCGGCTTGAAGTGGCGAATGGCAACGGCGTGAGCGGTGCGGCTAGCAAAGTTAGCAAATTTTTGCGCGGGCAGGGTTATGCTGCTGCACGTTTGACTAACCAGAAACCATTCAAGACTAAAACCACACAAATTTATTATCGCTCCGGTTATGAAGCACAGGCATTGCTTTTGCAATCGAAGCTGCTGGATGCGCCGAAACTGATCGAGCGTAATGACATGCGCGCAAATATCAGCGTGAGGGTTGTGTTAGGGAAAGACATGGTGACGCAGCTTGCGCATTACGAATACCAGGCAAAAACAATGCAGCTGGCGCTACATGCCCCGGAAGGTACAGCAACTGTTAAACCGCTTTTTTAGGTAGCAAAAGTGTTGTGAGTCGTTTAATTATCTTTTAATAAAAGGGAGTGAGAGTATGGCTGATACAAAACACATTATTGAACCAGAAAGATTTGGTATCTGGATTGCAGTTACATTTGTAATTGCATTGTTAGCTCTGATAGTAGCAATAGTAGCCGTTAAGAAAACTAATGATTTAACGCTCATTACTCAGGGTGAGGTTTTGCTGCTCAACAAGAAAATTGAGGGCGCTCAGCCAGCAGCACCTGCCGAGCCAGAAGTCTTGGTAGAGTAGGATCGTATTGCTCTAGAGCCCAATAGCGGTGGGAATCAATTCGCTGCTGGGCTCTGGCAATGCAAAGCGATTGGCACCTGTTGATATTTAGTTACTCAGAGTCATTTTGACTTAATAAGTACAGCGCTTCCACTTTATCGCGTGCCCAGGGTGTTTTACGTAGAAACTTCAAGCTTGATTTAATGCTAGGGTCATGACTGAAGCAATTGACAGGGATCCGCTCGGCTAAACCTGCCCATCCGTAATGTGCAACTAAAGTGGTGACTATTGTTTCCAGCGTAATGCCATGCAGAGGATTGTTGGTTTGTTTGTGTGGCATGGTGATGATTTGTCTTGGCTGGGTTCTATTAATATTGATGGGATCATGGGCATATTGCCGTGGGCTTTATTATATATGTTGGCAGAATAAAACCGCATGGCTGCAATGCGAATTTCCAGAGTTAAGGTATTTGCCGACCAGGCGAGATGACTTCTCTGGAGGCTAGAATAATCTCTCTTAAAAAGCAAAGTAATCCAATTGTTAAAGAGAGCATGGCTGCAATAAATGTGATTAACACAAAATGCGTTAAATTCAGCCGTAACTCTACGCTGATAAACACGGAAGCAATGGATATTGCTACACATAGCCCCGCGAATATGAACAAGCCTACAGACCAACGCATCCATCTGGTTCTTCTGACAATAATGCCCAGTTCGTCCACGAATTTTGCAAACTGCTCGTCATTCATGGCGTTGATGGCTCTGGCTCGGTCTATCGATCGGCTTAGGCGGTTGACCAAAACACCGAGGATTGAGCCTATGCCGGTTAATAGAAATACTGGGGCAACCGCATCGCGAATTGCAAGTGAAACATCATGAATATTGGCGCCAGCATCAAAAATCATATTCAGCAATCTAGCACCAGTCCGGGTTGGGCAGTTGTTGAAATACATTCTTGAGGCCTTCTGACCAGCCTTTACGCACCAGGGTGTAATACACGTCATTTTCGCTAATGCGCTGATGAGAGCCACTATGAAAATTATCTTTGCGATACAAGATAATATCTATCGGCGGCGCTACTGATATATTGCTGCGTATCGTAGAGTCGAATGAAATCAGCGCACATTTCACCGCGTCCATCATGTCGGTATCATGCCTGATAACTCGATCAATAATCGGCTTGCCGTATTTGGTTTCGCCAATCTGGAAATAGGGCGTTTCAATGCTGGATTCAATAAAATTACCTGCGCTGTAGATGTTGAATAATCGTGGTCTTTCACCTTTGATTTGCCCTGCAACAATAATGCTGGCGTGAAAATCAGTATTATGATTTTTAAGGTGTTCTGCGTCGCGTTCAAAGGCAAAGCGCACTTCATCACCGACTAAACTTGCTGCATCGAACAAACTGTCAACATTATTCAGGTGCTTGCCATCATCGCGCTTGACCGCTTCACGTAACCGATTGACCACCAGCTGGGTAATCGCCAGATTACCGGCGGTGAGCAATGTAATCATGCGCTCGCCACGCACTTCAAAGTGGTGCATTTTGGGAAATATGCCGACCTGATCGACACCGGCGTTGGTGCGGGTGTCAGAAGCAAGTACTAATCCATCATTCACTAAAAAGGCAACGCAGTAAGTCATAAAATTCCCAGTTTTGTTGATTGGTTCTATTTATTGCTGTATCTGTTCAATTTGTTTCTTTAATTGACGGTTGTTCTCGTCCCAGCCTAGCTGCCACACCTTGACTCCAACCTGCATGGTTTCCATGCCGCCGCCAACCCGTAAACCGCTTACCGGGCAGGCATCGTGATAATCCAGCCCTGTAGCCAGCCTGACGTATGAAGCATTTGCAAGGCAGCGATTAGAAACATCGACACTGACCCAGCCAATTCCGGGTAACCATGCGTCTACCCAGGCATGGCTTTCAGATAGATGACCATCATCGGTGAACAGGTAGCCGCTCACATAACGTGCAGGAACACCCAGGTTACGGCAGCAGGCGATAAAGATATGTGCATGATCCTGACAAACACCGGTTCTGGCGGCAAAGGCTTGTGCGGCAGTGGTATAAACGGCGGTGCCGCCTTTCACATAAGGCACCTGATCTATAATCGAGGCGCTTAGTTTTTCAAGATCTGTAATCGTGTTTAAGCGCCCAAACGGTTCTGTAAATGCCTTAATCTGGGCATCTGCAGCTGAGAGTGGCGTGTTGCGCAAATACATCGTTAACGGCAGCTTTTCCTGTGTTGTGGTCATTGCTAATCCGGTTTCAACCTCGCCTTTTGCAACGAGCTTTATATCGGTATGGTTGCCATCGAGCACCATGGTATGTACCAGGTTTCCATAGGTATCCTGATACTGGCTGAGTTGACCGTTGACCGAAATCGACCAGCTTCTGATGCGCTGGCCAAAGCCATCCTGCGGCGTTAGCCTGAGCTGCTGAATGCTGTAGTTAAGCGGCTGGCTGTAACTGTATTCGGTTGTATGCTGTATGCTGAATTGCATAGGGATTGAGTATTCTTTATAAAAGAGTGAACGCAGGTCAAGCCGCGTGAATGTTCAGAAAGCTGCCTTGAATCTCGGCTCCTAATTGATGGTTGCGTTCGATAAAATCAGTTAAAAACTCATGTAACCCATTTTGAAAAATATGGTCCATGCGGCCGTATAGCAAACTCGCATTGATCTCGCCCGCAATTCTTCTGCATTCAACATGGCGGCCTGTGGTCAGGTTCTCCAGAATCGAGGTGATTTCGGTAAAGCAGGCATGCAATGAGCGCGGCATATCCTTACGCAGCACCAGTAGCTCGGCAACGCGCCACGGTTGGATCGTGTCGTTAAACACCTTCTGATACGCCTGAAAAGCTGAAACCGAGCGCAATACGGCGCTCCATTCGTAATAGTCTACACCGCCACCAATTTCTTCTTCCTGCGGCAGCAGTAAGTGGTATTTCACGTCCAGCAGCCGTGCTGTGTTGTCGGCACGCTCAATAAATGTGCCTAGGCGCAGAAACTGAAAGGCGTCATCGCGCAGCATGGTGCCAAAACTTACGCCGCGGAATAAATGCGAGCGCGCTTTTACCCAGTCACAAAATTCGCGCAGGCCTTCTTCAGCCAAGTCTTTGCCTTCAAACTGGCTGAACTCCAGCCACAGTGCATTGATGTTCTCCCAGGTTTCCGAGGTCATCGCCACACGCACCGCACGCGCGTTTTCACGCGCACTGTATAAGGCAGAATAAATGCTGGAAGGGTTTTCCGGATCCATCGCCAGATAATGAATCACCTTGCTTGCTGTGTAGTCGCTTGATTGCTGCATAAATGCCTCGGCATTGCCTGAAATCTCCAACGCCGGTTGCCACAAAGCGGCTTCGCTGAGCGCGGCATTAGGCACTAAAGCCATGTTCGCCGTGACATCCAGAATGCGCGCCATGTTTTCTGCGCGTTCGATATAACGTGCCATCCAGAATAAATGATTTGCAGTTCTGCTTAACATACCGCTACCTCATGCTTCAGTGCTTGTTCAAGCTCTGCGACGTCTGGAGCAGCGTTTTCCTGCAATACCCAGGTGTCTTTGGTGCCGCCGCCTTGTGATGAATTCACCACCAGCGAACCTTCGCGCATCGCGACGCGGCACAGTGCGCCCGGCACCAGAGTAACCGTTTCACCGGAAAGCACAAATGGCCTTAAGTCGACATGGCGTGGTGCAATGCCTTGCTCAACGAGCGTTGGGCAAGTAGATAGCGCCAGCGTGGGCTGTGCGATATAGTTGCTGGGGTCAGCCAGAATGCGCACGCGGAAATCCGCAATCTCCTGTTTGCTTGCGGTAGGCCCTACCAGCATGCCGTAGCCGCCAGAACCCTGAACCTCTTTCACCACCAGTTCGGGCAGATGATCCAGTACATAAGCCAGATCATCTTTTTTGCTCAATTCGTAAGTCGGTACATTGGATAGAATCGGTTCTTCACCTAAATAGAACTTGATCATTTCAGGTACGCGGATATAGGTGGATTTATCATCGGCCACGCCGGTGCCAACGGCATTGGCCAGGGTTACACCGCCATTGCGGTACACCGAGAACAGCCCCGGCACGCCAAGCATGCTGTCAGGGTTAAAGGCGAGCGGGTCTATATACTCATCATCAAGGCGGCGATAGATGACATCGACGCGTTTAGGGCCTTCTGTGGTGCGCATATACACGGCATTGCCGCGTACAAATAAATCCTGCCCCTCAACCAGTTCTACCCCCATTTGCTGCGCCAGAAACGCATGCTCAAAATAGGCGCTGTTATATGCGCCCGGCGTCAGTAACACAACGGTGGGGTCTTTAACGCCTGCCGGAGCTACGGCGCGCAAGTTGTTTTTCAGCACGTGCGGATAGTGTTCAACTGGCGCGATTGAGTAACGGCGGAACAGCTCAGGGAACAGCCGCATCATCATCTTGCGGTCTTCCAGCATATAAGAAACCCCTGACGGCGTACGCAGGTTGTCCTCCAGCACGTAGAACTGCTGTTCACCGGTACGCACAATATCAATGCCGGCAATGTGCGCATAAATGCCGCCCGGCACATCTACATCAAACATCTCGGGGCGATACTGGCTATGCAGCAGTATGCTTTCAGGCACAATCCCTGCCTTGATAATCTCGCGTTCATGATAAATATCATGCAAAAACATATTGAGTGCTTTTACACGCTGAATCGCACCTTTAGATAACACCTGCCATTCATCATTGGCTAACAAACGCGGAATCACATCAAACGGAATCAGGCGCTCGGTACCTGCATTTTCGCCGTAGACGTTAAAGGTAATGCCTACGCGCCGAAATAGCAGCTCAGCTTCTTTACGCTTGATTTCTAGTTGCTCAGCCGGTACGTTGTGCAACCATTTTGCGTAGTTCGCATAAAGCGAGCGCACTCCCGTAGGGCTGGAATGCATTTCATCGAAGCAGTTAATACTTGTAGCGCTATTCATGAGATTCACCGCTTTGCTTTTTGATATTACTTTAATAAAAGCAAGCGGCATGCCACCTGATAAAGCAGGTTTATTGCATTGGTTTTGGCTTAATTGCGTGTTTCTCGCACTAATCCTGTGCGGGTGAAAGGCGCATGCACTATATTGTGATGGTGAGTAAATTAGTCAGGTATTTATATTGTGAATAGGTTTTGGCAAGAATCAGTGATTGTTGATTCAAGTTTTTGATAGCGCTGATTTAAGTGATAAAAAACGTGTGCAAAATATATCCAGTAGCACCTCAACATAATTGAACTTATGCTCCTGCTGAGTAGACGAACCAAATGATCAAAAAAGCGCCTGCCATGAATGCATCTTTGATATTGAGTTGTTGCATGGAGTTTGGGTCACAATGTTTATCCGTTTTGATGTATCTGATCTACACACCTTTTAGTCACAATATATTAATATCAACGATGCAGTTTAAGGAGCTATCATGAAAGCAATGTGGAATGATGTTGTCATCGCCGAATCGGACAATACTGTGGTTGTAGAAGGAAATCATTACTTTCCAGTCACTGCGATCAAGCCAGAGTATTTTACTGAAACGCAGCACACCACAACGTGCGGCTGGAAAGGGCTTGCAAATTACTACTCAATACAAGTCAACGGCCAGGAAAACCCGAATGCGGCATGGGTTTACAGAAACCCGCTTAAAGCAGCAGAAAATATAAAAAATCATGTTGCGTTCTGGAAGGGTGTAAAAGTAAGCAGTTAATGCAGTGTCAACAGACATCGCTACAGACAAGGAACTAAAGTTTTATGAACCATGCATTAACGCTAACGGCTGATAATACGCAACAGCAGTTGCTCCACCAATATCGGATGGTGAGAAGCAAATCGCTTGAAATCTGCAGTTCTATCGAAACTGAGGATTACACTGTGCAACCGATGGCAGAGGTAAGCCCGCCGAAGTGGCATCTTGGCCATACCACCTGGTTTTTTGAGGAATTGCTTCTGGTCAGGTTCTGCCCTGATTACAGCCGTTTTAATGCGCAATACAGCAGCTTGTTCAATTCTTATTACAAAGCGCTCGGTGCGCATACGCTGCAGGCTGACCGCGGTAATTTGTCGAGGCCTACGGTAAATCAGGTTATAGAATACCGCCGTTATGTAGATGCAAATCTTGCAAAATTTATTAATGAGCATGTACTCACGGATGAAATGAAATCTTTGATTGAAACCGGTTTGCATCATGAGCAGCAGCATCAAGAATTACTGTATATGGATATTAAATTCATACTGGCGAGCAATGTCGTAGATACACAATATGCCGCGCAAACGCTGCCACCTGCACCGGAGCCAATTCATGGCTGGTCGGAGTTTGCACAAGGGCTGTACCAAATTGGCCATGATGCAACAGGCTTTGCCTACGACAACGAAAAGCCTGCGCATCAGCATTATTTATATCCGTTTGCAATCAGCCAGACATTGGTGACCAATGGCGAGTTTCTGGCATTTATTGAAGATGGCGGTTACGCCAAACCTGAGTATTGGTTGAGTCAGGGCTGGGATTGGGTGAATCAGCAGCGTATTCAGCAGCCTTTATATTGGTCATGCCGTGACGGTGAATGGGTTGAATATACGCTTTGTGGACTTGTGGCGCTGGATTTTAACCGGCCTTTGGTGCATGTCAGTTATTTCGAGGCAAATGCATTCGCTAGCTGGAAAAAACTCAGGTTGCCTACAGAGCAGGAGCTGGAAGTGTATCTAAATCAGGCTCCATTGGCGGCAAGGTTCGATAACACCGCATTGCTGCATCCGAATCATGCACAGAATGTGTATGGTGAGGTTTGGTGCTGGACCAGCAGCCAATATTCGGCTTATCCGCGGTTTAAAGCTTTTGACGGCATTTTAAATGAATATAACGGCAAATTCATGTGTAATCAGTTTGTGTTAAGGGGCGGCTGTGTTGCAACGCCAGATCAGCATTATCGGCATAGTTACAGAAACTTCTATCAACCCCAGCAGCGTTGGATGTTTTCAGGCATCAGATTAGCAAAGGATATCGTTTGAAAATTACCAATTTAATCGAAGTAGATCAGTTCACGCAGAACCGAGAAGCTTTCACCACCGATGTGCTAATGGGCTTAAGCAGTGAGCCCAAAACTATTTCAGCCAAGTATTTTTATGATGATGCCGGGAGTGAGTTGTTTCAAAAGATTTCGCAGCATCAGGACTATTACCTGACTAAAACTGAATTTTCGATTCTTGAGCAATTTGGCGCGTCCCTTGCGGCCGCGATCAATGAGGCGGAAATTGATATTCTTGAGTTGGGGGCAGGGGATGGTCATAAAAGTAAATTAATTATCGATAGTTTTTTAGCGCAAGGCACCAAGGTTAACTTTTACCCGATTGATATTTCTGAAAAAGCCATGGGCTTGCTGGGTGCAAATCTGACGGTGAGTGAGCAGCTGAATATTCATGGCATCGTGGCAGATTATTTTCATGGTCTTAATTCACTTAAAACAATCTCCAGTAATAAAAAACTGGTGTTATTTTTGGGCTCTAACATCGGCAACTTTAATAGAGCACAAACGCAGGAGTTTCTAAAAAAACTCTGGCTGTCGCTTAACGCTAACGACCATGTGCTGATTGGCTACGACCTCAAAAAAGATACCGATATCCTCAATAAAGCCTATAACGACTCTGGTGGATTGACCACAGCCTTCAACCTTAACTTGCTCAAGCGCATGAATGCGGAGCTAGGCGCAGATTTTGATATGGATAAATTCAAGCATTATGGGTTTTATAATCCGTCATTAGGCGCCATGGAGAGCTATATCATTTCACTGCACGATCAGGATGTTTACATTGCAGCACTGGAAAAACATTTTCATTTTGAGAAGTTTGAAGCACTGCATTTAGAGTCATCATTCAAGTTTTCTGAATCAGAGATTCATGCGCTTGCCAGCCAGACTGGTTTTAAAATTGAAGCGCATTTTACAGATGCTCAGAATTTCTTTATCGATGCACTGTGGCAGGTACAAAAAAGCTGACGCTCACATGAGTCATGGCTGTTGTAGTGACTTGATTGTCATAAATACATAAACCCGGAGAACCCTTTGCAACAAGATTTTGATTTTGATCAGCTTGTGAATCGTGACCATAGCAACAGCCTCAAATATGAAGGTCGCCAGGCGATGTTTGGTCAGGGTGATGTTATTCCGCTGTGGGTAGCAGATATGGATTTTGCATCGCCCCCTGCGGTGAGCGATGCGCTGCTGCGACGCGCAAGTCACCCCATTTATGGCTATAGCATCTTTCCTGAAACTATTTACCAAGCGCTGATGGATTGGCTGGAACGCCGCCATGGCTGGCGCGTTGAGCGTGACTGGCTAGTGTTGTGCCCGGGAGTGGTGCCCTCGCTGAATGCGGCGGTCATGGCGTTTACCCAGCCTGAAGATGCGGTTATTGTGCAGCCGCCGGTGTATTTCCCTTTTTTCTCCGCGGTGACTGATAGCGGCAGAAGTCTGATACAAAATCCGTTACGCTTGGAAAATAATCAATACCATATTGATTTTGAGCAGCTGGAAGCCTGTGCAGCGCGTGCAAAAATGCTGTTGCTGTGTTCGCCGCATAACCCTGTGGGCAGGGTATGGTGTAAAGATGAGCTGGAGCAACTGCTCGCTATTGCCGAGAAATATCAGTTAATAGTTTTTGCTGACGAGATTCATGCTGACCTGGTTTATCCGCCTGCCAGTCACCATGTGCTGCAATCTCTATCTCAGCACAGAAAAAACATCATCACAGCAGTAGCGCCGAGCAAAACTTTCAATATCCCCGGGTTGAATTTATCAGCATTGATTATTCCAGATGCGACGCAAAGGCAAGTGCTGAGAAAAGTGTTCGAGCGCATGCATGTCAGTGCAGCCAACCCATTTAGTATGGTGGCGTTTGAAGCTGCGTACCAGCATGGCGATGCATGGCTGGATGCGCTGTTAAGTTACCTGCAGCAAACGCGGGATTTTGTACTTACATATGTAAGTGAGTATTTACCCCAAGTGCATGCCATCGTACCTGAAGGCACTTATCTGGTTTGGCTGGATTGCCGCGAGCTGGGCTTGGATGATGCCGCACTAAAACAGTTTTTTATTCAGCAAGCCGGCGTAGGACTAAGCCCTGGCAGGTTATTTGGTGATGCGGGCAGTGGCTTTATGCGCATGAATATCGCTGCGCCCAGACCGCTTATTACAGCAGCACTGGAGCGCATGGCTGCCGCGCTGCAATCTCGCAAATAATAAATGCAGCAGCAGACAGAAGTCAATATCGTCTGGTTGAAACGTGATTTTAAGAATAAAGGATTGCGCCACACTCTTTAAAGCTGCGAAAATCGGGCTGGTATTGCCCATATTCGCTTGGGATGCAACGGTGTGGTTAACCGTAAAAAAACGCCTGATTTTTACCTGAAGTTTTAGCCTCGTACATCGCCTGATCTGCTGCAGTGATTAACGCTATAGTTGATTTGGCATGATCCGGGTAAATCGCAATGCCAATACTTACGCCCATAAACACCGGTTTTTCAGTGTTGCCCTCAAATATTGGCTGGTTTAAAGACTGAATAATACGATTGGCGATTACTTGCAATTCATCGTTGTCGTTAAAATAGTTTGCAACAAGCACAAACTCGTCTCCACCTATGCGCGCGAAGAAATCTGAATCGCGTAATGTCTTGTTAATTCTCTCTACAGCAGTAATTAAAGCTTTATCTCCGGCATTATGACCATACTGATCATTAATCAACTTGAAGCCATCAAGGTCCATATACAATAGCCCAATTCTTTGTTTGCCTCTATTCGCTTGAGAGATCGTCTGCTTCAAGTATTGCTCAAAATTTCTCCTGTTCGGCAGTTTAGTCAGGGCGTCATGTAAAGCCAGGTGACCAAATTCTTCAGCAAGTTCTTCAAACGACGAGGCATGCTCAAATAGCCAGACGGTTCTTTTATAATTGATAAAGAGGATCGCGCTCATAATCAGCACGATCAGCAATGACAACAGTTTTATCTTATTAAGCGTCTCTGCTAGCAGGTTATCAACTTTATCGCTCTCAGTTTGCATAATAGTGTCCAGAGCCTTTAACTCCGTTCGGATTTTATCCATAATAATTTTATTATTATTGGTCGCTATTCTGAGATGAGGAGCGTAGGAACCTGCAGATAGTTGCATTTGTAATGCAACCTGGCCTATACCAAATTTGTTTTTTATAAGCGCATCAAGTCTCACAAGCAAAGGCTTGATTTCGGGAATTTCTCGTTGGTGACTTCTTAATTTAATCAGCAGCAACTCATTTTGTATCGCCGATGTATTATAGGTGTTGAGAAATTCAACATTTCCTGTCATGAGGTAGCCCCTGAGGCTATTCTCAGCAGTAATAAGTGAATTAAGCAGCTTTACCGCTTCATACTTTGTCTCAGAGATTTGTACTTTGCGCTGAGCAGACTCAATCAAATTATGGGCGCTAAAAAATACCCAGGACATTGCTATTATGAGCACAATTGAAGCAATGGCGGGCGGGAGGATAATGTGTTTTTTGTAATTAAGATTACCAGTCATTATCAAATTTTAGATTCGCTTTCAATATTGGGTCTGTAATCGTTTTAATACAGTGTCTCGCTGGCAGATTTATATATCAATATACCCACGATGTCTTAAGTATATATCTCCTATGAGTTTCAGAAAATTATTAATCTCAATAATAGCGAAAATTAGGTTAATTGACGAATAAATCCCTAATTTATAAGTGTGCTACACCCTGATTCATCAATTTTGCTTATTCCAAAATTGGCAATTTCTAACAGCATATTGCATCCATTATCCGTAGCAATTGTTTTAAGGTGACATCCTCTATTTTATAATTTTATAGCTCGCTCTTAATCGCTTAAACATCAAAGTGCGCCAAAAATTTCACTGTGCAAAATGTAGATAAATATCCAATCCTAACCCTGAACCACGCCTTCTTCAGGTACACCGCACTTTCTGTTGGCGGGTACTGCAATATCAATCAAGCTCGGTTTTGGCAGGTTCAGGCTATTCATCGTCTGTACAAATTCCTGCAATGACTTTCCTGCTAATCTTGCGTTGGTTAACTTCTCTTGAGCAACGGAACTGACACGACGTCCATTGTAATCATGCCCGGGGTATATCAGCGTTTCATCTGGCAGTGAGAAAATCTTATTTTGGATGCTGTTGTACAAAGCTATAGCGTCCCCACCTTGAAAATCAGTTCTGCCACAACCGTTAATGAGCAGGGCATCGCCACTGAAAAGTCTGTCATTCCATAAAAAAGATAGGCTGCCGGCAGTATGACCAGGCGTTGCCAGCACATGTATTTTTTGTTTGCCGAGTAGCAGAACATCTCCATCGTTAAGCTGTATGTCTGCGGTTGTGGCGCCGCACAACTGGCTTACTGCTGTTTCTGCATGTAATCGTTCACGTAATAGCCCGCTTGCGGTGATATGGTCTGCATGCACATGCGTTTCTAATGAATATTTGAGTGTGTAGCCATTAGCTTCGAGCATCGCAATATATTCATCAAGATGGACAATCACCGGGTCAATTAATAGTGCTTCCTTAGTATCTTCATCTGTGATCAGATAAGTCAAGGTGGAAGATGTCTCATCATAAAGCTGCTTGAACATAGTATTTACTCCTGAAATAAAATATATTGAATTATATTATATATTAAAATATAATGTAAATGTATATATTAAACAGCCAATATTATGAACTTAGTACGAGCAGTAAACTTTAACGAATTGCGTGCATCAGCCAATGAAGCTTCAAAGCTAATGAAAGTGATGGCCAATGCGGACCGCCTGATGCTGCTTTGTCAGCTTTCCATGGGTGAAAAATCTGTCGGTGAACTGGAAGATTCACTGGATATCAGGCAACCAACTTTATCCCAGCAGCTCACGATATTGCGCCAATCAGACTTGGTCGCCACTCGGCGAGAAGGTAAAAATATTTTTTATCGCATCTCCAGTCAGTCGGCATTGGCTGTTATGCAAGTGCTTCATCAAGAAATTTGTAAGAAATAATGGGTAGCAACGCTAATTAAATTATGGATATGATGCTTATCACGGCTGGTTTAGGGTTATTGGTTGGGACGGTTCTTGCGTTCACGGGAGCTGGCGGCTCAATATTGGCGATACCTTTATTAGCGTTTTTCTTAAATATGAGCATGACAGAAGCCGCGCCAATTGCGCTGTTCGCGGTATTGCTAACTTCCGTCATAGCTACTGCACATGGCTTGCATGCTGGAATAGTGCGCTACAGGGCAGCCATAGTGATTGGAGTATTCGGCATATTGCTTGCTCCGGTGGGGGTTTTGCTCACCCAGTATTTTTCAAACCAGCTGCTGACGATGTTTTTTGCACTCGTATTGATGTATGTTGCCACCAATATGTGGTTGCAAAGTATGGAGACCACTCAACTGAAGCTAAGTAAAAAACAGCCAGCGTGTGCAGTTAATCCTGCAACCTCCAAGTTATTCTGGACAGCACCTTGCAGCATAAGACTGATCGCAGCGGGTGGTGTTGCGGGGTTCCTCTCGGGTTTGCTTGGGGTTGGCGGTGGATTTGTCGTAGTGCCTACCCTTAATAGGGTGACAAATCTGGAGATGAAATCAATAGTGGCAACATCACTTGCAGTGACTGCACTTGTTTCTCTTGTGAGTTTAGTTGTTTATTCAAAGCAATATGACATCAATATGGAGATCGCAATCATTTTTGCAGTAACAACATTAGCAGGCATGTTGGTGAGTAAAACCGTTAGTCATAGGGTGCCGAATAAAATTATTCAACGCAGTTTTGCAGTATTTGCCTATGTGATGGCGACTGGGTTGATAGTCAAAATTAGCATGTATTGATTTTTACAATGAGTGAGTTGATTTAATTACCTTTGAAGGAATGTAGATGAATATGGATTGGATAAATTCCACGATGTGGATGCCACTCGCAGGTGGCTTGATTATAGGTTTGGCGGCCACAATTCTGCTGTATTTTAACGGGCGAATAGCAGGGGTTAGTGGCATTCTGGGCGGGCTGTTAAAGCCGACTAAAAGCGATATAGGCTGGAGGGTAGCATTTATTTCAGGGCTAATGATTTCATCATCTGTTTACATGATTGCAAGCCCATTACCAGTTGCAACGATTGATGCTGACGTCACAACATTAATCATTGCTGGAGTAATGGTCGGGTTCGGTACGCGCTATGGCTCCGGATGCACAAGCGGGCATGGTGTCTGTGGCTTATCGCGAGGCTCACTGCGTTCATTTGTGGCAACTATTTCATTTGTAGGCGCAGGGGTACTCACCGTCTATTTTGTTAAACATTTCATAGGTTAAAGTGACATGAAAATAATGATAGCGTTTGTAACTGGCTTGATATTTGGTTTGGGGTTGATATTGTCAGGAATGACTAACCCAGCCAAGATAATTGGCTTTCTTGATATCTTCGGTAATTGGGATCCAGCACTGGCTTTGGTAATGATAGGTGCGCTTATCGTGAGTGCGACTTCATTTCAGCTGATTAAAAAAAATAAAAAAACTTACTTTGGACAGCAAATTAATTTGCCTGCAAACAATAAAATCGACCGCAAATTAATCATAGGAAGTTTGATTTTTGGTGCCGGTTGGGGGCTGGCTGGATACTGCCCGGGACCTTCACTGGTGTCAGTCATGCATGGGGGTTACAAGCCTCTAGTATTCGTACTATCAATGCTGGCAGGCATGGGAATTTTTGAAATTTTTAATAAGATTGGCAGTAAGAAAAACACTTAGCGGGTAAGCTGAAAGCCATATCAATATGGGTGGTATGAGCACAAAATATAAGTAATTATTATATTAGGGTGTATTAAGTGCGAGGCTTTTAAACGTGGTGATAAAGTTCTCTAACCATGCTTTTGCATGCCGTTTTTGTTTTGCGTCAGTCGTAGCATGCAAGTCAGCAATCATTTCGCAATTGCTCTGTTTTAGCTGATTTGCGTAGTTTTGATACACTGGGTTCGGACTGTTTTTTAAACGATCAAACCCTTGTTTAACCAGTATTAGTTTTTGCTCCTGATCCAGATTTTCTCGTTGTAACGATTTTACAATTTCTAGTGCATCTGCATTACGCATCAGGACTTCTGCATAGGTAACCTCAGCTTTGTAATTGGATGCCAATAACTTTTGTTGCAGCATGAGTTTCTGAGATTTGCTCAAATTACCGTAAACTTTTTCAGCGTAATCGATGGCTCTTTCCAGACGGGCTTCAATTTGCTCTTCCCGGGTATCTTGTAGCCATTCTGATTTCCACTTTAAAGTACGTTTTTGTAACTTGTTTTGAAAATAGCTTAATTGTTTATCAGATAACATCGGCGCTATCTCGACAATGACCGGACTGGATTCAAACTGTATGGCCTGCATGGCATCTTGCATGGTATTCAAAGTTTCACATACGGCGCCGGGCTCAATGGATTCTTCACTTAAATCGCTTTGAATCTTCTGTAGCATTTCAACGTAAAGCGGCAGCTGCGTCTTGCGATGCCAATTAAGCAGCACATGCAAGGCTGGTTTTAATTCTTTGCTTTGAGCTTCTGTGAAATCAAAATAGTCATCCAGCCACCAATGCGTGGCTTCAGGCGCATTGTTATAAGCCGTTTTAATTAAGCTGCAACTGGCAATACCTATTGCCAGTTGCAAGATAATAATCAGCTGAATTATGCGCATAGTTTATCGGACTGCCCTTTAAGTAAATAGTTTTTATACTTTAAACGACAACGCTGGAGAATATGCAACAATTTAAACAAGAACAGTAAAGCTAAGGCTGAGCTAATAAGGGTTATATCTAAATTCGAGGGAGATTTTTGATAGTGAATAGAATTGAAGATCTAAATTAAGCCCATATTTAAAGTGAGTATGATTTAGAAGATGAGGGCGGCAAAATCGAACTGGCTGACAAGCTAGCTACTAACTTTTTTTAATCCGCTTAGACTAAGTCTTAGTAAAATCAATCACAATCTGACCAGACTCACGTTGCCTATATTGAAAGGTAACTGCAGCTCCGTATCGTTGTTCTAACTGATTTAACAGTGGTAATGGGTCATGATCATTAATGAAACGCATCGTCTCACCGCTAGTCAGCGCATCAAGCGCCCCAAAAATTGCCGCATGACGAAAACGTTTGGCTACGCCACGGGCATCGAATGGATAAATCTGCTCAGGCATTAAAGGTAGATGATTATTTAACATATTTATCTTCCGTAAAGTTAAGTGTGCTGTTTCACAAATTTTCTAATAGCTATGCCAATCACTGAAAGCGGCGTGTCATAGAATGACCTAGGTTAACTGGCGTGCCTTAACTGCAATATCAGCGGTGATTAAGTCAGCGTGTGCGTGATCAAACTCGGCATGGTACTGTTTTTTAACACTATGCTCATGTAGTAATAAATGTAAGTCAGCGCTAAGGCCTCGCTCAGAGAGGCAATGTAGCGCACAAGCCAACGGGCAGCCGTCAATAGCAATAATGGATCGCCCAGACCGGGCAATGTTGACTAAATGTGGCACGTTGCCGCCTACACCTGCAATGCAAGACATTTCTGCATCACCTTCGCGATCAAGCTTGAGGGCAATGTAATTCGCAGCTTGTGCCGCACTAGAACATCCCGAGCAAGAATATACCAATGGTAACTTTCGATAATCTTGAGTTTTTATTTTGGTATACATTGACCTTAATGCCCACACAGATATTTTAAATATTTACCAGTAAACAAAACTTGCATTGATTGATGCTGCAACTGAATGATAGTAAATTACTTCGTTCAAGTGCTTGACCAGAGTCAAGTTTTAAAAATATGTATGAACAAGAAGGTGAGGGAGACGTTTTTGTGTAAATTTAGGCGTAAAAAAGCCCACATAAAGTGAGCTTGATTTAGATGGTGGCCGGGGGCAGAATCGAACTGCCGACACGCGGATTTTCAACTTTAAAAATCATCATTTATATATTGTTTTAGGCCCGCCTTCACTTGCTTAGCACCGCCAGAATGTGACAATTTTGTCACGTTGGTTGTTTAAGAATGATCTTAATTTTATGGTTTCAAAGTTATCAAAAATTTACATCAGTGCCCACTCACTAAGGGCTCGCACGTATATGATGATGTTTGGTCGTAAACTAGACTTGTAGGAAATAGCTTAAAAATTTATTTGCAAATATTTCGATTCTTTAAAAATCATATATCGAAATATTCTTTAATTCAGAAAAATTAATTAATAAAAGTGGGGGTGTGACATGAAATTTCATTATATTTTACCAGTATTAGCTGTATCAGTCGGTGTAGCTGGTTGTAAAACACCCGTTCCTGTTGCAACTAATTTTGATACATCCTCTCAACAAGTAGCCCGTACCGCCCAACATTGGAATATCGTCGCTAATAGTATTGTTAAGGAAACTTTACAAGCAATTAATGATAAGCCAGCACTTCAAAAGCGTCCAATTTACTTGCAGCGCCCGAATGGTGCAAATGCTTTTAATGTTTCATTCCATGACTTCCTTATTAACCATATGGTGGGAAGTGGCGCAGATGTTAATGTTTGCAAACCTACTCAATCCACTGGTACTGGCTTTGAAATGGATGGTAAACCTTTAGACGTTAGCTATGAAGCAAGGGTTATCCAGCACAAAGGCATTGGGGGTTATCGTCCTGGTGAATGGGTCGCGCTTGGCACTGGCGTAGCTGCGCTCATTAACGCATCTAGTTATTGGAGTCATAGTGAGATTTGGGGTGCTGGTATTGGTCTGGGTGTTCTAGCCGAACTTAACAGAAACGCATGGCCTCGTTCAACTAATACTGAGCTTGTTGTAACGACAACAATTGCAGAAAATAATCGATATATTTTCCGCCGTAGCGATATATATTACATTGCTGATGCAGATGCCGGTTTGTACTTCAATACTGTGAAACTAAACTCAAAATGCCCAGAAGATCAAGTTCTTGTAAATGAGTCAACTTCCAAAACCAGCGTAACAACCAGCTTAGAAGATGCTAGGCTAAGATTATTCTTAAAGGATCAAAGTAGACTTAATAAAGGTAATAAAGACTATTATTGGTATTAGCCAATTAATTATATTGCAATTTAATATTAAGCTTAGTCAGAAATGACTAAGCTTTTTTATTGATTATTTTTTTTAGATCGTACTTATGAGTGGATATATTAATCTTCAATCAGCTGGTGATTTGCTCAAATCCCTTATTCCAGATGCGGAGTGGTTTTTAGCTCAAATAGAATCAAAGCAGGGAAATTTCAGATTCCCCACTTATCTTTCCAGTGTAATTACTAATCTAAAAATCGAGGCTTATCCACTTTTGTATCAAAATGAGAGTGCTATTGGTGCAATAATGTTTAAAGGCTTTATGTCAGATAATGAATTCACAAAACTGATCAATGACATTGAGAAAGCGACCCCAGAAAAAAGGGGGCAAATCATACTAGATTCCTCTAACGAAGTGAATCAAGCATTGGACAACTTTAAGATCCCCAAAACTCAAACAGAACAAATAGAAGCAGATAAAATATTTAATAGCTTGACTCTGGAACAGCAGCAACAATCCATCAAAACTTCCCAACATTTTTTTTGTTCATTTTTTGCTAGTTTTTATCAAACGTTATCCATCATGGTTCATGGTGAAAAGCTTACATCTCTAGTTGCTCAAGCTAAAGCGGGTGATGACTCTGCATTCGTTAAAGCCGTTCAAATCGACAAACGTATATTAACGGCTATTCCATATTTTACTGAACGCTTTAATCGTGCTTCTAATGATGATAAAAGTGATTTCTTCGATCAACTTTCTTATCGATTGCAGTGTGCGCCTTATAAGGGAAAAATTCGTCATAAATCCCTTTGGCTAGCTTTCTCTATTCTTGATCAATTAAATCTCTTAGATGGCCTTAAGCACACCCAGATTTTAGAAATATGTGATGAGGCTGGTGTAGGTGGTTACGAAAATAGAATACAAAGTGTTAAACATTTATCCAACAGACTCAAGGAATATCGCGAGTTTCAAAAAAGAAACGTTCTATCAACCATCTGAAAATCTTTTTTAGGTGGTCGAAGTAACTCTTCTGTGAATATTTAATAGATCTCCACGCTACAAGGTGAATTTTCATCTTGGCGTTTAAGGAGATTTTATTAAATGAAAAACCAAGATACACAGAATGAAACAAACGCTTCACGGGATACGAACGACACAGCACGTCAGCGCGGGGCGGTCGGAAACCGTGAAGCAGTAGCGGTGCCTAGTAACACAGCTACTAATAACAGCATTAATCAGGATCAAATTAAGTTTTTAAGATGGGGTGTTGAATTGCACTCAGAATTGACCCACCTCGCGATATAAATTGCACTAGAAATTGACCCACGTACCGATACTATTCTGCTCAACCTATGAGCAGGAGAATGGGAGTGATCACCGTGGAACTATTAAGTGTAATCAGACGCTGGCATT
>Ga0207972_100128_pt1 | contig 26210 bp, 28 predicted proteins | sample LakWasMe75_LOW10_2_FD_183903 | JGI IMG/M metagenome (GOLD analysis project Ga0207972, IMG submission 183903) | Freshwater sediment methanotrophic microbial communities from Lake Washington under simulated oxygen tension - Sediment Metagenome... | ecosystem: Environmental > Aquatic > Freshwater >...
GGGGAATTACAGAGATATAAACTTATCTCACCCGTATCCCGTGCCCGGCACGGTTAATATAGGTGAGCGTCGTTTAAAACATTTTCTGAGCCTAGGAGACTGTACAAAAAGACAGCTCTCGCAACGCTCCTCAGAAGTGCTGCGCATTATACGCGATATTATTTTAAGCACAATACCGCAACAGAATGAATATAAAAGGGTTTTTACCTTAAATATTCATCCCGGTCTTGATTTACAAGCCAGCAGCAGCGCGTAACGCCGCAGCTTTATCTGTTGCTTCCCAAGTAAATTCAGGCTCATCACGGCCAAAGTGACCGTAAGCAGCTGTTTTACTGTAGATCGGACGCAGCAGATCCAGCATTTTCACAATGCCTTTTGGACGCAGGTCAAAATGCTCAAGCACCAGTTGCGTCAAGACTTCGTTCGACACTTTACCTGTACCGTAAGTTTCCACCATCACAGAAGTCGGCTTTGCTACGCCAATCGCATAACTCACCTGTACCAGACAACGTGTTGCCAAACCGGCAGCCACAATATTCTTAGCGACATAACGCCCGGCATAAGCAGCACTACGGTCAACTTTTGAAGGATCTTTACCGGAGAATGCACCGCCACCGTGCGGCGCTGCACCACCGTAAGTATCTACAATAATTTTACGGCCAGTCAAACCGCAATCGCCTTGTGGGCCGCCGATAACGAAACGGCCGGTCGGATTCACCAGAAACTTGATATCGCCTTTAATCAGTTCACTCGGTAATACTGGTTTAATGATCTCTTCTATCGTCGCTTCGCGTACTTGCTCCAGACTCATCTCCGGTGCATGCTGCGTAGAAACAACCACCGTATCGATTTTGTAAGGTTTGCCATCTACATATTGCACGGTGACTTGTGATTTAGCATCTGGGCGCAGCCATGGCAAACGACCATCTTTACGTAATTGTGCCTGGCGTTCCATCAGGCGATGGCTCAGCCAGATTGGCAAGGGCATTAATTGCGGCGTCTCATCAACCGCATAGCCAAACATCAAGCCTTGGTCACCGGCACCTTGGTCGAGTGGATCATCATGTGCACCATCAACACCTTGTGCAATGTCAGGAGATTGTTTGTCGTAAGCCACTAATACAGCACAACCTTTATAGTCGATGCCGTACTCTGTGTTGTCATAGCCGATGCGTTTAATCGCATCACGTGCTACTTTAATATAGTCAACATTAGCCGTTGTGGTAATTTCACCGGCCAATACGATTAAACCGGTATTTGCTAATGTTTCTGCCGCTACACGGGCAGTCGGGTCTTGGGTTAAAATGGCATCCAGAATGCTGTCAGATACTTGGTCAGCTAATTTGTCAGGATGTCCTTCAGAAACAGATTCTGATGTAAAAAGATATTCACTCATTGATTGCCTTGGAATAAAAATTAAAAAAAATACTTACTAAAGGCTGAAGCAAGTATTGAAGAAAATGAATTGTACACGAATTAAAACTTCCGCCAAAAAATTTAAGTTGTTAAAATCCAATGATGTACGCTCACTGAGTACAATTTCTCTTACAATAAGCACATGACACAGACCATTAAATTCACCAAAATGCAAGGCGCCGGCAATGACTTTATCGTCATTGATGGCATCAATCAGGCAATTCAGCTTTCACCTGATCAGATCAAAATGCTGGCTCACCGTCAGTTCGGCATAGGCTTCGACCAGTTGTTACTGGTCGAAAGTTCCAAAGTTGCCGATTTTAAATACCGTATTTTTAATGCCGACGGCAGTGAAGTGGCACAATGCGGTAACGGCGCACGCTGTTTTGTACGCTTTGTAGCTGACCAGCATTTAACCAACAAACATGAAATCAGCGTTGAAACCGCAAGCGGCATTATTACTCCTAAACTGGAGAATGACGGCTTGGTCACCGTCAACATGGGCGCACCTAGATTGCTACCGCAAGACATCCCGTTCATTGCCGATGCTGCCGCTACTACTTATATGCTTGATGTTAACAGTCAGCAGATTGAAATTTCTGCGGTTTCCATGGGCAACCCCCACGCAGTTCAAGTGGTAGACGATGTTGAGAACGCACCAGTTGTTGCACTTGGCAGCCAGATTGAAGTACATCCACGCTTTCCTGAACGTGTGAATGCAGGCTTTATGCAGATTATTGATGCGCATCATATTAAACTAAGAGTATTCGAGCGTGGCAGCGGCGAAACACTGGCTTGCGGCACTGGTGCCTGCGCGGCCGTTGTCGCCGGCATTCAGCGTGGATTGCTGCAATCGCCAGTACGCGTCAGCGCACGCGGCGGCGAGTTGCACATTACGTGGCAAGGTGGGAATTCACCGGTGATGATGACCGGCCCGGCAGTGACGGTATTTACCGGTGAAGTTGATTTGGCGCCGTAACATAAACAATGTTGAATCAGTCTTGCAATCAGACCGTTTAATCAAAGCATGCACCCTAAAATTAAGGTATTCCAAAAATGACAAGCACTCACGAAGACAACCCAACTGCTCAAGAGGAGATCTCTGCGGAACAAGTAACAAACTACTTACGCAGCCATCCTAAGTTTTTTGAACAATACGCAAGCTTACTGACTGAAATTACCTTGCCAAGCCCGCATGGCAGTGGCGTCATTTCGCTTGGCGAGCGTCAGCAGCTGGCACAACGCGACAAAATTCGTGTACTGGAATCTTTAATGGAGCAAATGATAGCCAATGCAGAAGGCAACGAAGCCACCAGTCTTAAAGTGCATCAATTCTGCCTGAAGCTGCTCGAGCAGCAAAGCTTCAGTGCTTTAAAGCTGCTAATTGCTGAAACGCTGCGCACCGACTTTAATGTGACAGAGTCACTGATTCGTATTTGGGTTAAACCCAGCAACAGCGCAATTGCCGGTGATGCCGTTTTTACCCATGTCAGTGATGAATTCAATGATTGGGTGATCTCACTGCAACAGCCGCACTGCGGCAACAAACCGCAAGTAGCGACGGACTTATTAGACAGTAATCTACAGTCATTTGCGTTTATTCCACTCTATAAAAATGCGGCTGACCAGCATGCATTCGGCGTTTTGATGCTAGGTGCTGAAGACCCGCAGCGCTTCAAAGCCGACATGGGAACACTGTATCTTGACCGCATCGGCGAGCTAATTGCTACTGCATTGCTTAATCATTTATTTACTTTGAATCTTTAGGAAACACTGCGCTATTTTCAAGACGTCATTGCGAGTGTAGCGAAGCAATCCAGCTAAAATATCAAGTGCGAAGCCTCAAACACAAAACCTTTAAAACTCCTGGATTGCCACGCCCTTTCGGGCTCGCAATGACAATTTAATCGGCGTTTTCTGAAAAATCATTCACCGCGGGAGTGCATATTGCTCTACCTTGACGATTACATTCAACACCTTACATTTGAGCGCGGGCTTAGCGCGCTTACTTGCAAGAACTATACGCGGGATATTGAGCTGCTTGAGTCTCTGCTTGAGGGTGCTGATCTAGATAGTGTCAAAAACCAGCAAGTAAGGCGTTTTATCGCTACCCTGCACAGCCGTGGCTTGAGCAGTGCAAGTATCGCGCGCGCGCTTTCGGCCTGGCGCGGTTTCTACGATTATTTAATCCAGCACAAAGGTTTTACGCAAAACCCAGTAACAGGTTTGCGTGCACCAAAAGCTGCCAAAACTTTACCGCAAGCGCTCTCTGTAGAGCAAACAGTCAAGTTTGTAAATATTCAAGGCGATGAAATATTAGAAGTTCGCGACCATGCAATTCTAGAACTATTTTATTCATCCGGCCTGCGTCTGGCTGAACTGGTAAATCTTGATATTGGCATGCTGGATTTCAGCGAAGGCACTGTCACCGTAACAGGTAAAGGCAATAAAACCCGCATCGTGCCTTTAGGCAGCCATGCCGCCAACGCCATGCAGGCTTGGTTGCAGCGGCGTGCCAGCATCAAGATTACCGATAAAGATTCAAATGCTATTTTTGTCACTGAGCAAGGTCGTAGAATCACGCCACGTGCCGTGCAATACCGCGTTAAATCATGGGCAATCAAACAAGGTATCAATACTGATATGCACCCGCATCTGTTGCGCCATAGCTTTGCTACACATGTATTGCAATCCAGTCAGGATCTACGTGCTGTGCAGGAAATGCTAGGCCATGCCAACATCAGCACCACGCAGGTTTACACACATCTGGATTTTCATCATTTAGCCAAGGTTTACGATAACGCACATCCGAGAGCTAAGAAAAAATAGCTTGATTTGCAATAATACTTGACTAAAATACGCTGCTATAATGACAGTTTAGCTATAACCTTATTCCCACAAATAAAGAGGACGATCATGGAACATCAATTACCTGCATTACCATATGCAAAAAATGCATTAGTGCCACATATTTCTGAAGAAACCTTCGAATACCACTATGGCAAGCATCACCAAACTTACGTCACCAACCTTAACAACCTGATCAAAGGTACTGAGTTTGAAAACTCAAGTCTCGAAGAAATCGTTAAAAAATCAGCCGGCGGTGTTTATAACAACTCAGCTCAGGTTTGGAACCACACATTCTTCTGGAACTGCATGAAGCCAAACGGCGGCGGCGCTCCTAGCGGTGCACTGGCTGATGCCATCAATGCTAAATGGGGTTCATTTGATGAATTCAAAAAAGCATTTCAGGCTTCAGCAGTTGGCAACTTCGGTTCAGGCTGGACATGGCTGGTTAAAAAGGCTGACGGTTCAGTAGATATCGTCAACATGGGCCCTGCTGGCACACCGCTGACTACTGGCGACAAAGCGCTATTAACAATCGACGTATGGGAACATGCTTACTATATCGACTACCGCAATGCGCGTGCTAAATTTGTTGAAGTGTTTCTGGCTTCATTAGCTAACTGGGATTTTGCTTCAGCTAACTTCGCATAATTGCTAGCCAGTTATTTATACAAAATATATATGTAACTTTTATAGATTGCATATGATAAAAAGGCCCTAGAGCTAGCTCTAAGGCCTTTTTATTTTGCTTTTACTGTCTAGCAATAGCGTGGCGGGAAAGCCAATCTAGCACTATTTTTCTATAATTAAATTCTGGATTGCCGCGCTACGCTCGCAATGACGATCTTAACAATATTTCTCCCATAATAATTAAGTGGCAAATACTCATGCTTAAGCGTTTGTAAGCAACTTTATTTATCTGGATGCCACTTGCGCCTCTAGCTACATTAAGCAGACATGCACTACACCTTTACTGTTTAATTTTTCTCCATTTACTGTATGCCAATGGTGAAAAACTCGGCATTTCCCAAAACCGTTTATTACGGCATCGCGACGTAGTTTTTGACCACGCCGCAATTTCCATAAAAATACCAGGGTCATGCGCCCCGATCATGTAAAAAATCGTATGAATCGGAACGATGCCAAACAAATACAGCGGATTACCCACCATGACGTGCTCGATGGCTATGAACATGATCTCCGCCACAAACGCTGCGTAGGGAACTCCCATGATCATGGGAGTTCGTGTCAAACCTACAAAAAGCACGTCCAGTAATTGAACCTATACTTTCACTTCATAACTAAATGTTTTATAGGCATAAATATCACCACACTGCCATAGCATTAAACGTTGAGATTTCAAAGTAGATTTAAATAAAGTCTGTTAAAATTGGCGTCATGCTACAACGGTACATAATTCATTTTGCGTTAGTTTTCTTATTTGCTTTCACGCAGATGGGCGTTGCTACCCATGAAATCAGCCATTTAACGGATGCAAGCCAACATAGCCAGCAAGACCCTAAATCCCAATCCAAGCAGACCGTAGCAGAGCAATGTGCGCAATGTATAAGCTATGCAAAAGTAGCAAGCGGATTAGAGTTATCAGCTTTTAAGATTCCGGTTATCAGTGCTGACCCAATAGCGGTTACTGCTAACTTTTTAAGTTTCGAATCAACATTCACCAGCGCTTACGCAGCGCGCGCACCGCCTCAAATAATCAGCATTTAATATTCACTCCCAGCAAAAGTTTTACTGGTGATTTGCTTTATTTTTTGAGGTTACTCACATGAATTACAGCCAAAATTCGCACATGCGCGCCGCATTTGCGTTTAAACCTTTATTAGTTGTTATCGCAGCTTTATTCGCTAATCAAGCCATTGCAGCAGATACACATACTGCGATTGATCTTGCTACCGTTCCGGTGACGGGAAACCCATTAGGCGTTAGCTCTGATGAGTTAGTTGTACCTATTTCAATTCTCAGTGGCCGCGAACTTTCTCTAAAACGAGAAAGCACGCTTGGCGACACTTTGAATGGCATACCCGGCGTAAGCGCCACCAGCTTTGGCCCCAACTCGTCGCGTCCGGTCATCCGTGGACTGGATGCCGAGCGCGTACGCATCATGCAAAATGGTATCGGTATACTGGATGCATCCAGCCTAAGTTTTGACCATGCAGTGTCACTGGATCCACTAGTCATTGAGCAAATAGAAGTGATTCGTGGCCCGGCAGCCTTACTTTATGGCGGAAGCGCTGTCGGCGGGGTAGTCAATGCAATTGACCATAGAATTCCAACCGAAAAATTAGAGGGTGTTGCCGGACGCACAGAAGCAAGCGCAGGTGGTGCCGATAGCCAGAACAATCTGGCTGGCGTGGTAGATATTGGTAATGGGAAAATTGCAGTGCATGCTGATGCCTACACCAGGAAAACCAGTGACCTGGATATTCCGGGATTTGCAGTATCCAGCCGTAAAAACCGCGTTGATGGCACGACGCGCGATAATCGTGGCAGGCTAGTCAACAGCAATGCCACTAGCGAAGGTGGCGCTTTAGGTGCATCGCTGACTTTTGACGGCGGTTACGCAGGTATCTCTTATTCCGGTTTCAGAAATAACTACGGCACAGTAGCTGATCCTGCTGTACGCGCTGATATGCAAAGCGACCGCTGGGATTTTGCCAGTGAAATCAGAGAACTTGGCAGTGTTGTCGAGCGCATAAAATTCAAGCTGGCGCATACTGATTATCAGCATCAGGAGATTGAAAATGGCGAGGTCGGTACTACATTCAAAAATCGTGGTTTAGAAGGCAGCTTTGAAGCTGGGCACGCCAGCATCGGCAATATGAAAGGTGTATTGGGTGTTCAGTTTCAGAATTCAAATTTTGAAGCCTTAGGTGATGAAGCGTTTGTACCGTCAGTGAATACACAAAGTAAAGCTCTGTATATATATGAAGAACTGCCGCTGGATCAGCTTAAATTGAGTTTTGGTGGGCGAATTGAGCACGTTGCATTAAATGCTGGTGCGTTTAAGGATGACTCGGCAAAAAATAACAGCTTTAATCCAGCCAGTTATGCATTTGGCGGGCTTTACACTTTCAATTCCAATTGGTCACTTGCATCCAATCTCTCGCACAACGAGCGTGCACCTAGCTATTTTGAGCTTTACGCAAATGGCGCGCACTTGGCAACCGGCCAATACGAAATTGGCAACCCCAACTTCGACAAAGAGCGTTCTAACGGGGTTGATGCGCAAATGCGCTGGAAAGACGATAAGAACAGTTTTAACTTCGGCGCTTATTACACAAGATTCAGCAGTTTTTTAGGCTTGTTGGGTACCGGTGATGTTGATGCAGAATCAGAGCTGCCGATTGCACAATTCTCATCTTTTTCTGCCACATTTAAAGGCTTGGAAGCGGACGGAAGATTCAACATTGCCGACAATCTTGACTTAACGTTGCGTGGTGACTATGTGCGCGCCACTAACCGCGATAATGACGACCCGCTACCTCGCATTGCACCCTTAAGGTTAGGTGCTGGTCTGCATTATCAAAAGAATAGTTTTGGTGCCAGAATGGATGTCTTGCATGCGTTCAAACAAGACCGTACATCAGAAAATGAACTGGTAACCGATAGCTATACCAACCTGAGCGCAATCGTCACCTACAAATTGCCAACCAAGCTGGGTTTAGAGGTATATGCAAAAGCCAACAACCTACTTGACCAGGAAATTCGCGAGCATACTTCGTTCTTGAAAGATATTGCACCGCAGGCAGGACGTTCATTGTTACTGGGATTGCGTGCTGATTTTTAAAGTTGTTAACAGTCTAGAAGAAAGCGGCGTTGGAACGCCGCTTTCTTAATTAACCAGCCGCTATCGTTTGGTAATAATGATTTGTAATGACCCCTGCTTTACTGGATCGCCACGGCCTGCGGCCTTCACATGTAAATAAGGTGCGTTAGCACCTATATTTCATGGGGATGCCAATTACTGGTGCGCGATGACGTCATTGCGAGCGTAGCGCGGCAATCCAGAGTTTACAGCCAGCTCAACTATATCAACCCAACAGCATCAAACCCCAAACCACAGCAACAATCATCAGTGCAATAAACACGGCTGCACTGCCAATATCTTTCGCCTGTTTTGCCAAAGGATGACGCTCGATAGAGGTATGGTCAACCGCTGCCTCAATCGCAGAGTTCAATAATTCAACAATTAATACCAATAGCACGCTGGCTATCATCAGCGCCTGCTCGACACGATTCTCGCCCAGGTAAAATGCTAATGGGATCAGCACCACAGCCAGAAAAACCTCTTGCCGGAAAGCATCCTCATGTTTAAAGGCAGCGCCAAAACCCTGCAGTGAATAACCAAAAGCATTCATCAGTCTACGGATGCCTGTTTTACCTTTAAATGGGCTAATTTCTGCCAGATGTTTAGATTGTAGTGTTGTATTCTCAGCGATATGCTGATCATTTTCAGGAGTTTGCATTTAGTGCTTTCAGCGCGTAGGCAATAAAAAATTAATACATAATAATTTGTGCGCAAATTTTAACATGCGCTATCATAATGCTTTAAGTATTCAATCACGAATTTAACAAGGTTCATTATGGCGCGCATGGTAAATTGTATTAAATTAGGCAAAGAAGCTGAAGGCATGGACTTCCCGCCTTATCCGGGTGAGCTCGGCAAGCGTATTTATGCAAACGTTTCTAAAGAAGCTTGGGCAGCATGGTTAAAGCAGCAAACCATGCTGGTCAATGAAAACCGTCTGAGCTTGGCTGATCCGTCAGCACGTAAATATCTATCGGAACAAACAGAAAAGTACTTTTTTGGTGATGGTGCAGATACCGCAAGCGGCTATGTGCCAGAAAAGGGCTAAGTAAGATAAAGATTACCGTTATAAAAAAAGCGCCTTATTAGGCGCTTTTTTTATTTTCTTGATCAAATTATGAAGACTGTAAAGTCTCGCGCTCCATGTCCTGCACTGAAGTATGGCGCACATCTTTACCTTTCACCATGTACACCACATATTCTGCGATATTTTTGGCATGGTCGCCAATACGTTCAATTGCTTTCGCAACAAACAAGACCTCAAGCGACATTGAAATCGTACGCGGATCTTCGAGCATAAATGTGATCAGCTGGCGCATTGCTGCGCGGAACTGTTCATCTACCTGCTCATCTTGCCTAGCTACTGCAACAGTCTTGCTATCATCCAATCGCGCAAAACCATCCAAAGCAGTACTGAGCATTTCACGTACCAAAATCACCATTGCCTTGATTTCGTTAAAGCGCGGTTTGTATAAGCGATCTTCATCAAAGATCTTCTGCGCGGTACGCGCAATCTTTGTCGCTTCATCGCCAATACGCTCGAGGTCCGTGATTGTTTTTACAATCATCATGATCATACGCAGGTCACCCGCAGTCGGCTGGCGACGTGCAATGATATGACTGCAATCTTCATCAATCTGTACTTCCAGCGCATTGACGCGATGGTCATTATTCATGACTTCTTTTGCCAGATTGGGATCAAGTTTTACCAGCGCTTCAAGTGCCTGAACGATTTGCTGCTCAACCAGGCCGCCCATTTCCAGCACTTTTCCACGCAACGACTCTAATTCAGCATCATATTGCTTAAAGGTGTGTTCAGAATGCATTTTAATTTTCCACTGTTAGCTAGAACGTTATCTTAGGTATCTAATATGACAAAATTATTACAAAATGCGATTAAGCATTTATTTTTTATAGGTTTTAACGCCTTCAGGTGTCGCCAACAACAATACATTAGCCGGGCGTGCTGCAAACAAACCATTAGTTACTACGCCTACGATCTGATTAATTTTGGCTTCCATCGCTACCGGGTCGGTAATAGTTAAACCATGCACATCCAGAATCACATTACCGTTATCGGTAGTGAAATCACGCAACTGCGGCTGGCCGCCTAATTTAACCAGCTCACGTGCAACATGGCTTTTTGCCATTGGCAGCACTTCTACCGGCAATGGGAATTTACCCAGCACTGGTACATATTTGCTGGCGTCGCAGATACAGATAAATTGTTTTGCCACCGCAGCCACGATTTTTTCACGAGTCAAAGCACCGCCGCCGCCTTTAAGCATGTGCAGGTGCTCGGTGATTTCATCAGCACCATCCACATAAATATCCATGCCATCAACACTGTTCAGGTCGAATACTTCAATGCCGTGGCCGCGTAAACGCGCTGCTGTCGCTTCTGAGCTTGCAACCGCACCATCAATTTTATGTTTTACTTTAGCCAGTTCTTCAATAAAGAAGTTGGCAGTTGAGCCTGTGCCCACACCAATAATGCCGCCTTTTACATATTCAACCGCTGCTTTAGCGACCTGTTGTTTTAATTCGTCTTGTGTATATGCCATTTTAAGTCAAGTCCTTGCAAAATCTTTTATAATACGAGTTATATAATTTAATCCAATCTAGTACTATACACTGCACTAGTCTATTTTAGAAATAACGCATGCCTACAAATACCGCACAAAATTACCTAGAGAAAATACAGCACTCCCACGTTTATGACGTTGCTAAAGTAACGCCGTTAGATCTGCAAATTAATCTATCCAAACGCATTAAGAACAATGTACTGTTAAAACGCGAGGATATGCAGCCGGTATTTTCTTTCAAGATTCGCGGTGCTTACAACAAAATGGCAAGCCTGTCGCCAGAGGCGCTGGCAAAAGGTGTTATTGCAGCTTCAGCCGGTAATCACGCACAAGGCGTGGCCTTGAGCGCACAAAAACTGAAATGCCGTGCGGTTATCGTGATGCCGACCACCACCCCGCTAATCAAGATTGATGCAGTAAAGAGCCGTGGCGCTGAAGTGGTGCTGTTCGGTGATAGCTACTCAGATGCCTACACGCACTCACTAGAGTTAGAGAAAAAAGAAGGCTTAACCTTCGTACACCCTTATGATGACCCGGATGTGATCGCCGGACAAGGTACGATTGCGATGGAAATCCTGAATGCGCACCCGGAACCAATTGATGCTATTTTCTGCTGCGTAGGCGGCGGCGGACTACTGGCGGGCATAGCTGCTTACGTTAAGGCGGTACGGCCTGAAATCAAAGTCATAGGCGTTGAGGCAAAAGACGCTGAAGCCATGACCGAATCGCTCAAAAAAGGGCAACGTATCGCGCTGGATCAGGTTGGCTTATTTGCCGACGGCGCTGCGGTTAAGCAAGTGGGTGAGCATACTTTCGCGTTATGTCAGCAATATGTAGATGAAATGATCATCGTCGATAACGACGCGATCTGCGCTGCAATTAAAGACGTATTTGAAGATACGCGCAGTATTCTGGAACCTGCGGGCGCTTTGGCTGTAGCCGGCCTTAAGGCTTATGCCGCGCGTGAAAATTTGCAGGATAAAACACTGATTGGCATCGCATCCGGTGCCAATATGAACTTTGACCGCCTGCGTTTTATCGCAGAGCGCGCCGAAATCGGTGAAAAACGCGAAGCGGTGCTGGCAGTGACTATTCCTGAAAAACCAGGTGCGTTTAAAGCTTTTTGCCGCTTATTGGGTGGCCGCAATATCACTGAATTTAATTACCGCTATTCTGATCCGCACAATGCGCATATTTTCGTTGGTGTCGCTGTTTCAGATCCATCCGAGTCAGCCAAGCTGGTAAGCGCTTTGCAGCAACAAGGGTTGCCAACATTAGACCTCAGCAATAACGAGGTTGCCAAGCTACACTTGCGTCACTTGGTAGGCGGCCACGCGCCACAAGCAGAGAACGAAAAAGTATTCAGATTCGAGTTCCCGGAAACGCCGGGCGCACTCATGAAGTTCCTCGATACAATGGGCCATGACTGGAATATAAGCCTGTTCCACTATCGCAATCATGGTGCGGACTTTGGCCGTGTGCTGGTAGGCATGCAGGTGCCGCCTAATGAACTATCTGAGTTTTCTGACTTCTTAAGTAAATTAGGTTACCCGTATTGGGATGAAACAGAAAACCCGGCATATAAACTGTTTTTAGGTTAATAGCTCAATAATGGCTGTATTCAGCCAAAAGGGTTGCTTGCCTACAACCAAATTTTGTTGCTGCTGGTATGCAACTTATTGTTATATTTGAACTAATGTTTTTACTATAGCCAAGCACAGTTTTTGCATGGTTATTAAATGAAGCTTGCCGTATAAATATCTGACTGCTGATGCAAGCAGAGATCACTTTGGAGATAATAAATGAAATTAACACCTGCTTTTGGCAAATCTCGCGCCAGCTTGCTTATGCTGGCATTAATGACTGGCATTACTGGCTGCAGCAAAGAAAAAGCGGAAGACTCACAAGCCGCGGCTGAAACAAAACCAGCTGCGTTTGCTTATGTGACCAGCCAGGATGCCGGCGTTAGCGTCATTGACCTTGCAACAATGGAAGTGGTTAAACAGTTCGATGTAAAGGCAGCTGGCCCACGTGGCTTAAGTCTTACTGACGATGGCAAAAAACTGATCGTCGCCACACGCGAAAACGAAAGTATTTCTGTCATTGATACAGCAACGGGTGAAGTGCTGCAGCAAATTCCTGTGGGCAAAAACCCTGAGTTTGTGCGCGTAAGTGGTAACTTTGCTTATATTTCTTCTGAGCCAAGCGCTAAAGGCGGCCCTCCACCGAAACCAGGTGCAGAAGAAGAGGACGATGACGACGAAGAGAAAATCCCGGCCAAAATTGCTGTAGTTGACTTAGTCGCAGGTAAAAAAGTGCGTGAAATCACCGGCGGCCCTGAAACCGAAGGCATTGAATTTTCAGCTGACGGTAGCAAACTTGTGATCACTAACGAAGCTGATAACACCGTGACGGTGCATGATATTGCATCTGGCGATCTATTGAAAACCATACATACCCACGAACAGGGTGATCGTCCACGCGGCATCAAAGTTTCTCCGGATGGCAATAATTACTTAGCCACACTGGAGTATGGCAATAAATTCATGGTACTGGATAAAGACTTTAATCTGGTACGCACCGTAGAAACCGGTCAGACACCTTACGGTATTGCCTATGACCGTTCCGGTGAACACATTTTTGTGGCAACAAATAAGGACAAGGTACTGCAGGTGTTTAATGCCAAAACTTATGAAAAAGTTAAAGACATTCCAACTGGAAACCGTTGCTGGCACTTTACATTTACCCCAGATGACAAACAGATTCTGTTAGCTTGCGGTAAATCAGATGCAGTGTTCGTGATTGATGCTGAAAAACTGGAAGTAACAAAACAGATTGAAGTTAAAAACATGCCATGGGGTATTGTGACTTACCCTAAAGCCATGGGTAGTATTGAAAGCAAATAATCCCGTCTCACTAAATAAAAAAGTCCCGAAAGGGACTTTTTTATGGGGACACTGATTAATTGAGCGAGCGGAATAATCAGTGTTTCCTTATTTCAGCTTATTTAATATAAACTCCCAGTCTCTGGGATCAACCGGTGTAATTGATAAGCGGTTACCGCGTTGTAAAATCCTTAAATTGGCAAGTTCCGGCATTTCTCGCATTTCTTTTAAACTTAACAACCTCGTTTTACGCACCAGCTTTACATCTACATTAAACCAGCGTGGGTTTTCAGGGGTGGCCTGAGGGTCATGATACTTATGACCCTCAATAAACTGCAGGCGATCTGGATAGGCAAGCGTACATACCTCGGCGATACCTGCAATGCCCGGTTCGGCGCAGTTGGAATGGTAAAACAGCACACCATCGCCTACTTTCATCTGATCGCGCATAAAGTTTCTTGCCTGATAATTACGCACGCCATACCAATCTACGGTCTGATTCGGGAACCCAGCCAGATCATCAATAGAAACGTCTGCCGGCTCTGACTTCATCAACCAATATCGCATCGTGTTTTCCAGTTAAAAATATTTGCTTATGATAATCTATAACCCAATCAACAATAATGAATTTTCGACATGACTAAACCTCAACAAAAGAATGTATTAGGCACAGCACTGCAAGTTTGCAGCCTTGACCCTTTGACTGGTTTTACGCGTAACGGCTGCTGCGAAACCGGCGCTGACGACGCCGGCAGCCATACGGTCTGCGCACAAGTCACGGAAGAGTTTCTGGCATTCTCAATTTCACGAGGCAATGATTTAAGCACACCGAGACCTGAATATGGCTTTGAAGGACTGCGGGCAGGAGATCGCTGGTGCTTATGTGCCAGTCGCTGGCTGGAAGCATCAGAAGCCGGCTTTGCGCCACCGGTCATACTGGAAGCCTGTCACGAAAAATGCCTGCAAATCGTCAGTCTGGCCGACTTGAAGTATCACGCGTTAAGATAAATATAGGTTAAATGTCTAATATTGATTAAAGCTGAGTGAATTGATTAAAGCTGAGTGCGGTTCGCATATCAATAATTCCCTTGCCTGTGGAATATACAGAACAAGGGGAAATTGAAAACATCGTACGAAGTAATGAAGAGTTCTCCACGGAACAGCCTAGGCCAGCATCCTGAACCAAAAAGGCTCAAGTGGTAACAGCCTAGAGTTCATTAGGTACACCTGCAAGAGGCGCTCACACAGACGCTCGAATGACTAAAACCGATGCTATAAACTAGTTCAAGGAATTATTAGCCTAAACCGAACCGCAGAGAACAAACTTTGAAATCTGACGAATTATCTTAAATTCTGTTTCCTTAAGATAAAACTAGTTGAAGTAATTCTACTCTCTTTTAACCTGTATTTTTTAAAACATTTTAATATTTATTCTGCACTGCAGGCTTGATCAATCTGATCCTGCATGATTGCTATTCTACGCCTGATGTCGCCTAGATCAACATCGCCGCTTTTACTGTTAAGTAACTCATGAGCGAGATTCAGCGCTGTCATGATCGCGATTCTTTCCACACCGATGACTTTACCGCTATCACGAATATCGCGCATTTTCTTATCGAGAAAATTCACGGCGTTAATGAGACCCGGGCGCTCTTCCTCGGTGCATGACACCGTAAAGTTCCGTCCCATAATACTGACGTCTACACCTTTAATTTCACTCATTATTTTTTGCTCAAAAGTATGATGTTAAATCTGACTTAAGGAAGACTATCTATCAGAGTTTCAATGCGCTCGCTAGCCTGTGCCATATTAGCTTTCAATGTTGCAGTATCAGCCTCTATCTTACCTAAACTAAGGCGCAATTCAGCGTTTTCACCGCGCAACTCATTACACATTGAAATCAAGTGTGATAGTTTTTGTTCGAGCACTTTTAAGTCTGCATCCATACGATCACTATAATTTAAAAAATTCATTATAGTCAATAGCTAACATGAATTTCATAAAGTATTACAATAATTTACAAAGCACTTTATTAGAAAAAGTTCCTGCTATTTGCAAATAAAAAGCTATAATCATCAAAGTTGATAGGTGCCAAGTTTGCTTTCTGCAAATAAGGTGAAACTGGGAAATAGGTGCGTTTTTATATTAAAAACAATTCCTATGCTGCCCCCGCAACGGTAAGTGAGTCTGATTTATTCATACGATTTGCTCTATGCCACTGAACTGAAATCAGTTCGGGAAGGCGCAAATCCAGGGTTTACAAAAACCCGAAACTCACAAGCCCGGAGACCGGCCTCGCAACACAAGTTGGAAATACCGCGGGGTGACGGTGTGTCAAAAAACGAACGGCATTACAAGCTTTTTCGTTTGTTATTCTATGCCCCTAACGTATTTCCTTTTTTCAAATTACATGCGGGGTCGCATGTAACATAAGGAAATTACATGAATCAAAAACTTATCGTGGGCTTAATAGGCTCCACTTTATCCTTCCCTACTTTAGCTGTCGAACAAATAAACCTGGATGATGTTGTTGTCACCGCCTCACGTATTGAACAATCGCGCGCCAATGTGATCGGTGACATTACTGTAATTGATCGCGAATCCATAGAGCGTACAGGCGCTGCATCACTCACAGATGTATTGCGTTCGCAGCCAGGAATACAGGTTGTTAACAGTGGTGGTGCCGGAACTGCAACCAGCATATTTCTTCGCGGAACCAATGATCAACATGTCGTGTTGCTGGTAGATGGCTTGCGCATTAACTCTGCTACTTTAGGCACTACTGCGTACGAAAGCATTCCACTTTCCCAGATCGAAAAAATAGAAATTCTACGTGGACCAGCCTCCAGCCTATATGGCGCCGATGCAATTGGCGGGGTCATTCAGATTTTCACGCGGCAAGGCAGCTCTGAAAAAACATTGCTGCATGCGGCTGCAGGGTTAGGAAGCTACGGCACAAAGACTGCTGAAGCTGGTCTCAACGGCGGTTATGGCAATTTGCGATATGGCGTCAATTTAAGCAGCTTCGACACTGAGAGTTTCTCGGCCAAGCGTATTCGTAATAATACTTTTGATAAAGATGATGATGGTTACCGCAATTTAAGTGCGTCAGCCTATATGGATTTAACATTAACAGCTGGGCATTCGCTAGGATTGCAATTCTTTGAAAGCAAGGCACGCAACCATTTCGACAATTCATATAACGACTACGGCAACCAAACCCTGAAAAGTTATGCAATTAGCAGTAAAAACCAGCTCACAGACTTCTGGCATAGCACATTCAAAATCGGCGTTGGCGAGGATGATTCAGACAGCCATGCAAAACCAAGCGGAAGCAACCCGACAGGCATCAGTAGATACCGTACGGAACAGCAGCAGCTCACTTGGCAAAATGAATTCAAATTACCACTAGGTACGCTGACATTGGCTTACGATAGGCTTGAACAAACAGTTGATAGCAAAAGCAGTCCGACATCAAAGTACACTAAAGATCGCAGCAACGATGGCTTCATGGGTAGCTATGTTGCCAATATCGGCAATCATGGCGTACAACTCTCGCTACGTGAAGATCACAATACGCAATATGGCAATTACAACACTGGCGGTGCAGGCTACGCTTACCGCTTAAGCCCGGAATGGCGCATCAGCGCAAATTACGGTAAGGCATTTAAAGCGCCAACATTTAACCAGCTATATTTTCCTAACTTCGGCGACCCCAATCTGAGCCCGGAAAAATCAGATAATTTGGAAATAGCTTTGAAATATACAGGAAATACATGGAATGCAGGTTTAACGGTTTTTGAGAACAAAATCAGAAACCTGATTGAGTTCTCCGGCGCTGGAACTACTGGCTGTTCGTTTTCAGGCTTTTGCCCTGTTAACGTAGGTAAAGTTGAAATACAGGGTGCAACTTTGGAAAGCAGCTGGAATATAAGCGATTCACTACTGCTCAGCGGCAATTTAACTGTACAGTCGCCACGTGATGAGCAATCAGACCAACTGCTTACTCGTCGCAGCAATCGTTATGGCGCGATTAATCTGCTGCATACCTGGGGCAACCTGCAGTGGGGTGCTGAAATGACTGGCGCATCAACCCGCTACAACAATGCCGCAAATACCAAAACAATGTCCGGCTATATGTTATTGAATTTAACAGCCAGCTACCGACTTAACCCGGAATGGAAGCTTGAAGCTCGCGCCAACAACGTCTTGGACAAGAACTACGTGCTGGCCTATACAGGCAATTCTGCCACCTCAGTTCCATACAATACAGCCGGCAGTAATATTTTTGTAGGGTTGAGATACCAAATGAAACCTTAAACAGCATTACTCAATAGCGCTACCGGGGTGGGTGTAAACCCACCTGATAAAACACATTTAAGTTAAAATACGATCCAAACATTTTATGAACCAATCCGGAGGTTACCCCTGCCATGTTAGCTCTTTCTAAAACCAATCAACTGGTGATAGGCATCATACTTGCCGCACTCGTCATTACTACGCGCGGTCATCATTTTGCTTCAATCAACTACTTGCCTAGCGCATCACTTGCCGTGTTCTTTCTGGCAGGCTTGTATTTAAGACCAGCCCTGGTATTCCCGGCTTTACTAGCCTTATGTGCCAGTCTGGATTATGCCGCTATCACAGTGGGTGGCGTGAGCAGTTTTTGCGTAACACCGGCTTATGGCTTTCTATTACCGGCTTATGGCGTCATGTGGCTGGCTGGCCGCTGGTTTGCCAAACGTTACAGCTTCAGTGCTGCTGCAATTTTACCTTTAGTAGCCAGCGTATCTATTGCAGCGGCGTTCAGCGAGTTGTTCTCCAGCGGTGGTTTCTATTTCTTCGGTGGCCGTTATGCTGACCCTAAACTGGCTGTCTTCGGCGAGCGCTTGATGAAATACTTCCCACATCAATTAGAGACTCTCGGTTTCTGGTTAGGCATTGCACTTGTAGTACATGTTGCCTTTGCTTTTGCCAGCGGCGCAAACCGCGCTAAAGTTTAACTTGAGCGACAGCGAAAAAAACTCACGCCACCTTGCGCGCATGCAGCGCAAAAAGGTGGTGATTGATACCAAAATCGAGTCCGCCAGCACTGAAAAAGGTCTGTTGCTGATACACACCGGTAACGGTAAGGGTAAATCCACCGCAGCCTTTGGTTTACTGGCACGCGCACTTGGCCACGGCATGAAAGCTGTTGTCATTCAGTTTATAAAAGGCCGTTCAGATACCGGCGAAGAAGCCTTTTTCAGGTCTGCTCCCAATTTAAGCTGGCACGTCATGGGAGACGGCTTTACCTGGGAAACCCAAAATCCGGAACAGGATCTGGCCAGCGCACGTAAGGCGTGGGAAATGGTTTGCAGTTACCTGCGTGATGAAACCGTTAACCTGGTGATTCTTGATGAATTTACCTATGCACTGAAATACGGCTGGCTCAGTATTGAGGAAGTTTCTGCTGCCCTCAAAAACCGCCCACACATGCAGCATGTGGTGATTACCGGCCGTGCAGCGCCACCTGCGCTGATTGAACTGGCCGATACTGTCAGTGAAGCAAACCTTGTGAAGCATGCTTTTCAGGCCGGAGTACAAGCCATGCCCGGCATTGAATGGTAAATAATCCACGACATCAAGTACTCAGCATGAAGCCTGTCACCTGCCCTACCGTTCTTATTTCTGCACCAGCCTCCGGCCAGGGTAAAACCTTGATCACGGCAGCGCTGGCACGCGCCTGGCGCAATCGCGGGCTTCGTGTTCAGGCTTTCAAATGCGGGCCAGACTTTCTTGACCCGATGATACTTGCCACGGCTACCGGCCGCCCTGTATACAACCTCGACTTCACCATGTGCAGCGAGGCCGATGGCGAAGCCCAGCTTTATCGCGCCGCCCAGAATGCCGACCTCATTATTCTTGAAGGCGTTATGGGTTTATATGACGGCACACCTTCCAGCGCAGATATTGCACAGCGCTTTAATCTGCCGGTGATCATCACCATTGATGCAAGCGGTATGGCGCAAACTTTCGGTGCACTTGCATCTGGTTTACTGGCGTATCAGCCACAGCTGATTGACGCCGGCGTGCTGGCAAATAAGGTTGGCAGTGAAGGCCACGCCAAGCTATTGCGTGATAGCCTGCCGCCGCATTTAAGCTGGTTTGGTGCGTTAGTAAAGAATGAAAAGCTAAGCTTGCCGGAACGGCATCTGGGGCTATTCATGGCAAGTGAAATCACAGATCTAGAAGAAAAAATCGAAACTGCGGCAAAAGCCCTGGCTGAGTCATCCGCGCTACCTTTGCCGCCTACTGTAGTTTTTAATGCGCCAGCGCAAGCCATGCTGCCGCAGCTGCTTAGCAACAAAACCATTGCTATCGCGCGCGATGAAGCGTTTTGTTTTATCTATCAAGCCAATCTGGATTGCTTGACGGATATGGGTGCAACGTTGAAATTCTTCTCACCCCTGCATGACCAGACTTTACCTGAAGCAGACGCCTACTGGCTGCCAGGCGGTTATCCGGAATTGCATCTTGATACTATCAGCCAGAATTCACCGATGCGCGATGCTTTAAATACAACACTGATTGCCAATAAGCCGATATTGGCCGAGTGCGGCGGCATGATGGCATTATCTGAAAGTATTGATGGCAAACCTACATTTGGCTTACTGCCCGGCAATAGTCAGATACATGAGCGTTTACAGGGTTTAGGCTCGCTCAAGGCAGACTTGCCGCAGGGGCAGCTTGGTACGCACACTTTCCACTACGGCAGTTTTGAAACTACGCTTGAGCCTATTGCGAGTGCTGCCACCCGTTTTGGAAAAGCAGAAAATGTTTACCGGCATGGTTCGATTCATGCGAGCTTTTTACATTTTTACTTTGCATCCAACCCCGAAGCGGCAGCAAAATTATTCCTATGAATCAGCATCGTTACTCAGACCCTGAAATCGCCGCTGTTTACCGTGTGATTGCCGAACGCCGGGACATGCGCCACTTTATTCCCACGCCAGTTGCACCTGAAATGCTGACACGCATATTGCAGGCAGCACACCATGCACCAAGTGTGGGCTTGATGCAGCCTTGGCGCTTTGTCAGAATCACCGATGCGAATCTGCGCAAAAGCATCCACAAGCTTGTGGATGAAGAGCGTATTCGTACGGCGCATGCAATTGGTGAACATGAAAACACTACACGTATGGCTGAATTCCTGAAATTGAAAGTGGAAGGCATATTGGACTGCGGCGAACTGTTAATCGCCACGCTTTGCAACAATCGTGAACAACATATATTCGGCCGCAGAACCCTGCCCGAAATGGATATTGCTTCGGTTAGCTGCGCGATCCAGAACATGTGGCTGGCGGCACGTGCAGAAGGCTTGGGTATGGGTTGGGTATCAATTTTCGATCCGGTTAAACTCAGCGAATTACTGCATATTCCAGATGATGCAAAGCCGATTGCTATATTATGTTTAGGGCATGTGAATACTTTTTATAAAGAACCGATGCTGGTAGAAACAGGTTGGAAACAAGCGAAACCGCTATCCGAAATGATCATGGAAAACGGCTGGAAATAGCGATGATATACCTGCCGCAACGTATCGTTTGCCTTACTACCGAAACTGTAGAAGTACTGTATGCTCTGGGTGAGCAGGATCGTATCGTCGGCATTTCCGGCTACACCACGCGGCCTGCTGCTGCGCGTAAAGAAAAACCCAAAGTCTCTGCTTTCACCTCAGCAAAAATCGACAAGATCCTCGAACTAAAACCTGATCTGGTGCTGGGGTTCTCCAACCTGCAGGCTGACATTGCTGCATTTTTGATCAAAGCCGGTATTGAAGTCCATGTGTTTAATCAGCGTTCAGTAGCCGAAATTCTGCGTATGATCGCAACTGTTGGCGCGCTCGTGGGAAAATCGGATGAGGCATCGAAGCTTATCTCAGAACTGGAATTGCAAATTGAAAAGGCGCGTGCTTCTGGCCGCCATTTACCGCGTAAGCCCAAAGTATATTTTGAAGAATGGGATGCACCCATGATGTGCAGCATACGCTGGGCAGCTGAATTGATCGAGATTGTCGGTGGTGAAGACTGCTTTCCGGAACTGTCGCAATTCCATAGCGCACGTGAACGTACCGTAACACCGGAACAGGTATTGGCACGCATGCCGGATATTATCATCGGCTCCTGGTGCGGTAAAAAATTTCAGCCGGAACAAGTTGCGGCACGTGCTGGCTGGTTTGCAATACCTGCGGTTAAAAATGGTTTTGTGGTAGAAATAAAATCTGCCGACATTTTGCAGCCCGGCCCCTCGGTCATTACGCATGGCTTAAAGCAGTTGCAAACTATTTTTGAGCAATGGGCTGCATCTGAAAACAAAGCAAACAATTTAGGTTAATGATGGCGATACATTTAATTTTAGGCGGTGCGCGTTCGGGCAAAAGTGCCTATGCTGAAAATCTGGCTTTAAACAGCGGGCAAGAAGTCGTTTATATTGCCACCGCACAAGTGTATGACGCTGAGTTTGGTGCGCGCGTAGCACATCATCAAGTACGTCGCCCCAGCCACTGGCAGACCATCGAGCAATCATTCGATTTAGGCACCACTTTGCAGGAGCAGGCAAAACCGGAGCGCTGCCTGATCGTAGACTGCCTGACGCTTTGGCTGGCGCAATGTATTTGCCCGGATTGCGACCGTCCGCATAATCACGATTGGCAAACAGAACGTAGCAAACTGCTGGAAACTTTACCGAAACTTTCCGGCACCGTATTGCTAGTCAGCAATGAAGTAGGCATGGGGATCGTGCCGCTGGGTGAGATCAATCGGCAATTTCAAGATGAACAAGGCAGGCTGAACCAAGCGGTAGCGCAATTGGCGGATAAAGTCAGTTTTATTGCTGCGGGCTTGCCACTTACACTTAAAGGATAACTATGGAAACCGTAACTTTTGAATTAAATGGTGAATTCATTGAACTGTGCAATTTGCTTAAACTAGCTGGTATCGCCAACAGCGGCGGACAAGGCAAACTGATGGTATCAGATGGCATCGTACAAGTAGACGGCAACATTGAAACCCGTAGAACAGCCAAGATACGCGCGGGACAAATAGTAGAGTGCATGGGGCAGAAAATAACAGTCACAGCTGCTTAACTTAACGCAATATAAACAGCATATCTTGGATATGCTGCCGCCCGGTTTAATAGCCTAGATATACTGGTTTAACTTAGCCCAATCGAGATGCTGTTCCACGCAATCAGCCAGCCGGTCAAGCTCATCACTTCTGAACTGCTCATAGTCAAAAGGCTGCTGCACTTGCAGGCCTCCCCATTGCAGCCACGCCGCACAGGATTGCGCATGATCAAATAAGCCATGCAAGTAAGTGCCCGCCACCTGATTATCAGCAGAAATGGCACCTTCAGGCTGCCTGGGCTCGCCATCGGTGATGTACAGCGCAGGGTTCTGCAGAGCAGCGCCCGTACTTATGCCCATGTGAATCTCGTAACCGGTCACATCTGCCTCGGCAAAGGCTAATCTGGCCGCAACCTGTTTCAACTGTTTGGATTGCTCCAGCGTGGTTTCCATATCCAGCCAGCCAAAACCGGTACTGGAGCCGGCTTCGCCTTCGATGGCAAAAGGGTCATGAACCAAATTCCCCAGCATCTGAAAGCCGCCGCAAATACCCAATACTTTACCGCCATAACGCAAATGTTTGGTGAGTACCTGCTGCCAGCCATGTGCACGTAAAAAATCTAGATCACCGCGCACATTCTTACTACCTGGCAATATAATCAAATCGGCTGGCGGAATGGTTTCATTCATTTTTACAAAATGGAAATCTACCTGTGGATGCAGCCGCAACGCATCGAAATCGGTGTGGTTGGAGATATGCGGCAACACCGGCACCACTATACGCAACCGACGCAACTCCCTCCCCATTTCAGGGGGAGGGTTAGGGTGGGGGTAAACAGTTGAATTGGCATGAGCGCTACCCCCATCCCGACCTTCCCCCTGCAATGGGGAAGGAGAAGGGGTTTCAGGCACTGCATCTTCTGCCTCGATATGCATACCATGCAGATAAGGAATCACCCCCAGTACCGGCTTGCCTGTTTCCTGCTCCAGCCAATCCAGACCGGGTTGTAATAGTGCAATATCACCACGGAAACGATTGATCACAAAACCGATAACGCGCGCTCGTTCACTTTCAGACAGCAATGCCAATGTACCCACAATATGCGCAAATACACCGCCCTTATCAATATCGGCAATCAGAATAACCGGGCAATCCACAGCCTCGGCAAACCCCATGTTGGCAATATCATTTTCGCGCAGGTTGATTTCTGCCGGGCTGCCGGCACCTTCAACCACGATGCATTCATAATTTGACTGCAGGCGCTGCCAGGATGCCAACACTGCACGCATGGCGGTCGGTTTATAAGCGTGGTAGCCGACAGCCTCAAGATTACACACCACCTGACCATGGATAATGACCTGACAACCTGTATCTGTGTTGGGTTTCAATAGGACCGGATTCATATCGGTATGCGGTTGTAATCCACAGGCAAAAGCCTGCACCGCCTGCGCGCGCCCGATTTCGCCGCCATCAACCGTTACAGCAGAATTTAGCGCCATATTTTGCGGCTTAAATGGCGCAACACGCATGCCTCTGCGATACAATATACGGCACAATGCCGCAACAAGGGTGCTTTTGCCCGCATCGGACGTTGTGCCTTGAACCATTAATGTTTTCATACCCTGATTATCTCATAATGCCGTGCATTGCCATGGCAGCAGTGCTGCTTGATTTTATGATAGGCGAGCCGCGCCGTTTTCACCCTTTGGTTGGGTTTGGCTGGCTGGCAAGCAAGCTGGAAGCTAGGCTTAACATTGCTAACAAAACAAATAACGCCAATCATCGTTGGGTAGGCGCGTTTGCATTAGCTTTGCTGCTTGCACCATTTATTTTACTAGCCTATTGGCTATGCCATATTGCCGTTGTCAGCATTGTGGCTGATACACTGCTGCTGTATTTTGCCATTGGTCACAAAAGCTTGCACGACCATGCCCGTGCAGTAACACATGCACTTAACAACCATGACGAAGCCTCTGCCAAGATCGCAGCATCGTATATGGTAAGCCGCGATTCTGCGGCAATTGAGCCTGTGCCTGCTACGGTAGAATCTGTGCTCGAAAATGGTAATGATGGTGTATTTGGCGCATTATTCTGGTTTTTTTTTGCAGGCGGCACAGGTGCATTATTGTTCCGCCTAGCCAATACGATGGACGCCATGTGGGGCTATAAGACACCGCGCTTTTACTATTTTGGCTGGGCAGCGGCAAGGCTGGATGATGTGCTCGACTATATTCCTGCGCGCCTGACTGCGCTGACTTACGCAATACTTGGCAACACAAAACTTGCATTAAACTGCTGGAAAACTCAGGCCCCACTCTGGGATAGCCCCAATGCAGGGCCGGTGATGGCAGCTGGCGCTGGTGCGCTACACGTGCAGCTTGGCGGCGCCGCACGTTACCAAGGTGAGTGGCATGAGCGCCCGACTCTGGGAGCAGGCGAGGCACCTGATACAAAAGACATAGAGCGTGCGCTTAAACTGGTAAGGCATGGAGTTTACCTCTGGCTGCTGGTGATGCTAGCCCTTGGCATATTGATTGGATTGGTCAGCCATGCTTGAACATGGCGGCAATTTAACTCTGGCTGCCGCGCAATATAATATTCCGCTTGCAGACTGGCTCGACTTGTCTACGGGCATCAACCCCAACGGCTATCCGCTACCGGAAATTCCGCCTGTAATATGGCAGCGACTGCCGATTGAGGAAGATGGCCTGATAGAAGCTGCATGCAGCTTTTATGGCAGCCGCTCTGCACTAGCCACTGCAGGCTCACAGGCTGCCATACAGATTCTGCCCAGACTGCGCCCTGCTGGTAAAGTGGCGATGCCGAGCCTGATGTACAAAGAGCACGCCCATGCATGGCAATGTTGCGGTCATCAAATCAGTACTTTTACAGATTTAGACGATGACATTCTGAACAGTGCTGATGTGGTGTTGCTGTGCAACCCGAATAATCCTACCGCGACCAGATACTCAGCCGAAGACTTACTCAATCTGCATCAGCAGCTGCACAAGCGCGGCGGCTGGCTGGTGGTAGATGAAGCTTTTATGGATGCGACACCGGAAAACAGCATTGCACAACATACGCATTTAGAGGGCTTATTTGTATTGCGCTCGCTGGGGAAGTTTTTTGGTTTGGCCGGTGCCAGAGTTGGCTTTCTGCTTGCCAGCCCGCAATGGCTGACCAAAGCGCAGGAAATACTTGGCCCTTGGTCGCTTAGCGGGCCCAGCCGCTTTGTTGCCACACAGGCGTTAGCTGACTTTACATGGCAGCAGAATACGCGCATGCAGTTATCAGCCAGCAGTATGCGTCTTGCCGCATTACTTTCTGAAAATGGTTTGGCACCCAAGTCTGGTACAGCGCTGTTTCAGTACGTTCCGCTGAAAGAGGCTCAATTGCGGCAACAGCAGTTAGCCAAACAAGGTATCTGGGTCAGGTACTTTCCGGAAGCTTCTGCATTACGATTTGGCTTGCCCACTGCAGAAGGCTGGACAAAACTGGAAGCCGCACTTAAATCATTTTAAATTTAGGGTCTTAGGAAGCT
>Ga0207972_100131_pt1 | contig 25576 bp, 21 predicted proteins | sample LakWasMe75_LOW10_2_FD_183903 | JGI IMG/M metagenome (GOLD analysis project Ga0207972, IMG submission 183903) | Freshwater sediment methanotrophic microbial communities from Lake Washington under simulated oxygen tension - Sediment Metagenome... | ecosystem: Environmental > Aquatic > Freshwater >...
CGGTATGGCATTGCACGGTGGCTTGCTGCCATTCGGCGGTACATTCCACATGTTCTCAGACTACGCGAAGAGCGCATTGCGTATGGCTGCATTGATGAAACAACGCACTATCGCAGTATTGTCACATGACTCTATCGGTCAAGGTGAAGATGGTCCTACACACCAACCAGTAGAAAACACATCAGGCTTACGTTACATCCCTAACATGGATGTATGGCGTCCAGGTAGTTCAACTGAGACTGCAGTAGCTTGGGTAGCTGCTGTTGAGCGCAAAAACGGTCCATCAAGCTTGGTATTAAGCCGTCAAAACGTAGCCGGTATCAAACATGATGCAGCGCAGTTCGACTTAATGCGTAAAGGTGGTTATGTATTCTCTGACGTAGCTGGTAAAGCAGATGTAATCATCATCGCTAACGGTTCTGAGCTTGATCTGGCTGTTAAAGCTGCTGCTGAATTGAACGCTGCCGGTACTAAAGTGCGCGTGGTTTCAATGCCATCAACTAACGTATTTGACCGCCAAGACAAAGCTTACAAAGACAGCGTATTGACTCCAGGCGTTAAGCGCGTAGCTGTTGAAGCTGCTCATACTGACTTCTGGCGCAAATATGTAGGTCTTGAAGGTGCAGTAGTTGGTATCGACACATTCGGTGAATCAGCACCAGGTGGCGTATTGATGAAACACTTCGGCTTTACAGTTGAGAACGTAGTAGCTACTGTTAAATCGGTGCTTTAATTTCTAGTACTGTATTGATAAGCCTAATAAGCTTAGTAGTTAGCTAGTCTGCAAGGCACCTCATCATGGGGTGCCTTGTTTTTTTACAGGGATACTTAATTTAGCGATGCTTATTCAATAATGTTTGGCTTATATCAAATCTAAGCCAGGTAAAATTTAGTAAATATACATAGTTAAGTTTCTAAAAAATTAGTTTTAGTTGTATTGTGTTCAGTAGGGCTTAAGTATTGATTACTTTTGATTTAGACGGTTATTCAAAGCTATTTTGAGCTGATTAACCTTTGTGCTAACAGTATAAATTTAGGAATTATCATGGCAATTCGAGTCGCAATTAATGGTTATGGACGTATTGGCCGCAATATTTTGTGTGCTATCTATGAGCAGCAACGTAAAGATATAGAAATTGTGGCAATCAATGGATCTGCCAATTTAGAATGCACGGCGCATTTGACTAAACATGACACTATTCATGGCAAATTTAAAGGTACTGTAGAAACACTGGACGAAGATGGCAAACATTACCTGGTGCTCAATGGCGATAAAATTCGCGTGACTACCGATCGCAACCCGGGCAATCTGCCATGGAAAGAACTTGGCGTTGATGTGGTGCTGGAGTGTACCGGCGCATTCCGTACTAAAGAAAAATGTCTGCCGCACATAGAAGCTGGCGCGAAGAAAGTGATTATTTCTGCGCCGGCAGATAAAAACGAATGTGATGCGACTATTGTATATGGCGTAAATCACGACATTCTGACTGCAAACATGAGTGTGATTTCAAATGCATCATGCACCACCAATGGCTTGGCACCGATGGTTAAGGCTTTGAATGACAAGCTGGGCATTGAGTTAGGCTTAATGACTACTATCCATTCCTATACCAATGACCAGATGCTGGTGGATGGTCACCACAAAGATTTATACCGTGCACGTGCAGCAGCCTTGAACATGATTCCTACCAAAACCGGCGCTGCGCAGGCGGTTGGTATCGTGATTCCGGAATTACATGGCAAATTGTCAGGCTTTGCGGTACGCGTTCCAACTGCAAACGTTTCTGTGGTTGATCTGACCTTTATTCCAGGCCGCGACACAACGAAAGAAGAAGTGAACGCGATTATCAAAGAAGCTTCGGAATCAGGCCCGCTCAAAGGTATTCTTGCTTACAACACAGAGCCTCTGGTTTCATCTGACTTCAATCATACTGAAACCTCATCTAATTTTGATGCGAAGCAAACTACAGTGATTGGTGGCAGGCTGGTTAAAGTGATGGCTTGGTATGACAACGAGTGGGGTTTCAGCTGCCGTATGCTGGATACTGCAGTTGCATTAATGAACGCAAAATAAGATTTAATAGGGTTGGGGGAGTTAACCATGCATTACATCAAAATGACTGATCTGGATTTGCAAGGCAAGCGCGTGTTGATTCGTGCTGACTTGAATGTGCCGGTAGCTGACGGCAAGGTGACATCAGATGCACGCATTACTGCGTCGATGGCAACGATTGAGCATGCGCTCAAAGCTGGTGCAAAGGTCATGGTCACTTCTCATCTGGGGCGCCCGGAAGAAGGTGTGTATTCAGAGGAAAACTCTCTCAAGCCTGTAGTCGATGTCATCACTGCCAAGCTCGGTAAGTCGGTTCGACTGGTAAAAGACTGGGTCGAAGGTGGTTTTGATGTGGCGGCTGGTGAATTGGTCGTGCTGGAAAACTGTCGCTTTAATAAAGGCGAAAAGAAATGCGTCGATGAATTGTCACAAAAATATGCCAAGCTATGTGATATTTTTGTCATGGATGCTTTTGGCACCGCACACCGCGCTGAAGCAAGTACCTACGGCGTAGCGAAATTTGCACCGGTGGCAGCAGCAGGTATTCTGCTGGAGAATGAGTTGGAAGCCTTAACCAAGGCTTTGTTAAGCCCGGCGCGCCCGATGGTGGCAATTGTCGGTGGCAGTAAAGTTTCAACAAAACTGACCGTATTGGAAAGCCTGTCTGAAAAAGTTGACCAAATGGTGGTTGGCGGTGGTATTGCAAATACTTTTCTGAAGGCCTCAGGCTTTGAAGTCGGCAAGTCATTATGTGAAGATGACCTGGTGCCTGTTGCACGTGCATTAATGGAAAAAATGTCAGCTAGAGGTGCAGCGGTACCGATTGCTGTGGATGTAGTCTGCGGCAAGAAGTTTGATGCTAATGAGCCGGCGGTCAGTAAAGACGTGGCTTCAGTGACTGCAGATGACATGATTTTTGATATTGGCACGAAATCTGCTGATCAATTAGCTGAGATCATTAAAAATGCAGGTACCGTAGTTTGGAATGGTCCGGTTGGGGTATTTGAGTTTGACCAGTTCGGCGAGGGTACAAAAACGATAGCCAATGCGATTGCAAATACTAAAGCGTTTACATTGGCAGGTGGCGGCGATACGATTGCTGCAATTCAGAAATATGGTATTGAAGCTAAAGTAGATTATATTTCAACTGCTGGCGGCGCATTTCTGGAATTCCTGGAAGGTAAGAAATTACCGGCTGTAGAGATTCTGGAGCAACGTGCTAAAGCTTAATAGCTCTATTATTTTGTGTTTTAAAAATGGGGCTTATAGCCCCATTTTGTTTTTTAAGTGCGTATAAAATATAAGAAGCAATAATAAAAGGTAAACACATTGATACTTCGTAAAACAAAAATTGTAGCAACACTAGGGCCGTCCTCAACCAGTGAAGAGATGTTGGCACGGATGATTATGGCCGGCGTAAATGTGGTGCGACTTAATTTTTCGCATGGCACGGCTGAAGAACATATACTGCGCGCAGAAATAGTGCGCAATATTGCAGTTAAACTGGGGCGTCCTGTAGGTGTGCTGTGTGATCTGCAGGGGCCAAAAATCAGGATCGGCAAATTTGAGCAAGGTAAAATTGCCTTGAGAACCGGCGATATATTTGTGCTGGATGCAGATTGTGAACTGGGTGATCAGTATCGCGTGGGGCTTGATTACAAGGCGTTGCCGAAAGAAGTGGTTGAGGGCGATGTTCTGTTGCTGGACGATGGCCGTATTACGATGCAGGTAGATCGCGTGAAAGGCAACCAGATTCACTGCGTAGTGTTTAACGGCGGTATGCTGTCGAATAATAAAGGCATCAACCGGCATGGCGGTGGCTTGTCGGCTGAAGCGTTGACCCAAAAGGACCGTGAGGATATTAAAACAGCAGTAGCGCTCGAAGCAGACTATATCGCCATCTCATTTCCAAAATGTGCAGCGGATGTTGAGCTTGCGCGTTCTTTGGTTAAAAAGGCTGGTGGTACTGCAAGTATTATTGCCAAGATTGAGCGTGCAGAAGCGATTGATGAGTTGCAGGCAATTATTGAGGCCTCCGATGCAATTATGGTAGCGCGTGGTGATTTGGGTGTTGAGGTCGGTGATGCTGCAGTGCCGGGTTTGCAAAAGCGCATGATACGTATGGCGCGCGCGCAGAATAAGCTGGTGATTACTGCAACACAGATGATGGAGTCTATGATTTCGAGCCCGATACCAACGCGGGCTGAAGTTTCTGACGTGGCAAATGCGGTGCTGGATGGTACGGATGCGGTCATGCTATCAGCAGAAACAGCGTCAGGGCAGTATCCGCTGGAAACGGTAGAAGCTGTGAACCGTGTGGTGATTGAAGCTGAAAAAGAGTATTTCAGTGAGCATCATGCACAAAAGCTTGACCAGGTCTTCATTAAAACCGATGAGGCTGTCGCTGCCGCTGCAATTTACACGGCACAGCATATGAAAGTAAAAGCGATTGCTGCGCTGACGCAATCGGGGAATGCGGCGCAATGGTTATCACGTGCCGATGCGGAAGTGCCGATCTACGCGCTATCCCCCGATAAATTTGCACGTAGAAAGCTGACATTGCACCGAGGCGTGTATCCATATCCGATTGAGCAGGCCAACAAAAATCGAGATGAAATCTTGCAGGAAATGGAGCAGGTACTGCTGCACCAAAGGGTAGTCCTTGCCGGAGATCTGGTATTGCTCACATTTGGTGAGCCAATTGGCAGCCCAGGTGGTACTAATACCATGAAAATCATTAAAATCGGTGAGAACAGACCGGTAGCTTAAGTTGCAATTATGAAAATTCGGGTGCAGGCTTGTCGCAAAAAAATAGATAAAGATCAGCTTGCACTTTATAATAGTCGATTGGGGTTAATAATTAACTCGATTACCGATTAATTCAGCGAATATCATAAATCCATGAATAAACCACTCTTAGAAACCAGTATCAAAAGCCTGAAACGCATCCATCAAGGTAAAGTGCGCGATATCTACGATATCGATGCCAACACCATGCTTTTAGTCAGCACAGACCGTTTATCCGCGTTTGACGTGATATTGCCTACCGGTATTGCCAACAAAGGCGCGATGCTGACACAGATGGCCAATTTCTGGTTTGAAAAACTGCAGAATGTAGTACCTAACCATCTGACCGGTATCGACCCGGTTAGTGTGGTTACCGATGTGGCAGAAAAAGCGCAGTTGGCTAATCGCGCTGTAGTGGTTAAAAAACTCAAGGCGTTGCCGATTGAAGCAATCGTGCGCGGATATCTGGTTGGCAGCGGTTGGAAAGAGTACAAAGCTAAAGGCACCGTGTGCGGAATTCAATTACCTGCCGGCCTGCAGGAAGCATCAAAATTACCTGAACCGATTTTTACGCCATCAAGCAAGGCAGCGGTAGGTGAGCATGATGAAAATATCAGTCTGGATGAATGTGCCGCTTTAATCGGCAAAGACATGGCAGCACAAGTGGCAAAAGTTGCCATTGCGCTATATAGCCAGGCAGCGGAGTACGCACTTACTCGCGGCATTATTATTGCTGATACCAAATTCGAATTTGGTCTGGATGAAAACGGCTTACTACATGTCATGGATGAAGTGCTGACACCGGACTCTTCACGTTTCTGGCCTGCTGAAAGTTATGCCGTCGGTAAAAATCCACCGAGTTACGATAAGCAATATGTGCGCGATTGGCTTGAAGCAAGCGGTTGGAATAAAACACCACCGGCACCAGTTTTGCCTGATGATGTTGCTGTAAAGACCAGTGAAAAATATATGGAAGCGTTTGAGCGTTTGACAGGTAAACCTTTAACTCTGGTCTAGTTTATTCATAGTGTAGTTTTTATAGGCAGCGTTTGTTGTGTTAAATAAGCTCAAGTCGCTTGGTAAACAGCTGAAGCGCGAGTTTGCGGTTTATCGGCTGGTGTTAAAACATCCGCATACACCGTGGGTCGCTAAATTTTTTTTAGGTTTGGCGGTGGGTTATCTGCTGCTGCCGTTTGATCTGATACCGGACTTTATCCCGGTCATTGGTCAGCTGGATGAAGTCGTAATTATCCCAATTCTGCTCTATCTGGCACTGCTGTTCATTCCAAAATGGATTATTCAAAGCTGCCGTGAGCAGGTGAAAGCCAGTGAACTGGTCATTTAGCAATTTGTTACAAGACTTTTAGTATGCGTTTGGTGCGGACTTGTTATAATTGCGCCTCAAAATTAGTCGTTTATTTATTTAGTAAATTTATATTTAGGAATCAGCAATGTCATTGAACAAAGTGCCAACCGGCAAAGATGTCCCGAATGATTTTAATGTGATCATTGAAATCCCGATGCAGGGTGACCCAGTAAAATATGAAGTGGATAAAGAAAGCGGCGCGATTTTTGTAGACCGTTTTATGGGTACTGCCATGCATTACCCAGCGAACTACGGCTATGTGCCACACACGCTGGCTGATGACGGAGACCCCGTTGATGTGCTGGTGATTACACCGGTACCGCTGATTCCAGGCGTAGTGGTACGTTGCCGTCCAATAGGTGTGCTGCTGATGGAAGATGAGGCTGGCCTGGACGCTAAAGTTTTGGCGCTGCCTGTTGAGAAAGTGTGTGGTTTATATACACACTTGAAGTCTTACAAAGACGTATCAGAAGGTCGCCTTGACATGATTGCGCACTTTTTCGCACACTATAAAGACCTTGATAAAGGTAAGTGGGTAAAAATCAACGGTTGGGGTGATGTAGACCAGGCGAAAAAAGAAATTCTTGATGGCGTTAAAAACTACAATGAAGCAAAAGTAAAACCAGCGTTTTAATTTGTGTTAATTAATAAACGTTAGTAAAAAAGGCAGCTCAGGCTGCCTTTTTATTTTGATAATTTAGCCCGTAATAACACCAAACAAATTACCAACGGCAGCAGTCGCTGCCATAGCGAGTACGCCCCACAGGGCAACACGAGATGCGCCCTTAAATACGCTGGCGCCACCGGCTTGTGCAGCTAATCCACCCAGCGCTGCTAAAAAGAAGAGTGATGTAGCTGCAACATAGGGGATGATATTGGTGTTAGCAGCTAGAATAACAACCAGGAGTGGCAATGCAGCGCCCACCGCAAAGGTGCCGGCAGATGCAAACGCTGCCTGTACCGGTTTTGCATTCATGGTATCTATAATGCCAAGCTCATCACGTGCATGTGCACCAAGTGCGTCATGCGCTGTCAGCTGTATTGCAACCTGGCGCGCTAACTCAGGCGTTAGTCCGCGTAAAGTATAAATTCCAGTGAGTTCATCCAGTTCATGATCCGGTTGTGAAGCGAGTTCTTCAGTTTCGCGTGCAATATCTGCCGCTTCTGTATCGGATTGTGAGCTCACTGATACATATTCGCCTGCTGCCATCGACATTGCGCCCGATACCAGACCTGCAACACCCGTGATTAGAATTGTCTGCGCTGATGCGCCCGCAGCAGCAACCCCGATTACCAGGCTGGCTGTTGAGACAATCCCGTCGTTCGCGCCTAAAACAGCGGCACGTAGCCAGCCGATACGATGTAAGCGATGGAATTCTGAATGCCTCATAATTAAGAGCCTTATCTACTAAGTGTGTGCTTATGGAAACGGTTGATGATGAATCAACACGTTATTTTAGCCGATTAGTTTGATTTTAGTGTTTGATAGTTGGGCATCTTTATTCTGTGGTTGATTTGACCGAAAATAACTGAATGAGGAAAACAGCTAAAGTTTGTCTGCTTATTATAATTCTTGAATATAAGCTTTGTGCCAAGGTAATTTGCAAAAATAAGAGTGCCAATAATCACTGTCTCATTAATGGTGTGAGGCAGCTAAATCTGCTAAGCGGACTCTGAAACATGTTCAGATTAATACTCTATTTAGTTTGATTTACACATACGTGAGTCAAAATATCTTGTCAGGTGTAATACGAACCCCAAAGGAAATCCATTGACTCTCATTCACGCCATTGAGTTGTCTCCCCAAGGTAGCGTCTACTTGAAACAGATTAGGAATAACAGACATCCTTATACCAGCCTGAGCGAAGGGGCTTGATTGATGGTCTCCGTACATCTCTAAAACCCCTGTCAATCTCGGTGAAGCCTTGAACTCACCTCCGATACCCCAAGTCACGTTGTCTTTGTTGGATGCTCGGTCATGCAGCACACCCGCATTCAGGTGCATCACTATTTTGTCATCGTTAAAGGATGCTGAGAACGGAACATACGCATAGGTATTTCCCAGCTGATTTGCACTTGGTGTTATCGCTGGGTGGTAGACCTTGCCGATAGCAAAGCCGATTCCCCATCCGTTGGTCTCAAGTGCCTTAAACAAGGTCTTAGCTTGTATTACATAATCCGCAGTGTCTTTTATGTCGCTATACATTGAGTAGCCAGCGCCAAAGGTCACCTCAAAATTACCTGTCGGGTTGCAAGCTGGTAATGCCCAGAACTCAGTGCTGTTTGAATAGATACGTGTCCAGCTTTCAAGTTGACAGCTTCCTGCTGTAGTTAAACGTGCATCATCGGTCACAAATGGACGTGCAGCCCACGTGGGTTGTGTATAAAGCAGAATGCTTAGTAATAATAGTTTTCTCATGGGACTATTTTATTCTATTTTAATTTTTTAGGTTAAAGGCCATCTTTGCACTGGCCTTAGTCAGTTTGTAGCAGAAATATTGAGCATACGACTGCCTCATCAGGGGTGATATTTCCACCCCAAACTAGTACCTATATTCTCTTAATGCAATGGACCCAGGTATTGATAATACATAATCATAATGACGTTGCATCAGTGGCATACCTACTAAAGCATGTTTGGTAACATAGCCTTTTACTACTAAAGTTTCCACCTGGTTAGTCGCCGACGTAACATTCAGGTATTGACCGTTGCTAACCATTTCTAAGCAACTAACTTCAGATTCAGTAAGGTCTGGTTTATTGTTTATCATGATATACAATCAATATATTAATCTTAAATATGTACTCTAGAGCCCAATTCAATAACGCTATTACTTGGTATATTAAAGAAGTCGACGGCACTTCCAGAGTTGCGAGACATAAATACAAAAAGGTCATCACGCCACTTCGCCATTGCACCACCATGGCCTGAAATAATTGTTTCGCGGCTTAAGAAATATGACGTAGTGAATGCGTCTATTGATAAATTGGGAATATCAAGACACTGCAAAGCCTTAGGTACATCGGGCGAGTCCATAAAACCAAAATATAGTTTAACTTGCCAAAAACCCGCCTCTAATGTTTGCACATCAAACCTTTGTTCCATAGGTACATTAGGCTGATCTGTAAACTCAACCGTAATAATTAAGTTAGTTTGATGTAGCACCTGATTATGCTTTAAATTATGCATAAGTGCTTGCGGCACTGTGTCTACATTTGCTGATAGGTATACAGCGGTTCTTGCAACACGCGTAATATTACTATCAGCAATACTTTTAATAAAATCATCAAGCTTAGGATCATCATTGTGGATGCTATTGAGAAGAATTTTTCTTCCTTGTTTCCAAGTCCACATGATGACCACCATGATTACAGCAAGGGCAATTGGAAACCAACCTCCTTTAAAGAATTTCACTGAGCACGAAGCAAGCAACATAACATCAAGTGCAATGAATGTAGTTGTGGCGCCAACTGCAAGCCATAGAGGATATTTCCAAATATTTCGCACAACAAAATATGTCAGTATTGATGTAATTAACATTGTGCCTGTAACAGCAATGCCATAGGCTGCAGCAATTGCAGATGAGTTCTGGAAGAATATTACCGTAAGGATTACAGCAACTAATAATCCCCAATTAATTGCTGGCACATAGATCTGACCAGACTCCGTTGCAGAGGTATGAAGGATTCTCATCCTAGGGAGAAACCCAAGCTGTATAGCTTGTCTTGTAATAGAGTATGCACCAGAAATAACAGCTTGTGATGCAATAATAGTAGCAAGTGTCGAAAGAATTACTGCTGGAATAAGCAGCTCACTAGGAAATGATAAATAGAACGGATTACTCACAGCAGATGGAGTTGTTAGCAATAATGCCCCTTGACCCAAGTAGTTAAGTGCTAACCCTGGGAATACAAGCCCCACCCAAGCGATACGGATTGCAGGCTTACCAAAATGTCCCATGTCTGCATACAAAGCCTCTGCACCAGTCACCGCAAGCACAACAGTCCCAACCGCCAGAAAAATACCTGCACCACGTGAAGTTAAAAACTCATAGGCATATATCGGATTGATAGCATGAAGTATCTGAGGATTATCAATAATGTTCGAAACACCGATACTTCCAAGAACAACAAACCATACAATGACAATTGGCCCAAAAAATTTACCCACCATTTCTGTTCCATGTTTCTGAAACAGAAACAACGCGAGCAGAATAGTAATTGAAATTGGCAAAACATAATGCGATAAACTTGGTGCTACAATTTCCAAACCTTCAACTGCTGATAGCACTGAAATTGCAGGTGTTAATATACTATCACCATAAAACAGTGCAGCACCCAGAACACCAAGACCCAAGACAAATGTCTTATTACCAACTTTGTTTTTTGCAGAAGATACAGCTAAAGCCAATAGTGCCATCACACCACCTTCGCCTCTATTATCTGCGCGAAGTACCAATACAATGTACTTCAAAGTTACAATAAACATTAATGCCCAAAATACAGCTGAAATTGCACCAACGATGTTTGAATGTGTAAGCGCTATGCCTGTAGCTTCGCCAAAGATTTCTTTAACTGTGTAAAGCGGGCTGGTACCAATATCCCCGTAAACCACGCCAATTGCTCCAAGTGTAAGTGCGCCGATGCTTTTAGATTGAGTTGTCATTGTGATGTCATGATCATTAAAAATCACATTACATCATTGAGAAGATATCAATCGCATAAACAAACAATGAATATTTAAGAAGCTGCTAATCTATAGCCGATACCTACTTCTGTAAGAATGTATCTAGGTGAAGCTGGATTTTCTTCCAAACGTGCGCGAAGCCTACCCATGTGTATCCTTAGGTAGTGCACTTCGTCTACATATTCAAGCCCCCAAACTTCCGCTAATAACTGACGGTGTGTAAATGCTTTACCAGGTCTCTTAGCCAGTATCAATAAAAGCTTAAACTCAATTGGTGTGAGATGTAATTTTTGTGAGTTTAGGTAAACACTAGCGTTAGGGATATCAATTTCCAAAGCATCTAATTTGAAAATATCATCTCGTAAATACATCATTGAAACTCGCTTTAGAGACGTCTTAATCCGAGCGATAAGTTCATTAACGCCAAAAGGTTTTGCAAGATAATCATCAGCACCCGCGTTAAAGCAATCTACCTTCTCCACTTCAGATTGACGTGCAGATAAAACAATGATTGGTATATCAGAACTTAACCGCACATATTGAATAAAACTTAAGCCATCACCATCAGGAAGGTTTAGATCTAATAAAATCAGTTTGGGCTTCTGATGTTGAAATGAATGAATTGCAGCATTAAGGAGAGAAGTACTACTTGTTTTAAAACCATGAGCATCCAAGCTAAATTGCAAAAATTCACTGATTTGCAAGTCATCTTCTACAATCAATATTAAATCTTTATCAAGCATGCATTTCATCAATCACAGGAGTGGCAAAGCTCAATGTAACACATGCGCCACAAGTGTCGCGGTTACTAATTATTAGATCTGCATGGTGCGTATTAGCGATTGCTTGAACAATTGGTAAGCCTAATCCAAATCCTTTACTACGCGTTGACGAGAACTTCTTTATTTTAGTGATATTAAAATCATCACTAAACCCCTCACCATTATCCAAAATGCTGATGTTAATACGATTGTCAATTTTACTAACATCAATTTGAATCAAATTTTGGGTCCCTGATGAGCGGCTAGATAGCTTTGCATTATCAATTAAATTGATTAGTGCCTGAATCAAAAGATTAGCGTTTACATATATCAACAAGTCTTGTTCATTAATAGTCACATTAAAATCTAGATTATCCCCACGATCTTTATATAACTTTAAAACTATCCCAATGATCTCCTCTGCTGATTCTAGTGCCATTGGAATGGTGTTTGAGGGACTTGACTCAAGGCGTATTAAAGAAAGTATATTTTCAGTAGTGGTTGCTAAATGTTGTGCTTGGGACGCAATCAGCGCCGTCAAATGCTCATTCTGATTTTCACTTAACTTGACGTTTTTTTGGCCTAAAGCTGTTGCAGCTCCTAAAATAGAGGTTAGTGGTGTCCTCATGTCATGTGCTATTGATGCAAGCAATGCATTTTGAATAGCTTCTTCATAAGCCATAAGCTCTGCTTTTTTTGCCCGCTCTAGGTTCTTGAGTCGTTGATAAGCCATCGCAACCTGATCAACCGAATGTTTAATGGTATTGAGTTTATCTAAACTAGAGTCTGCACTAAAATTACTCACAATTAAAATAGGATCTTTACTGGGTAATCGATTAAACGGAATTATCCAAAATTTAGATGTTTCCCAATTGCCAGTATGAGGGCCAATTGGTTTTCCATTATCAGCAACCCATTTCATTGCATTATGCTCAGGCAAATTGATCTCGTCTGAATCTAAATTGACGACAAATTTACTTTCACCGTCAAGAGTTCCAATTAAAATCTTTGTTCCGAACTCAGTACTTAAAAGATTGCAACTCTCCTGAAAAATCGTATTTATATCATCTGCAACCGCTAAATGTTCTGCTAATCGTCTTGCAAAGTCTGCGCGCTTGTATGCAGCCATAGACTCACCTGTTTGGAATCTAAGCCTTTTCACCAAAGAGGTAATCACAAGTGACACTAATAAAAAACTAACCAAGCTAGCAACAGACTCAATGTGAGCAACTTGAAAAGTAAATCTCGGAGATATGAAGAAATAGTTAATCAGTAAAAATGATGTTAACCCAGTAAAGCATGCAGTAAAAAATGATTGGGAGTAAGCCACGGCTACTACAAGCAGCAAATACAACATTGCCACGCCAGTCAAACCCAATATACCGGAGAATTTTTGACCCAACGCAGTAGTTAGCAACAACATAGCCACCAAAAAAGTAGCTTTAATGATTTGTTTTTTCAAATTTCCATTTCTATAATATTTGCTATATGCCTTATACACTGTAAAAACACCCACTTGGATTAGATACTAAAATCTACGAAATGTCATGTGTGGACTTCTCAGAATCAACCTTTGTAAAATCACGCAGGTTGAAGTTAAAGGCTCAGAGTCTATTGATCCTAATAATTTACTTGAATTTCGACGCTAGTTTTAAAAGTATCGCAAAATATGGACTAATGCTACCAAGTAGTTTTGATATTTTTGTAAAATTAGATTACTAATCTCCGTTTTGGTCTGATAGCGGAAATAGATAACATAAACTGAACGGCAGCTTTGTCCACATTTCAGCTGAATCCCCCAAAGGTAATTCAGGTTTCTATCTGCCGTTTCTTCATATCACTTCAGATGCTTCTCCTTCAACTTGCTGGGTTGTCTAAGCCGATTCTTTCCAGCAATACTGAGTAGACGAAGAAATTTTGGGCATTCAAAATGATTAGGGGCTTGGCAAACGGCTGCATGTAGGAGCCCATCTCGCATAGACGTCATCTCTTTAATTTTTCGATCCAACTCACCAGCCTTGGCTAAAAGTAGCTCTCTGTTAATGACTGGGCCATCAGGTGTAAACATTTCATAGATTTCCTCTAATGAAAAACCAGCATTCCTTCCCAGCGATATCAATGCTAAACGCTCTACAACATTAGCACTGAATAAGCGACGTAAGCCATTTCGACCATATGATTTGATCAGGCCTTTTTCTTCGTAAAATCTTAACGTTGAAGCTGGCAATCCTGATGCTTTTGCAACCTCAGCAATATCCATTATTTCACCTATTTAAATTAATGCTTGACTTCAAGTTGACTTGAACTTTTATCCTACTCGCAATGCATCACTTATCAAAACATTTTTTACTATTAAGTTGGTTGCATATTATTAATATTCGAATAGCTTAAGGAGCTTATATGCTAAATCTTGAATGGGTAATGATATATATTGCTTTGGGTGCTTTTGTTGGCTTTATGTCTGGATTGTTAGGGGTTGGCGGTGGCGGTCTGCTTGTTCCTCTACTAGCATCAGTTTTTATCTATCAAGGAATAAGCACAGACAATATTGTGCATTTAGCGTTAGCTACATCATTAGCCTGCATGATTATTTCTTCAGCATCAAGCATGCGCTCACATGATTCAAAAGGCGCTGTCATGTGGAATGTCGTTAGGGGTATGGCGCCTGGTATTATGATAGGTGCCTTGATTGCCACCCAAGTCGCAAGTCACGTTAACTCAACGTATATAGCTATATTTTTTGCGTTGTTCATGGCGCTCGTAGCATTACAGACTTTTCTTAAATGGCAGCCAAAACCCAGCAAGAAACCAAGAACCATGCTTGGATTAATTCTGGCTGGACTGGGAATCGGATCCGTATCTGCACTAGCAGCGGTGGGTGGTGGTTTTTTGACAGTCGTATATTTAGGCTATAAAAATGTAGACATTAAAAGAGCGATTGGGACCTCTGCTGCCATTGGATTTCCGATAGCTATAACAGGTACTATCGGTTATACGATTAACGGTTGGACTACAACTCTGGATAATCCTTATACCTACGGATTCATTTATATTCCAGCATTTTTAGCCATATCCATAGCTAGTGCCATTGCAGCCCCTTTTGGTGCTCGCTGTTCCCATAATATGTCGGAAGCTAAATTGAAGAAAATATTCGCTATAGTCTGCCTGGCTTTGAGCATAAAGATGTTAGTTTCATTTTGGTAACCCTACAATTTCTGACATTGACGGATAGTCACTTTAGGCCGTATGCTGAAGCATGAATCTAACTACTAGATGTCAGCTTATTAATAACGTTCGATATACAGAACGGCGCTGTGGGAGCTGTCTATTATTGTGGATAGGCAGCTCTCATAAAGCGCCAAGAATGGAATGGAGAGTTGCATTACCAGAAGGCGTGAGTAACCAGCCCAGAACACCGCAATTAAATACAACAGTCATCCAAAAAACGAATTGAAAAGACTGTTTCTTGGACTTGTGGCGAAGTAGCCTTTGTGCTGCTAAAGCACCCGGCCAACCACCAACCAAAGCGAACAAATGCAAAGTGTTCTCTTTGGTTCGCCATTGATCATTCCTTGCAGCTGATTTATCAAATGCATAAGCACCAAATGTGATGGCGCTGGCAGCCACATAGAGCACAAGGATAGCAACGGGTAACATGCCTGCAAGAACTGCCCCGACCACGAAGACGAGAAAGGCAGCAGTCAAAATGGGAAGAATTTTGCTACGCTCTGATGAAGTAGCTGACTGCGTTCGCTCACCGAGGAATCTGACATTTTCAGCAATTAATCGACCGTTTACATCGGTTTTGAGCTCGTAGGTCACTATTTCATTACTGACAGGTCTTCGTTGTCGGTTCGAAAATGACTTGATGTGAACGAATACTTGTTTTCCGCCGCCATTCGGCGTGATGAATCCAAAACCTTGGTCGTCTTTCCAGTTGCTTACTTTTCCTTGATAGCGCATATCGAATTTATAAGTGATAACAGTGGTGATAGAGACCCGAACGTCTCTATATTAAAAAGTGAAAATTTCAGATTTATGGTTGAAATCGCTTATATTTTATTGGTTTTATTATTTTTCAATATTTATAACGAAATACTAGAATAGAAACGCAGCAGGCTCAAATTAAATTTATAAATGACCGCCATCGACATTGTGAGGGATAATGTCGACCACATCACTTTTTGCACTATTTTTGGAATTATCACCATGGAAATTAAGGTCAACTTTCTCGATAAGCTACGTCTTGAAGCCAAGTTCGATGACTTTACGGTGATTGCCGATCAGCCTATCCGCTATAAAGGCGATGGCTCGGCACCCGGACCCTTCGATTACTTTCTGGCTTCATCGGCTTTGTGTGCAGCTTATTTTGTGAAGTTGTACTGCAACACGCGTAATATTCCTACTGAAAATATCCGCCTGTCACAGAATAATATTGTCGATCCGGAAAACCGTTATCAGCAGATTTTCAAGATTCAAGTCGAGTTGCCGGAGGATATCTCCGACAAAGACCGCCAGGGTATCTTGCGCTCCATCGAGCGTTGTACCGTTAAAAAAGTGGTGCAGGCCGGTCCCGAGTTTGTCATTGAAGAAGTCGCTAATCTGGATGCTGATGCACAGGCACTATTAGTGATGAATCCAGCTGAGGACGCGCTGACCTATATTACTGGCAAGGATCTGCCGCTGGAGCAGACCATCGCCAATATGTCAGGGCTACTCGCTAACTTGGGCATCAAGATTGAAATCGCTTCGTGGCGCAATATTATTCCCAATGTGTGGTCGCTGCATATCCGTGATGCGCACTCGCCGATGTGCTTCACTAACGGAAAAGGATCAACCAAGGAAAGTGCGCTGGCATCAGCCTTGGGTGAGTACATAGAGCGCTTGAGTAACAACCATTTCTATGCGGGGTCGTTCTGGGGAGAAGATATCGCCAATGCAGCGTTTGTACATTACCCGAACGAGCGCTGGTTCAAGCCGGGCCGTAAAGATGGGTTGCCGAAAGAAATTTTAGATGATTACTGTCTTGAGATTTACAACCCTGATGGTGAATTGCGCGGCTCGCACCTCATAGACACCAACTCGGGTAATGCCGAGCGAGGCATCTGTTCGCTGCCATATGTGCGCCAGTCGGACGGCGAGGTTGTCTATTTTCCGTCTAACTTGGTCGAAAACCTTTACGTCAGCAATGGTATGAGCGCCGGTAATACGCTGGTCGAGGCACAGGTGCAGTGTTTGTCAGAGATTTTTGAACGCGCTGTGAAGCGCGAAATTCTCGAAGGTGAAATCTGCTTGCCTGATGTACCGCAGGAAGTGCTCGCAAAGTATCCTGGTATTGTGGCCGGCATTCAGGGCTTGGAAGAGCAAGGCTTTCCGGTGCTGGTCAAGGATGCATCGCTGGGTGGGATCTATCCGGTCATGTGCGTTACTTTGATGAATCCGCGCACAGGCGGTGTGTTTGCTTCGTTCGGCGCGCACCCAAGTTTAGAGGTGGCGCTGGAACGCAGCCTAACAGAATTACTGCAGGGGCGCAGTTTAGAAGGCCTGAACGATTTGCCTCAACCGACCTTTGCAAGTGAAGCCGTGACTGAGCCAAATAACTTTGTTGAGCACTTCATTGATTCCAGCGGCATTGTGTCCTGGCGCTTTTTCAGCGCAAAATCAGATTACGATTTTGTTGAGTGGGATTTCTCTGGCCAAGGTGAAGACTCCAATGCCGAGGAAGCCGCGACCTTATTTGGCATTCTCGAAGCCATGGGCAAAGAAGCTTACGTGGCTGTGTATGACCAGCTAGGTGCAACTGCCTGCCGAATTCTGGTGCCGGGCTATTCGGAAATTTATCCGATAGAAGATCTGATCTGGGATAACACCAACAAGGCGCTGTTGTTCCGTGCGGATATTTTGAACCTGCATCATCTTGACGATGCCAGCTTGGAAGCACTGCTCGAGCGTTTAGAGAATAACGAATTGGATGATTATGGTGATATCGCCACATTGATCGGCATCCAATTTGACGAGAATACAGCTTGGGGTCAGCTCACAGTGCTGGAGTTAAAGCTGCTGATTCATCTCGCTTTGCAGCAATTTGATGAGGCGCATGAACTAGTAGGTGCCTTCCTGCAGTATAACGACAACACGGTCGAGCGCGGATTGTTTTACCAAGCCTTGAATGTGGTGCTGGAAGTGCTGCTGGATGATGACTTGGAACTCGACGACTACGAAGTCAACTTCCGCCGCATGTTTGGCAATGCCAGGATGGACGCGGTGATGGGCTCAGTGGACGGCAGCGTGCGCTTCTTCGGCTTAACGCCAACCAGCATAAAACTGGAAGGCCTCGACAGACACCACCGCCTGATCGACAGCTACAGAAAGTTGCATACCGCTCGCGCCAATATGGCAGTTAAGGCTAGTTAGGAGCTCATGCTATTTTTAATTGGCTTACCTTATATTTTTGGAGTCGATGGTTTATTCTAAGCTATCAACTCCATTCCATACAGCCACGCCATCTGCACTTGTGATGAATTTCTTGCGATACACCTGAAAGATGAGTTTATTAACTTCATTAAACTCATTTAATAATTGATCACAATCGACTCTATTCGCAGCCTCACACCGAAGTGCCATATCCACATTGACGTGATCTGTAGAGCCGACATCTATTATTCGCTTAATGACACTAGGGTGTGCATAATGACCACCTTCGGTAAATGCCCATTCAATATGTTTACCTTCTTTAACAACATACCAAGGCCCAGTGCGTTCTTGCCAACCGAAGGGTCTGGCATTGTCTTTTAAAACAGCATCTTTGTGCTCTTTAACTGAATTGCGCGCCATGATGATCGTTGGATAACCAATTCCAATGACGTATGCCGGATTTACTGGAACTATTTTTTTTGTTTTGACTTTGCCCTTGCTCTTCTTTTTGCTCGCAGCTTTAGTTAAAGCATCTGCATTTATTGAAGCAAGACCAATAAAAACGGCTAATATGTAAACAATGATTTTCATTTAAATCCAATAACTTGTTTGTTCAGCATTTGTAAGGAAGAGTAAGGGTTTCCCGATGCTTTAAGTTCTCTAAGGTTAATAATAAATACAAACTTGGACATCAGCAATGGGCTGGTTGCTGGAATCTTAAAGCCCAAAATGAACAGCCGCTTTGCACCGTTTAGGAGTCTTCAACTAAATATGCAGGCGACATGGCTAGGGCGATAGTGACTCTCAAATTAGTATTTTCGACATATAAAAAGGCGACCGAAGTCGCCTTGAGTTACTAAGCTGATTTATAGCAATGGTACGATCAGTAATGCCACAATATTAATAATTTTAATCAGCGGGTTAACTGCCGGGCCAGCAGTGTCTTTGTAAGGGTCACCTACAGTGTCGCCTGTAACAGCCGCTTTGTGCGCGTCTGAACCTTTGCCACCGTGATTGCCATCTTCAATATACTTTTTGGCGTTATCCCATGCGCCGCCACCGGTACACATGGAGATTGCTACAAACAAGCCAGTTACAATTGTACCCATTAACAGGCCGCCCAGCGCTACCGGACCCAGTAACAGACCTACGGCAACAGGTACCGCTACTGGTAGCAGTGATGGAATCATCATTTCCCTGATGGCTGCTGTGGTCAGCATATCTACAGCTTTGCCGTATTCCGGTTTTGCAGTACCTTCCATAATGCCTTTGATATCCCTGAACTGGCGGCGAACTTCCTCTACCACTGCACCTGCGGCACGGCCTACTGCTTCCATTGCCATTGCTGCAAACAGGAACGGAATCAGGCCGCCAATAAACAGGCCGATGATGACCATAGGATCGCTGAGGTCGAATTTAACTGCAATGCCGGCACCTTCCAACTTGTGGGTGTAATCGGCAAAGAGTACCAATGCAGCCAAGCCGGCAGACCCGATTGCATAGCCTTTAGTTACGGCTTTGGTGGTGTTGCCTACAGCATCCAGTGGGTCAGTGACCTCACGTACACTGCTCGGCAATTCTGCCATTTCGGCAATGCCACCTGCATTGTCGGTGATAGGGCCGTAGGCATCCAATGCCACAACAATACCTGCCATACTCAACATAGAAGTTGCCGCAATCGCAATGCCATACAGGCCACCCAAATGATAGGATGCCCAAATAGCGAGACACACAGACAGCACAGGTAGTGCAGTTGATTTCATGGAAATACCGATACCGGCAATAATGTTGGTTGCATGACCAGTAGTTGAAGCCTGTGCAACGTGACGCACAGGCGCATAATCAGTGCCGGTGTAGTATTCGGTAATCCATACCAAAGCAGCAGTCAGCACCAAACCTACGGCACAGGCACCAAATAGCTGATTGGCAGAGATGGCCAGTTCACCGGCTGTTAAGCCATCAGGGAACATTTTCATTGTGACAATATAAAATGCGCCCAGTGAAAGTAAGCCGGCAACAGCTAAACCTTTATACAAAGCCGGCATTACATTTTTCATGCCTGGTGATGCTTTAACGAAGAAACAGCCGATAATGGAAGCCACAATAGAGACCGCGCCCAGCATCAATGGGTAAAGTATGCCATTGGCACCTGATGTAGTAATGAGCAGGCTGCCTAAAACCATGGTGGCAATTAAAGTCACAGCATAGGTTTCAAATAGGTCTGCTGCCATACCTGCACAGTCACCTACGTTGTCACCTACGTTGTCTGCGATCACGGCCGGGTTGCGCGGGTCATCTTCCGGGATGCCAGCCTCAACTTTACCCACCAGATCAGCACCTACGTCAGCGCCTTTGGTAAAGATGCCACCGCCTAAACGCGCAAAGATGGAAATAAGGGATGAGCCGAATGCGAGGCCGATGAGTGGATCCAGGTCGGTAGCAGCTTCGCCACCCAGAAATGCGTAAAAGCCGGCAACACCCAGTAAGCCCAAACCCACTACTAGCATGCCGGTGATGGCACCGCCTTTGAACGCAACATCTAGTGCTGGGCCTATGCCTTTGGTTGCAGCTTGCGCGGTTCGCACATTGGCTTTTACTGACACATTCATGCCGATAAAGCCGCATGCGCCAGAAAGCACTGCGCCGACAACAAAACCGATAGCGGTGGTGATATTGAGGAAAATACCGATTAATATTGCCAGAACGACACCGACGATAGTGATCGTTTTGTATTGGCGGGCCAGATAAGCAGCAGCCCCTTGTTGAATTGCACTGGCGATTTCTTGCATGCGTGCATTGCCTGCGGCTAAACCTGAAATCCATTTGCTCATTACTGCCCCATACAGAACCGCGACAATTGCGGCGCCGATGGCAACCATTAGTTCGACTGACATGACTTCTCCCTATCTAAATTTTTATCAATTGCGTTACTTAAAACTTGTTGTAAAACGTCAAAATAAAACTAGTATGTGAACCCAGGTACTAAACATTTGTGCTGCTAAAGCTGTAAAAAACAATATGGCGGTGGCTTACTCCTTTGGTGTTGCGATGTTAATAAATTGTAACATTAGGGCATTATTGCATTATTAAACTGCACCTACAATAGACAAGGCTTCTATGCGCTGATGAGGTTCAATATTGGATTAATCGGCGCTTTTGTAAAGCTTGTTCAGAGCATCGCCCAATGCGGTGCCAGCCAACTTTTCGCTTAGCTCTTTTAGGCTGCTAACGGCTGCCGGAGTGAGCTTTCTGGGTGTTTTAAGCTTGGGTTGGGGGCTAGATTTTACTTGCACTTTTACGCGAATTGCAGTAACTTCACACACTTGCTTTTGTAACTGAATCAATAGACTAGGTGTCAAAAGCTTAATTTTTGCCGCAACTACACTATTGTCGGCATATATATTTAATTGCTTGTTCTTGATGCTGCTAGCGCGACTGAATTTTGCCAGATAATCTGGAACAATCGCCTCCCAGATTTTTTGTGCAGCCTGAGTTTCTTGTGTGCGCGTATTCAGCGCATTCAGCTCGGGGTGTTTAAGCAATGTGTTAAATCGTTGCATGGCTGCGTAATATAATGCCGGTAATGATCAGGGGTAGTATGAATATCATTTTAGTCTCAAATAATATGGCGAAAGCGAAAACGCTTTCTGTGCTGCAGGTGAGCATGATTCTGGCAGCACTGGTGTTTTTGCCAATTTTAATCGCAATGATGCTAATTGTGCCACAGCAGCCTAATGCACAACAGGGCTCAAAGTCATTAATACCCAATCATCTGCGTTTTTCTTTTAATAATCCTCAAAAACATCTTGATGCCTATGCTTTGCAGTTGGGTGAATTGCAGGCGCGTATGATGCGTCTGGATGCGCAAAGTGAGCGGCTGGCGAAGCTGGCAGGAGAAAAAAGTCCGGTACGTGATAACTTGGCTGATGCGAAGGCTGATACTAAAAACGCCAAGACTTTGGCTAAGCCAGAGCTTGGTAGTCCAGTTTCCAGCTTGGCTGGCACTGCTAATGTGGGCGGTCCGCTGGTTGAAAGCGCACCGTTGTCTGAAACTGAGTTGCAGGCCAAAATTGCTGAATTGATAGAAAAAATAGAGTTCAGTACGGAGCGACTGAGTAGCATTGAAGCTAAGTTGTTACAGCAAAGCGTGTTGAAAGATACCTTGCCTAATAGCAGCCCTGTTGCCGCGGCATTTAACTCTTCCAGTTTTGGCTGGCGTATAGACCCTTTTAATGGCCATAAAGCCTTTCATGAGGGGCTGGATTTTACAGCGGGAACCGGTACGCCGATATACGCCGCAGCAGGCGGCATCGTGTCAACTGCCGAGCAAACGCCTGATTATGGTAAACTTGTAAAAATTGATCACGGATCTGGCTTGGAAACACGCTATGCACATGCTTCAAAACTTTTTGTAAGAGCTGGTGAACGTGTAGAAAAAGGCCAGAAAATTGCTGAAGTAGGTAGTACTGGCCGCTCAACCGGGCCGCATCTGCATTATGAAATAAGATTGGCGGGGAACCCTTTGGACCCAAGAAAATATCTTAATGCAGGTAATTAGCATTCATTTTAATTAACCATAGCATATGGGGCAAAGTAACTTAGAAGGTAGAACTAGTACTTGTTAAATGACTACTTGTTAAATCCAGTACTCGTTAAATCCAGTACTCGTTAAATTTAGTAGATTTAATTAATTCTTCAGTATCTCAATATTACAATTCCATATTCGTTCATAAATTAACCATAAAGCTCTATCCTCTAGCGGAAAGTCACTCATTTCATGATCTCCACGTTGTTCAAAAAATTATTCGGTAGCCGTAATGAAAGGCTAGTAAAACAGTATGCGCAGAAGGTTCAGCAAATCAATGCGCTGGAGCCGGCAATGCAGGCGCTGAGTGACGAAGCGCTGAGAGCGAAAACAGAGGAATTCAAACAGCGTTACACAAATGGTGAAAGCCTGGAAAAACTGCTGCCGGAAGCTTTTGCAGTCGTGCGTGAAGGCAGTCGCCGTGCTTTGGGTATGCGCCATTTTGATGTGCAGCTTATTGGCGGTATGGTGCTTAATTCAGGAAAGATCGCAGAGATGCGTACCGGTGAAGGTAAAACTTTAGTGGCTACCTTACCAGCCTACCTGAACGCCTTGAGCGGTAAGGGCGTACACGTCATTACCGTGAATGACTACCTAGCCAGGCGTGATGCGGAGTGGATGGGTAAGCTTTATAACTTTTTAGGTTTATCCATCGGTATCAATCTGTCACAGATGACAAATGAAGCCAAACGTCTCGCCTATGCAGCGGACATTACCTACGGCACCAATAACGAATATGGGTTTGATTACCTGCGCGACAACATGGTTTACAGTGCAGAAGAGCGTGTACAACGCAGTTTGAACTATGCACTGATTGATGAAGTAGACTCAATTCTGATCGACGAGGCACGTACGCCTTTGATTATTTCAGGTCAGGCCGATGATAGCGTAGCGCTATACACTCAAATCGATGCTATTGCTGCAAAATTGGTAGCACAGACTGAAGAAGAAGGCGACGGTGATTTCTGGGTAGATGAAAAAGCGCAGAATGTGGTGATGTCTGAACAGGGTCACGAGCATGCTGAAGCGTTACTGACACAAGCGGGTTTACTGGCAGAGGGTTCAAGTTTGTATGAGGCTTCTAATATTACCCTGGTACATCACTTGTATGCATCACTGCGTGCACGCAACCTTTATCACCGCGATCAGCATTATGTAGTGCGTGATGGTGAAATCGTGATTGTGGATGAGTTCACCGGGCGTATGATGGCGGGCCGTCGCTGGTCTGATGGTTTGCATCAGGCGGTTGAGGCTAAAGAAGGCGTTGAAATTCAAAAAGAAAACCAGACCCTGGCTTCTATTACGTTCCAGAACTATTTCCGTATGTACCAGAAACTGTCCGGTATGACCGGTACGGCAGATACTGAAGCCTATGAGTTTAACCAGATTTATGGTTTGGAAACCGTGGTGATTCCAACGCACCGTCCGATGCAGCGTAAAGATGCCATGGACAAAGTGTACAGAACTGCACGTGAAAAATATGCGGCAGTGATTGAAGACATTAAAGGTTGCCAGAGCCGTGGTCAGCCGGTGCTGGTAGGTACTACTTCAATTGAGAACTCAGAATTGATTTCCAGATTACTGACAGAAGCCAAACTGGAACATCAGGTATTGAATGCGAAACAGCATGAACGCGAAGCGCACATTATTGAACAGGCTGGTCGCCCGGGTGTGATTACAATTGCAACCAATATGGCAGGCCGCGGTACCGATATTGTGCTTGGCGGTAATCCTGAATCTGATATTGCTGCGGTTGAGGCCGATGCTAATTTAACTGATGCGCAAAAAGCTGAACGCATGGCACAGCTTAAAACTGAATGGCAACAGCGCCATGATGGCGTGCTTGCTGCCGGTGGTTTGCATATCGTAGGTACCGAGCGTCATGAGTCACGTCGCGTGGATAATCAACTACGTGGCCGTTCCGGTCGTCAGGGTGATGCCGGCTCTAGCCGTTTCTATTTGTCACTGGAAGATCAGCTGTTACGCATTTTTGCTTCTGACCGCGTATCAGCCATTATGGGCAAACTGAATATGCCGGATGGTGAGGCGATTGAACACCCGTGGGTAACACGCGCGATTGAAAATGCACAGCGTAAGGTTGAAGGCCGTAACTTTGATATTCGTAAACAACTGCTTGAGTATGATGACGTAGCGAATGATCAGCGTAAGGTGATCTATGAGCAGCGTAATGAATTGTTGGAAGCAACGGATGTTGGTGCAACCATTGCTGCCATGCGTGAAGATGTATTAGTCAGCATGATCGCAACACACATTCCACCTGAAAGCGTTGAAGAGCAATGGGATGTGCCAGCGCTGGAGCGTGAATTAAAAGCCGAAACCGGTCTGGAACTACCGCTGCAGAAAATGCTGGAAGATAATCCGGATATTCATGAAGAAACGCTACGCGACTTTATTCTTACTGAGGCCAACAAAGCTTACGCAGAGAAGGAAGAGCAAGCCAGCCCTGATATCCTGCGTCAGTTCGAGCGCTCAGTCATGCTGCAGAGCGTTGATAATCATTGGCGTGAACATTTATCCGCTTTGGATCATTTGCGTCAAGGTATTCATTTACGTTCATATGCGCAGAAAAACCCTAAGCAGGAATACAAGCGTGAAGCGTTTGAGTTGTTTGAAGGCTTACTGAACACGATTAAAACTGAAGTGACAAAAGTGACCATGCTGGTACAGGTGAAAACTGAAGCTGATGTTGAAGCCGTTGAGAAGCCGGTAGAGGTCGAGAACGTGCAATATCAGCATGCCAACTATGATGAGGCACTAGGCGTATCTGCTGCTGAAGAAGGTGTTGATGACGGTTCGGCTTCACAGACTATGGTGCGTGAGGGCGTTAAGGTCGGTCGTAATGATCCATGCCCATGTGGCTCCGGCAAGAAATATAAACAGTGCCACGGCGTATTGAGTTAAC
>Ga0207972_100134_pt1 | contig 25281 bp, 25 predicted proteins | sample LakWasMe75_LOW10_2_FD_183903 | JGI IMG/M metagenome (GOLD analysis project Ga0207972, IMG submission 183903) | Freshwater sediment methanotrophic microbial communities from Lake Washington under simulated oxygen tension - Sediment Metagenome... | ecosystem: Environmental > Aquatic > Freshwater >...
TAGTAACAAAAACGGTATAATTCCGGCTTGCATACACTCAACTTGTGGCAGAAGAATTCAATATGACTTTTGATTTGCATCACTACATCATGATTTTGATTGGTACGGTATTGGTAAATAATATCGTATTGGTCAAAATCCTTGGCCTGTGCCCGTTCATGGGGGTCTCCAAAAAACTGGAAGCTTCTATCGGCATGGCCGGTGCTACTGCTTTTGTACTGAGCGTAGGCTCCATGACCAGCTGGGGCATCAATCATTATCTGCTTGAGCCAAACGGCCTGGTATATCTGCGCACATTATCATTCATCGTAGTGATTGCCGGCGTTGTACAGTTTACTGAAATGGTCATGGAAAAGAACTTTCCACCACTGCATCAGGCATTGGGTATCTTTTTACCGCTCATCACAACCAATTGTGCCGTACTCGGTATTCCATTACTCAATGCGCAATCCAGCCACAGCTTTTTAGAGTCATTGTTTTTTGGTATGGGCGGCGCTATCGGCTTTTCAATGGTACTGATCTTATTTGCATCCATGCGCGAAAGACTGGAAGCTGCTGACGTTCCTGCAGTCTTTAAAGGCTCTGCAATCGCCATGGTAACCGCATCACTCATGAGTCTGGCATTTATGGGTTTTGCCGGACTAGATAAATATTAGCTTTAAGCACTAAACCTACCTATGTTAACCGCACTCTACATTATGCTTGGTCTAGCCTTGGCGCTAGGCATTACCCTCGGCATTTCCGCACTGCTATTCAAAGTTGAAGGGGATCCGCTGGTAGCTCGCATCGACGCTATTCTGCCACAGACACAGTGCGGACAATGCGGCTATCCCGGCTGCAAACCCTACGCAATGGCCATCGCCAAAGGCGAAGCTGATATTAACCAGTGCCCGCCCGGCGGCGACGCCGGCGCACGCGCACTGGCTGACTTAATGGGCGTGGAATACAAACCGCTGAATGCCGAACACGGACTGCCCAAGCCAAAATCCGTGGCTTTTATTGATGAAAACACCTGCATAGGCTGCACACTATGCATACAGGCGTGCCCGGTAGATGCAATTCTGGGTGCGGCAAAACACATGCATACCATTATCGCTTCTGAGTGTACGGGCTGCGAATTATGTCTGGCGCCCTGCCCGGTAGATTGCATCACCATGCAGCCTATTGCTGAAACACCTGATAACTGGAAGTGGAAATACCCTGTGATTCCAATCAAGGCAATGCCTGCAGATGGGAGTCTCGTTTAATCATGAATTCGATCATTCAATTTGCCAGCAGACTGATTCGCGGCCAAACTGCAGAAACTGCTGACGTACATAAATTTCATGGTGGCGTGCACCCAGAGGGCCATAAACAGCTATCGACAACGCTACCAATTGCAAAACTTGCTATTCCACAAAAGCTTGTTCTGCCACTGCGCCAGCATGTGGGCTATATTCCGAAAATCAAAGTACAGGTGGGTGATCATGTGCTGAAAGGCCAGATGCTGGCGGAAGCAGAAGGCAATGTTTCAGCAGCCATTCATGCACCGACTTCTGGCACCGTCAGTGCTATCAGTGAAGCAGTCATCCCGCACCCATCCGGCTTACCGGATATGTGCATTACTTTAATGCCCGACGGCAAGGATGAGTGGACGACATTACAGCCGACAGACTGGCGTAATTCCGATAAAAAAGCATTAGTGGCAAGCCTGCGTTCATCAGGCATTGTTGGTTTGGGGGGGGCTACGTTCCCTACGCATATTAAAGTTCGTGCAGATGGAAAATCCCAGGTGCATACATTGGTGATCAATGCCGCAGAGTGCGAACCCTACATCACCTGCGATGACATGCTGATGCGCGAACGTGCGCATGAAATCATCAAAGGCATGGAAATTGTAAAATACCTGCTCAATGCCGAAAAATGCATCGTCGGCATCGAAGACAACAAGCCCGAAGCAATCGTTGCCATGTCCGAAGCCTGCAAGGCTTTGCCTGACACATCAGTCAAGGTGGTGCCTACGCTATACCCAAGCGGTGACGGACGCCGTCTGATCCATCTGGTATCTGGTATTGAAATTCCGCATGATAAACGCTCAACCGATGTAGGCATACAGGTATTCAACGTGGCCACGGTATTGGCAATTTATCGCTACTTTACATTTGGTGAACCGGCGATTGACCGCATTGTAACGATCACGGGCAGCGTAAATACACCACAAAATTTTGAGGTGCTGTTTGGTACGCCGCTGCAAACATTAATCGATGCGGCAGGCGGCGTGCAGCCAGATACTAGCCATTTCATCATGGGCGGCCCAATGATGGGCTTTGACCTGCCTACCATTGATGTACCTATCACCAAAGCCGCCAACTGCATTATTGCAGCAACACCGGATTTATTTGCACCGCCGCCGCCTGCGATGCCGTGCATCCGCTGCGCACGCTGTGCCGACGCCTGCCCGGTAAACCTGCAGCCGCAGGAACTCTATTGGTTTTCGAAATCAGACAACTTCGAGAAAGCACGCGATTACAATCTGTTTGATTGCATCGAATGCGGCTGCTGCACTTATGTATGCCCGAGCAATATTCCGCTGGTGCAATATTACCGCTATGCAAAAAGCGAGATTATCTCCGCCGATAAAGCCAAAGAAGCAGCCGATCTTGCCCGTGAGCGCAATGAATTCAGGCTGGCGCGGATTGAGCGTGAAAAAATGGAACGCGCACAGAAGCATGCCGAGCGCGCTGCAAGCAGCAAAGCTGAAAATGCTAAAACAGAGACTGCCAAAACAGAAGAAGTTAAAGCTGAGGTAACTGGAGCAGCAGAGAGGCCAGCTGCCAGCACAAGCACCGACGATGCAAAGAAAGCAGCCATTGCTGCTGCAATTGAGCGTGCCAAAGCACTAAAAGCCGCCGCAGCCCAGCCAGGTGACACGCAGAACAGACCAGAGCTTAAAGCTGCTGACACACCAAAAACTATTGATAAACCAGCGCAAACTGAAGATGAACAAGTCAGAGCTGAGCAGGCTAAAAAAGACAAGCAAGCGCTGATTGCAGCAGCAATTGAACGTGCGAAAGCGCAGAAACTGGCCGCAGCACAAGCTGGCGTTACACCCAAAAATGTTGAGGATGCCAGCCCGGCAGTAAAAGCTGAGATCAGCGAAATTGATGCCATACGCGAAAAAGCCAAGCAAGCAGTCAAGACACATGATTCGGATTCAGAAGCTTAAAGGGCAATAACAAACTTGTTACCAGGATAAAAACTTGAACCGCTCTCCTTACATTACCGATGCACCTACCGTCAGCATCATCATGCTTAAAGTGCTGCTGGCACTCATCCCGGGTATTTTTGCCTACGTCTGGATATATGGCGGTGGCATATTGGTCACCATCTCACTGGCAACCATCACTGCGCTGATTTCTGAAGCTGCCTTGCTTAAAATTCGCCAGCGCCCGATTCGTCCGTCACTGTCAGATTTAAGTGCCGTGGTTACTGCATGGTTACTGGCACTGGCATTACCGCCACTAGCGCCCTGGTGGCTAGTGGTCGTAGGCACTTTGTTCGCAATCGTCATCGCCAAGCAACTTTACGGCGGTCTCGGCTACAACCCGTTCAATCCGGCTATGGTAGGCTATGCGGTGCTACTGATCTCTTTTCCTATCATCATGACCAAATGGCCTGCACCTCTGATTCTGGCGCAAACCCAGCTTGGCTTCATGGATCAGCTGCACTTTATTTTCAGCAACACCCTGCCGGCAAGTATAAAAATAGATGCTGTCACTTCTGCCACACCGCTGGATTACCTGAAAACCCAACTCATGCTCAAACATGAGGTATCCAGCATTTCCCAGGCACCTATTTTTGGCGTTTGGGGAGCCAAAGGTGGCGAGTTTGTCACTGCAGCTTACCTGCTAGGCGGCTTGTATCTGCTACAGCAGCGCATTATCAGCTGGCATTTACCTACCGCATTCCTGGGTACGCTGACAGCCATGTCATTGGTTTTTTATGCGATTAACCCGGCTGATTTCACTAATCCGCTGTTTCATTTAATGAGCGGCGCATCCATGCTATGTGCCTTCTTTATCATTACCGACCCGATCAGCGGACCGACCACGCCGCGCGGCAAGCTCTATTTTGCAGCAGGTGTTGCCGTGCTTACGTATTTAATTCGCGTTTATGGCGGCTACCCGGATGGCGTCGCGTTTGCCGTACTGATTATGAATATGTGCGTGCCTCTGATTGACATGCATACCCAGCCACGTGTTTTTGGTCATACGAAGAATTAGGTTGCTTATGTCTGATACCGTTATTAAACACACTTCTGTTACCGCTGCCACCATGGTAGCTTTTGCCTTGATCGGCACAGCGCTACTTGCCTATATATTCAACATCACGCGCGAACCTATCGAAAAAAGCGAAGCCGAAGCGCGGCTGGCGCTTTTCAGGCAGATTCTGCCTGATGTCCAATATTACGGAAATGCTAAAAGCAAAGATGATAAGCAGCATGCAAATGACGATAACTTATTAGAAAATATAGTCGAAATCGCCCCTAATGATTTACTTGGCAACAAAATCCCCAGCAAAGCCTATATTGCCAAGCAGGATCACAAATTTGCAGCGGTCATACTGGAAGCGATCGCGCATGATGGTTACAGCGGTGACATCAAACTGCTGATTGCGATCCGCGCCGACGGCACTGTCAGCGGCGTACGTGTACTTGCGCATAAAGAAACCCCGGGGCTGGGTGACTACATTGACATTGCACATGGCAACTGGATAAAACTATTCGATAATGAATCTGTCGAAAAAACACCTGCCGAACAATGGAAAGTCAAAAAAGACGGCGGCAAGTTCGATTACATGGTCGGCGCAACGATTACACCACGTGCGGTTGTAAAAGCTGTGGCAAAGGCATTGCAGTTTTATGAACAAAACCAGCTTATGCTGCAGCAAAAACAAGTAGAACCGTCAGCATCAGATCACGAATCCGGACATAAGGATTAAAACATGAGCAACTATAAAGAAATCACCGTTAACGCGCTCTGGAAGCAGAACCCGGGCGTTGTGCAACTACTGGGCCTGTGCCCGACGCTGGCGGTAACCACCACTGCAGTGAATGGTATCAGCTTGGGCCTGGCTACCGCACTGGTCATGGCCGCTTCTAACGGTGCTGTATCTCCGGTGCGTAAACTGGTGCCGAGCGAGATCCGCGTTCCGGTATTTATCCTGATTATCGCCGCATTGGTGAGCATCATCGATATGTCTATCAACGCTTTTGCGCACCCACTGCATAAAGTGTTGGGCATCTTCATTCCGCTTATCGTAGTGAATTGCATTGTATTGGCGCGTGTTGAATCTTTTGCGGCAAAAAATACTTTCGTACCCTCTATACTCGACGGCTTCATGATGGGCATAGGTTTAACGCTGGTATTGGGTTTACTTGGCGGCATGCGCGAAGTCATAGGCAAAGGCACGCTATTCTCCGGACTTGATCTGGTATTTGGCCTGGAAGCAAAAAACTTTGTGTTAACTGTGATCCCTGATTACCATGGGTTTTTACTTGCGGCATTACCGCCAGGGGCTTTTCTAGGCTTAGGTACACTAATTGCATTACGCAATTGGGCTGAAGTCAGGAATGCAAAAAAAGCGGACACTCCAGACAACAGCCTGAAACCTGCGCTTAATCACTAAACTCTTTATCAAAAATTAATATTAATTCATGAATGCCCAGCAACGCCTTGAAATTTTCAGACGCTTAAGCGTTGCTATTCCTAACCCAACCACTGAGCTCAAACACAGCAGCACCTTTGAGCTATTAATCGCGGTGATTTTATCTGCGCAGGCTACAGATAAAGGCGTAAACATTGCTACCGACAAATTGTTCAGCGTAGCTAACACGCCGGAAGCCATTCTGGCACTCGGGCTGCATGGTCTTGAAAGCTATATCAAGTCAATTGGCCTCTATCACTCAAAAGCCAGGAATGTGCTACTCACCTGCCAGAAACTCATTACCGAGCATCAGTCTCAGGTTCCTGACAGCCGTGCCGCGCTGGAAGCCTTGCCTGGTGTTGGCCGTAAAACAGCCAATGTGATTCTGAATACCGCGTTTGGCAAGCCTACCATCGCCGTGGATACCCATTTATTCAGATTAGGCAACCGGATTAACCTTGCTGCCGGCAAAACGGTACTTGAAGTTGAAAAAAAATACCTTAAAACAATCCCTAAAGAATACCTGAAGGATGCACACCACCTGTTAATCTTGCATGGTCGTTACACCTGCACGGCACGTAAGCCAAAGTGCGGACAATGCTGTATTGCAGATTTATGCGAACACAAGGCGAAAGAGTTCATCTCCGCGCCAGATAATTTTTTGCAGCCTCCGCAATGAAAGTCGCAACCAGTATCGCATTAGGTAAAGAAGCTTCTGCCGATTTAGCAGCAAGAGCCGTTAGCAATGCTATGCAGAAGGCTGATATCAGCATTGCCAGCAGTGTGTTGCTATTTCTGACATCAGAGTTTGCTGGCAACCCGCATGAAGCAATCAAAGCGGCAGCGAAGGCCGCCAATTGCATGCAGGTCATGGGGTGCTCGGCAACTGGCATTTTTACCGAAGAGGACTGGATTCTGGATGTACCGGCTGCGGCAGTGATGGTGTTCGGAGACGGTGTGAGCCTGGAGTTGCCAAAAAATAATATCAGCAACCAGCCCCTGCTTACCCTGAGCGCACCCAATGCCATTAACAGCACCTGGCTCAATAATAGCAATCAACGTTACGGTGGTGTATCTGGAGACGCCATAGGCCAAGGGCCGTTTTCAGTGTGGCAAAATGCCAAGGGTGATGTATCTGGATATGTCGAAGCATTTTTTTCAGGCGTCAACATTGCCACCGGCACTTCACATGGGGTGCAGTTACTCACACAGCCAGAGCAGATTCAGCAGTCTGACCAGTTTGATCTTATACAACTCAATCACCTGCCCCCGCTGAATGGGCTGCAGAAGGCCTGGAAGGCCCACAGCAAAAAAGATGAAGCTGTTCCGTTACATCTCGTTATAGCCTTATATGCCGATAGTGCAGAAGCGATAGCGCAGGGCAATTTCAATCAAACTACGATTATCAGCTGTGATGAGGCCAATGGCAGCATCACTTTGGCACAGCCACTACAAGCCGGTCAGTTTCTAAGCTGGTCTATACGCGCCACCTCAGCTGCTGAAGCCGACATTACAATGCTAACCAGCCACCTAACCGAGCAACTCGGATCTAGCCCGGAATTTGGATTATTGTTCTCCTGCCTGGGAAGAGGTCCATACTTTTACAATGGCATAGACCGTGATTTGAAAGTGATCACCAAAACTTTTCCTAACATGCCAGTATTAGGCTTTTATGGCAATGGTGAGATTGCCTACCTGAACGGTGATAATCACCTGTTACCTTATTCCGCAGTGCTTTCATTATTCTCAACCGCCTAGATCAATCGGGCAAACTAGACAACGTGCATTAAATACTTAATATGAGCTTATACAATCCTAGCCGCGACCAGGCACGCCAATTTTTATTTGATGCCTGGGCCAAATTTAAACAGAACTCACCACTTACAGATCTGGAAAAGATTGCAGTTGAGGTGATACAGATGCATCCGGAGTATCACGCAATATTAGATGCACCGGAACGCTACATGAGCCAGCAGTACTTTCCTGAAATGGGAGAAACCAACCCATTCCTGCATATCAGCCTGCATCTGTCAGTCATTGAGCAGGTCAGCATCAACCAGCCAACCGGCATCAGTAAAATTTATGCTACATTAGTCGAAAAACACAGTGACAAACACAGCGCACAGCATGACCTGCTCGAATGTCTGGCCGAAACCATCTGGCATTCGCAGCGCAATAATGTCCCTTTAGATTCAGCACATTATATTGGCTTGCTAAATGAAAGAGTTGGAAAAACATAGTGGCAGAAAATAATCTCAACGACTGGCTCACTGAACATGGTGATTACCTGTATCGCTTTGCACTGGCAAGGTTAAGAGATCCGCATCAGGCAGAGGATGCAGTGCAGGAAACTATGCTGGCAGCCATTAAAAACAATAGCTTTGATGGCAACTCATCAGCGAGAACTTGGCTTACCGGCATACTGAAACACAAAATCATTGATTTACAACGGAAACAGATACGCGAGCAGCCGGTTTCAGATATCATCGATTTGGATGCATCCGAACACAGTATGGATGATTTTTTTGACAAATCCGGCCACTGGCTCGATAAACCACAAACGCTGGAAATGCCGGATAATTCGCTGGAACAGAAACAATTTTTAGCTGTCCTAGACGAATGCCTAAACAAACTACCCAAAAAATTAAAGGCCATTTTCATGTTGCGTGACGTACACGAACTGGAAAATGAAAACATTTGTAAGGAACTCGATATTACCGCGACCAATGCTTGGGTAATGTTATATAGAGCACGGATGGGATTAAGAAAATGTTTAGAGTTGAATTGGGCATAGGTTAGAAGGGATATCATGCTTACCTGTAAACAAGCCAGCAAACTCATTTCGCAATCTTTAGACCGTCCACTGACGTGGTCAGAAAAGGTAATGTTAAGACTGCATCTTTTCATATGCAATCCATGCACACAGTTCAAACGTCAACTTAATATGTTGCGTACTGCCTTGCAGCGAATCACAAATGGCATAGAACACGACAGCACTATAAAGCTGCCTCCAGATGTAAAAAGCAGAATTCTGCAAACGATTGAATCTCGTCAAGAATAAATGCAGAATCTGCTAATCAAAACCTGATTATTTTTAATTATATTTAAGGAAATTAACATGAATAAAACTCAAAAATCGATTTCTCTTGCTATCAGCGGCGCATTTGCCCTCTCTATCGCGGCAACAACCATCAATGCAGCAGAAAACCCATTTTCGATGAAATCGCTATCCAGCGGCTATCAAGTAGCGGATAACCACACCAAAGCTAAAGATGGCAAATGCGGCACTGGCAAATGTGGTGCTAACAAGAAAAAAACAGAAAAAGCAGCTGAAGGTAAATGCGGTGGCGAGAAAGCAGCTGAAGGTAAATGCAGCGCTGAAAAAGCAGCCGAAGGCAAATGCAGTGCTGAAAAAGCACACGAAGGTAAATGCGGTGGCGAGAAAGCAGCTGAAGGTAAATGCAGCGCTGAAAAAGCTAAAGAAGGCAAATGTGGCGGCAAAAAGAAATAACTGACATATTTACTGTTTTAAAGACCACTCATGACAATCATCAGCCAGATACAAGGCGCAGGTCTGGGGCTTAAGCGTGAGCTGATACCCCAGATTCAATCGCTGTATGGCCAGGAACAATTAGCGAATATCAATTTCGTGGAAATAGCGCCGGAGAACTGGATCAGCGCCGGTAGCAAAGCTGCTAAACAGCTGGACTGGTTCATTGAGCGTTATCCTGTTGTTTGCCATGGTTTATGTTTATCATTAGGTGGATTAAGTCCACTTAATGTGGACTTTTTAATGCAGGTCAAAACATTCCTGCACCAATACCAGATACCGATTTATACCGAGCATTTAAGTTATTGCACCGATGGCTTCAAAGGCGAGCAAGGCTACCTGTATGACTTGCTGCCAATACCTTTTACCGAAGAAGCGGTACATTACGTGGCACAGCGCATACGGCAGACACAAGATGTTCTCGGGCAGCGCATCGGTGTTGAGAATGCCTCATTTTATGTTGCTGCACCGATTTCCGAGATGAGTGAAATCGAATTCATTAATGCCGTCATCACAGAAGCTGACTGTTTGCTGCATCTGGATATCAATAACATTTACGTCAACAGCATCAATTTTGGTTTTGACCCGCATGCATTTCTGCGCGGCATACCGGGTGATCGCATTATCTACAGTCATATGGCAGGCCATTACCAGCAGACACCGAAACTACTGGTCGACACACATGGCGAGAACGTCATTGACCCGGTGTGGGCACTGCTCGAAGATGCTTATCAGCTATTCGGCACCTTTCCGACGCTGCTGGAGCGTGACAATAACATACCGCCACTGATGGAACTTATGCATGAAATCAATAAAATTGCCGATTACCAGCACAAAACCGCGCGCCGTTTTATCGCCTCTGATAAGTTAGCAGCGATGATTTAATGCCATGACTGCAGAACTTGCTAGCTTTCAGCGTTACCAACTGGCATTTACCGCCCGCCTGCGTGATCCGCGCAAACAGCCGCCGCTTGCAGGTGTACCACCTGAGCGAATGGCCGTGTATGAGGAAATTGTATTCAATAATTTATTTGAATCAGTCTCTGCATGCTTCCCTGTGGCGCGTAAAGTCATTGGCAAGCGCAAATGGTTAAAACTGAATCAGGCTTTCATGCGCGACTATTCCGCAAATAGTCCCTTGTTCCGCAAAATTCCAGAGCAGTTTCTACAATTTCTGAATAATGTTGATCCACAACTGCAGGCAATGCTGCCGCCTTATCTCAACAGTTTATGCCATTACGAATGGATAGAGCTGTTTGTAGCCTCTAGCCCTGATACTGCGAAGCCAATTGATGTTGAGCCTAACGGTGACCTCGGTAACAGCAGGCCGGTTTTTAACCCGACCATGCAGTTACTCAATTACGACTATGCAGTACATAAGATTTCACTACGGCATAAACCCAAGCTACCGCAAAGCACCCAGCTTCTGGTATATCTTAATGCTGCTGACCAGGTAAAATTTATAGAATTGAATGCTGTCACTTATAGACTGATTTCACTTCTGCAGAATGCGCCACAAACCGGCACACATGCTCTCACGCTACTGGCAAAAGAGTTACAGCATCCGCAACCGGAGAGTATCATTGAATTTGGTCTATCCATACTGGAAGACTTGCGGCGTCAGGACGTGATTATCGGCACGCATCATTAATAAAGCAAGGGGTTCGCTATGCGTTTAATTCAAGCCTTATTGCATCCTGCAGCCTATCCGCATCCGGTAACGCATATTGAACTCATTGAAACGCATATTTCATGGGTCTTGTTAACAGGACAGTACGCCTACAAAATCAAAAAGAATGTGCAATTCGATTTTCTTGACTTCTCTACGCTGGATAAACGGTGTTTCTACTGCCAGGAAGAATTACGCTTTAATAGCCGATTCGCGCCAGACCTTTACCTGCAGGTAGTACCGATTACCGGATCAACGCAGCATCCGCAAATGAATGGCTGTGGCGAAGCCATAGAATACGCAGTGAAAATGAAGCAATTTGATGGCAGCCAGTTATTAAGCCATATCGCTGACCGTGGCGAGCTAAGCACTAGCATCATTGACCAATTAGCCGACCTGATAGCTCAGTTTCACCGACATGCTGCCAGTGACACATCAAACAGCCACTTTGGCACTCCACAGGAGATCCAGCATTGGTTCCAAGGCAACTTCAGCCACATTCGCCCTTTAATCCATAATGAAAAGCTTTTGCAACAGATACTGCAATTGGAGCAATGGGGTGAGCAAGCACTTTTGAAAAACAAACGATTAATTGAACAACGCAAACAGCGCGGTTTTATTCGCGAGTGCCATGGTGATCTGCATCTGGGCAACATTACGCTCATTGATGGCAAAGTCACGCCATTTGACGGGATCGAATTCAATCCAGGCCTGCACTGGATTGACGTTATCAGCGAAATCGCTTTCGTGGTCATGGATTTGCAGCAGCGCGGCTTTAATCAGTTTGCCTACCGTTTTCTGAATCGCTATTTAAGCGCAAACGGTGACTACGAAGGACTTGCCCTATTACCTTACTATCTGGTGTATAGAGCGCTGGTACGTTGTAAAATAGCGCTGCTGCGCTGGGAGCAGCATCAAAATTCGCAGGACCTGCAGGAGGCCGAGAGCTATGCTTCTTTAGCTGAGAAATATAGTCAGCAAAAACCAACGCAATTATTCATTACCCACGGTTACTCGGGTTCAGGAAAATCTACTTTCAGCACACAGGTCGCAGAAAATCTCGGTATCATTCACCTGCGTTCAGATGTTGAGCGCAAGCGACTTATATATCAGACTAAGCAAGATCAGCCTCAGAAAATTTCCAGCAATGAGAATGAGGTGAATCAGGGGATTTACACACCGGATAAGGTGCTGCTGGTTTACCACAGGCTGGCCGAATTGGCATCAGCACTGCTGGATGCCGGTTTCCCGGTATTAATAGATGCTGCCTTTTTACAACGCAGGCAACGTGAACTATTTACAGAGTTAGCTTCAGAAAAGCAGGTGGGGTGTTTAATACTTGATTTTTACGCACCGGAACAGGCGTTAAAACAGCGCATCAGCGAGCGACAGCAATCCGGCAGTGACGCCTCCGAAGCAACCTTGGCAGTACTGGAGCATCAGTTAAAAACGGCACAAGGTTTTTCAGCTACAGAACTGGACAAAGTAATCCAGATTGATACCTGTGCAAAAGACGCCTTAAGTAAGCTGCTACAAAGCAGCTTACTTAAGAGTTACTTAGTCGAAGCTCACTAATTGGGTCTGACGCTGTTCTAGTTCAGCAACTAGCTGCGTCTGTTCTGGCTTGCTCATATTCCACCAGCCTTTTATTTCTTCAATCGTACGGTAGCATCCTGCACAATAGCCTGACGCTTCATCCATACTGCAAACACCTATACATGGTGATTGAACTTCTTCTTGTACAATTTCAGTCATACCTAATCACTTATACCAAATTTATTGTTTTGTATTAACGCCACTTGCCTATTAACTTAAGACGCCATGGCACTGTTTGTATTTCTTGCCAGAGCCACATGGGCATGGATCGTTACGGCCAACTTTCACGCCATCACGAACCATAGGCTGTGCCGAAGCAGCATCAGCGCCTTCTTCAACCGCAGATACGCCTAGTGCTTCATCATAATCAGCATGCTGATATTGCACGTTCTCGACCTCTGCAGGCCTTTCAACAGCCTCAACATCCGCTTCAGTTTTCACCTGTACCAGCATGGTGACTTTTGTCACTTCAGTTTTAATCGTGTTCAACAAACCTTCAAATAATTCAAACGCTTCACGTTTGTATTCCTGCTTAGGATTTTTCTGTGCATATGAACGTAAGTGAATACCCTGACGCAAATGATCCAAAGCGGATAAATGTTCACGCCAATGATTGTCAACGCTTTGCAGCATGACTGATCGCTCGAACTGACGCAGGATTTCAGGGCTGGCCTGCCCTTCTTTCTCTGCGTAAGCTTTGTTAGCCTCAGTAAGAATAAACTCGCGTAGCGTTTCTTCATGGATATCCGGATTTTCTTCCAGCATTTTCTGCAGCGGCAGTTGCAAGCCGGTTTCTGCATTTAATTCACGTTCCAGCGCTGGCACATCCCATTGCTCTTCAACGCTTTCAGGCGGAATATGCGTTGCAATCATGCTGATTAATACATCTTCACGCATGGCAGCAATGGTTGCACCAACATCGGTGGCTTCCAGCAATTCATTACGCTGCTCATAGATCACCTTACGCTGATCATTCGCTACGTCATCATATTCAAGCAATTGTTTACGGATATCAAAGTTACGGCCTTCAACCTTGCGCTGTGCATTTTCAATAGCACGCGTTACCCATGGGTGCTCAATCGCCTCGCCATCCGGCATATTCAGTTTGCCCATAATGGCTGACACGCGGTCAGACGCAAAAATACGTAGCAGCTGGTCTTCAAGTGATAGATAGAAACGGCTAGATCCGGCATCACCCTGGCGGCCAGAACGGCCACGCAGTTGATTATCTACACGACGTGATTCATGGCGCTCAGTACCTACAATGTGCAAACCGCCGGCAGCCAGTACGCCATCATGGCGCAGTTTCCATTCAGCCTTAAGCTGTGCCACGCGTTCAGCTTTTTGCGCATCAGTTAAATCAGCATCTGCCTCAACCGCAGCAATATCAGACTCAGGATTACCGCCAAGCACAATATCTGTACCACGGCCTGCCATGTTGGTTGCAATTGTAATCACACCCGGGCGGCCAGCCTGTTCAATAATGTGCGCTTCGCGCTCATGCTGTTTCGCATTCAATACCTGATGTTCCAGTTTAGCTTCTGTCAGCAATCTGGAAATCAACTCCGAGTTTTCAATAGAAGTAGTACCTACCAGCACTGGCTGACCACGACTCTGACAACCTTTAATATCTTCAATCACTGCCGCATATTTTTCACGTGCAGTTCTGTACACTTTATCCATGCCATCTTTACGCTGCATTGGACGGTGCGTTGGAATCACCACTGTTTCCAAACCATAAATCTGGTTGAACTCATAGGCCTCTGTATCTGCCGTACCGGTCATGCCGGACAGTTTTACATACATACGGAAATAGTTCTGGAAAGTAATAGATGCCAGTGTCTGGTTTTCTTTTTGAATTTCAACGCCTTCTTTAGCCTCAACCGCCTGATGCAAACCATCAGACCAGCGACGGCCAGCCATCATACGGCCGGTGAATTCATCCACAATCACGATTTCACCGTCACGCACTACATAATGCTGGTCGCGGTGATAAAGGTTGCGTGCACGCAGAGATGCATACAGGTGATGCACCAAGGTAATGTTAGAAGCCTCATATAAGCTTGAACCTTCTGCCAGCAAACCCGCCTCTGTCAGCAAAGCTTCAGCATGCTCGTGGCCCTGTTCAGACATCACCACGTTTTGCGCTTTTTCATCTACCCAGAAATCGCCAGTGCCTTCTTCTTCAGTCTGTGCTACCAGTTTTGCAGCAACAACGTCGATTTGAGTATATAGCGCTACGCTATCATCGGCCTGACCTGAAATAATCAGCGGCGTACGTGCCTCATCAATCAGGATCGAGTCCACTTCATCGATCAGCGCATAATTCAAACCGCGCTGCACACGCTCCTCTGCGGTATACACCATGTTGTCGCGCAGGTAGTCAAATCCGAATTCGTTATTGGTGCCGTAGGTAATGTCCGCTGCATATGCCAGGCGTTTAGCCTCATTTGTCATTTGTGACAGATTGATGCCAATGGATAAACCTAAAAAGTTATAAAGCTTACCCATCCACTCAGCATCACGCTTGGCAAGGTAATCATTCACAGTAATAACGTGTACGCCTTTGCCGCTTAACGCATTCAGGTAAGCTGGCAATGTAGCGACCAGAGTTTTACCCTCACCAGTACGCATCTCGGCGATTTTTCCTGAGTTAAGCACCATGCCGCCAATCAGCTGCACATCAAAATGGCGCATACCCAAAGCACGGCGGCTACCTTCACGCACCACTGCAAAAGCTTCCGGCAGCAGTTTTTCAAGGCTTTCGCCATTCACGTAACGCTGCTTAAACTCCTCTGTTTTCGCTCTAAGCGCTTCATCACTCAGCGCCTGCATTGCCGGTTCTAGCGCATTGATTTGCTCAACCTTCTGCGCATACTGTTTAACAAGCCTTTCATTACGGCTACCGAATAATTTTTTGAACAACGTGGAGATCATGAAATGAGTGACTTTCCGCTAGAGGATAGAGCTTTATGGTTAATTTATGAACGAATATGGAATTGTAATGTTGAGATACTGAAGAATTAATTAAATCTACTAAATTTAACAAGTAGTAATTTAACGAGCACTGGTTCTACCTTCTGAGTTACGTTTCCCCATAAGCTTATGGTTAATTACAATGACTATTAATTACCTGCATTAAGATATTTTCTTGGATCCAAAGGATTACCAGCTAATCTTATTTCATAATGCAGATGTGGCCCGGTTGAGCGCCCGGTACTACCTACTTCAGCAATTTTCTGGCCTTTTTCTACACGCTCACCAGCCCTGACAAAAAGTTTTGAAGCATGCGCATAGCGTGTTTCCAAACCTGAGCCATGATCAATTTTTACAAGTTTACCATAATCAGGCGTTTGCTCGGCAGTTGACACGATACCGCCCGCTGCGGCGTATATCGACGTACCTGTTCCGGCTGTGAAATCCAGCCCTTCATGAAATGCTTTATGACCATTAAAAGGGTCGATACGCCAGCCAAAACTGGAGGAATTAAATGCTGCAGCTACAGGGCTGCTGTTCGGCAAAGTATCTTTCAGCACGCTTTGCTGTAACAACTTGGCTTCAAGGCTGCTCAGTCGCTCAGTACTGAATTCTATCTTCTCTAGCAACTCGACAATTTTGGCCTGTAACTCTGATTCTGATAACGGCGCGCTTTCAACTAAAGGACCGCCCACGTTCACAGTACCAGACAAGCTTGAAACCGGACTATTCAGTTCAGGCTTGGCCAAAGTTCCGGGAGTTTTAGTGTCAGCTGCATTATTCCGCACCGGGCTCTTTTCACCCGCCAGTTTCGCCAGACGGTCACTTTGCGCATCCAGACGCATCATACGCGCCTGCAACTCGCCCAACTGCAAAGCATATGCATCAAGATGTTTTTGTGGATTATTAAAAGAAAAACGCAGATGATTAGCGATTAATGACTTGGAGCCCTGTTTTGCATCAGGCTGCTGTGGCACAATTAGCAGCATTGCGATTAAAATCGGCAATAACACCAGTGCTGCCAGGATCATACTCACCTGCAGCACAGAAAGCGTTTTCGCTTTTGCCATATTATTTGAGACTAAAATGATATTCATACTACCCCTGATCATTACCGGCATCATATTACGCAGCCATGCAACGATTTAATACATTGCTTAAACACCCTGAGCTGAACGCGCTGAATACGCGCACACAAGAAACTCAGGCCGCACAAAAAATCTGGGAGGCGATTGCTCCGGATAACCTGACAAAATTCAGTCGCGCCAGCAGCATCAAGAACAAGCAATTAAATATATATGCCGACAACAATGTTGCTGCGGCAAAAATAAAGCTTTTGCTACCTAGCCTATTGATTCAGCTACAAAAGCAAGTGTGTGAAGTTACTGCAATTCGGGTAAAAGTGCAAGTAAAATCTAGCCCGCAGCCCAAGCATAAAACACCTAGAAAGCTCACTCCAGCTGCCGTTAGCAGCCTGAAAGAACTAAGCGTGAAGCTGAATGGCACCGCATTAGGCGATGCCCTGAACAAGCTTTACAAAAGTGCTGACTAATCAGACATAGAACCTCACCCGCACACAGAAACCTTGTCTATTGTGGGTGCAGTTTAATAATGCAATAATGATTTACTGTTACAATTTATTAACATCGCAACACCATAAGGAGTTAGCCACCGGCATATTGTTTTTACCGCTTTAGCAGCACAAATGTTTAGTACCTGGGTTCACATACTAGTTTTATTTTGACGTTTTACAGCAAGGTTTAAGTAACGCAATTTATAAAAATTTAGATAGGGAGAAGTCATGTCAGTCGAACTAATGGTTGCCATCGGCGCCGCAATTATTGCGGTTCTGTATGGAGCAGTAATGAGCAAATGGATTTCAGGTTTACCCGCAGGCAATGCTCGCATGCAGGAAATCGCCAGTGCAATTCAACAAGGGGCCGCAGCTTACCTGGCCCGCCAATATAAAACGATCACTATCGTCGGTGTCGTTCTGGCAATATTAATCGGCATTTTCCTCAATATCACCACCGCTATCGGCTTTGTTGTCGGCGCAGTGCTTTCTGGCGCATGTGGCTTTATCGGCATGAATGTGTCGGTGAAAGCCAATGTACGGACCGCGCAAGCTGCCACCAAAGGCATAGGCCCAGCACTGGATGTTGCGTTCAAAGGTGGTGCCATCACCGGCATGCTGGTGGTTGGCTTGGGCTTACTGGGTGTTGCCGGTTTTTATGCATTTCTGGGTGGCGAAGCTGCGACTGATCTGGATCCACTCATAGGCCTTGCATTCGGCTCATCTCTGATTTCCATCTTTGCGCGTTTAGGCGGCGGCATCTTTACCAAAGGCGCTGACGTAGGTGCTGACTTGGTAGGTAAAGTTGAGGCTGGCATTCCGGAAGATGACCCGCGCAACCCAGCGGTAATTGCAGACAATGTGGGTGACAACGTAGGTGACTGTGCAGGGATGGCGGCTGACTTATTTGAAACCTATGCCGTGACTTTGATTGCCACCATGGTTTTAGGCAGCCTGCTCATTACTACATCAGGTTCCAATGGTGTAATTTACCCATTGATGCTGGGTGCGGTCTCTATCGTGGCTTCCATTATCGGCTGCTTTTTCGTCAAGGCATCACCGGGCATGAAAAATGTAATGCCTGCTTTGTATAAAGGTTTAGCGGTTGCAGGCATACTTTCATTAGGTGCGTTTTACGTTGTCACAATGAAAATGTTCCCTCAAGGGTTAACAGCCGGTGAACTGGTGATTTCTGCCAATCAGCTATTTGGTGCCTGTGCCGTAGGTTTGGTACTTACTGCCGCTTTGGTATGGATTACCGAATACTACACCGGCACTGATTACGCACCGGTGCGCCACGTTGCACAGGCTTCAACCACTGGTCACGCAACCAACATCATTGCAGGTATCGGCATTTCAATGAAATCAACCGCATTACCTGTGCTGTCAGTGTGCCTCGCTATCTGGACGTCTTATCATTTGGGCGGCCTGTATGGCATTGCAATTGCGGCAACTTCCATGCTGAGTATGGCAGGTATTGTCGTGGCATTGGATGCCTACGGCCCGATTACTGATAATGCAGGCGGTATTGCCGAAATGGCAGAATTACCGAGCAGTGTACGTGATGTTACCGACCCGCTTGATGCTGTAGGCAACACCACCAAAGCCGTAACTAAAGGCTATGCCATTGGCTCTGCCGGTCTAGCTGCATTGGTACTTTTTGCCGATTACACCCATAAGCTGGAAGGTGCCGGCATTGCAGTTAAATTCGACCTCAGCGACCCTATGGTCATTATCGGGCTGTTTATTGGCGGCCTGATTCCGTTCCTGTTCGCAGCGATGGCAATGGAAGCAGTAGGCCGAGCTGCAGGTGCAGTGGTAGAAGAAGTGCGCCGCCAGTTCCGTGATATCAAAGGCATTATGGAAGGCACAGCAAAACCTGAATACGGCAAAGCTGTCGATATGCTGACCACAGCAGCCATCAGGGAAATGATGATTCCATCACTGCTGCCAGTAGCGGTGCCTGTTGCTGTAGGTCTGTTACTCGGCCCGGTAGCGCTTGGCGGCCTGTTAATGGGTACCATTGTGACTGGCTTGTTTGTAGCAATCTCCATGTGTACCGGCGGCGGCGCATGGGATAACGCTAAAAAGTATATTGAAGATGGCAATCACGGTGGCAAAGGTTCAGATGCGCACAAAGCGGCAGTTACCGGCGACACTGTAGGTGACCCGTACAAAGATACCGCAGGCCCGGCCGTTAACCCGCTGATTAAAATTATTAACATTGTGGCATTGCTGATCGTGCCATTGCTGTAAATCAGCTCACTTACTCAAGGCGACTTCGGTCGCCTTTTTATCTGTCGCAGATGCTAGTTGAGAGTGACTATCGTCCTAGCTGTCTCACCTGCATATTTACTTGGATGACACCCAAGCTCCACAAAGCTGGCACTGGCTTTGATAATATAAATGCGGCGGTCATTCAAAGATTTCACATGATCTTTACCACTACTTTACCCTTGGCTCTACCTTCTTCAAGATAAGCAAGTGCCTCTTTTGTTTGATTAAATGGAAATACCTTATCGATTACCGGAACAATGTGTCCTGCTTCAATAATCTTGCCGATCTCTGCAAGCTGGTCGCCATCAGGATGCACGAACAGGAATGCGTACTTAGCACCAATTTGGCGAGCTTTACGAATCATCCTGGCACTCATCAACCAGAACACGAATACCATGAGTAAGTTCATGCCTCTGGCGCGAGCGAACGTAGCGTCTAGAGGTCCGATGAGTGAGACGATAATGCTCTTCGGTTTCAAAATACCAAGAGATTTCTCGATCAAATCACCCCTGATAGTAGCAAGCACTACATCATAGCCCTGCAACTCTTTCTCGAACGCTTGCTTCTTGTAATCAACCACCTCGTCGGCTCCAAGGCGTTTAACTAGGCTCACGTTATTTGTACTTGTCGTCGTTGCCACCTTGGCACCGATATGTTTTGCAAGCTGGATTGCGAACGTGCCTATCCCTCCAGAACCTGCAGGTATGAATACTTTCTGGCCTGGCTTGAGATATGCCCGCTCTTTAAGTGCTTGCCACGACGTGAGTCCAACCATCGGGATCGAGGCCGCTTGTACGAAGTCAAGATTTGCCGGTTTGAGCGCCGCGGCGCTCTCGGGCACAACAGCAAATTCAGCAAGCACTCCCGTGCCTAGGTCAAAGATACTGGCAAAAACGGCATCACCTGTCTTGAAGCGTGTCACCTGACTTCCCACTTCGACCACGATACCGGCCAAGTCGCTACCCACCATAGCTGGTAGTTGAAACTTAAGGATTGGCTTGAACGTTCCTTTCGCAATCATGTTGTCTATCGGATTCAAACCAACGGCGTTAACTTGCACAAGCATTTCATGCGGCTTGATTTCAGGCTTTTCGATATCTGCAAACTCGAACTGATCAGACTTGCCATAACGTTTCAAGATAAATGCTCTCATCATTTCACTCCTGGCTTCTTGTTGATGGTGATGCTTACTTCCTGCGTACGCCTACATAAATAAATGCCAACATAAGAGCGACTTCGATAAAGACGGCTGACAGGATACCGCTAGTTGCATGTCCTATAACAAACTCATAAATACCTAGGCATGCCAGTAGCGTGCAGCCCGTTATAGTTCCGTAGATGAGCGCTGTACGCGTTGTAGAATGCTCTGCGTTTCTTACGAAGTAAAACATCACAGCCAGACCGGTGTACAGCGCCGCTATTCTCTTTACTACCAACCCTACCGAGGTGGTGAGTTCGACTCCCCAGCCTGTAAGCATCAGAGTAGGCGTAAACATCAAAATGATAGCCAACGATATAAATAGGACTGAAGTTATCACTGAAAGTCGATGAAAAGATAGTAATTTCATGATGGTTTCCTATGCTTGGCTAGCTATTTTGTCGAGTAAATCAAGCTTCATCTCTTTACGAATACCGATATCAACCAATGCCGCAGGAGCAAACCTTCTCAGCAGACTCAAGCGACACGCTAATTTACCGGCAGCGTAGCGTAACTTTGGATGTTTAGCATTGGCCGCTTTCAGAACAACATTCGCGACTACTTTTGGATCGTCACCACCTGCTACTGCGATTTTAATTAATTTTGCAAGGGCTTTTCGGGCGATTATGTATTCATCTAATTTGGCGTCAACTTCTTGCGTGTTAACTTCAAAATGTGTATTGGTATAACCTGGTTCAACCACTGAAACACGGATACCCACTGTTCTTAGCTCATGGTCTAGCGATTCAGAAAATCCCTCTACGGCATGCTTAGTAGCGGCATAGGTTGCCATGTAAGGTGCCGGTATCAACCCAAGAATGGAACCAATATTGATGATCCGGCCTTCGCCCTGATTTCTCATGTAGGGCACAACTGCACGCGTCATGCGGACAATGCCAAAAAAGTTAGTCTCAAATAGCATCTTGGTTTGTTCAATTGAGCTCTCTTCGGCGCCACCAGGCGCTATTCCAAACCCTGCGTTATTAACCAGCAGATCAATCTTGCCCTCTATTTGGACTACTTCATTTAAGGCAGCTTCTATTGAAGCTTCGCTATTTACATCCAGTGCAATCATCTTGTAGGCGTGTTGCGCAGATTGCGCTCCCTTACGACTCGTTCCATAAACTTTATAACCAGAATTTGCGAGTAACTCCGCTGTAGCCTTACCGATTCCTGATGATGCCCCTGTCACAATTGCGATTTTGCTTTTCATAATGTGCCTCTCCTTTTAATTCAGTTAGTAAATACATGCTCATTAAATATGATGACCATCATATTTAATGTCAAAAAAAAGCCAAATTGTTTAATCCGAAATGAATCATTCTTTGGCATCGTAATGTTTTAAAGTTGCCTGGCGGAAAGATTCACTAAGTTTCGGGTCGTCTACCGCACGTGCTAATAATAAAGTTCCAACCATTGTAGATAGCATCACTAATGCTTTTTCATATGCATTTGATTGACCTGATAACCGACTTTCAATAAGCGCTATCATTTCTTTTACGCGGCAAGTCGAGGCTTTCCTCACCTCAGGCGCCTGACGCGGCATTTCCGATCCTAGCGCTGCGAAAGAGCATCCAGCCTCAATGTTAGCCATATGCTCATTTGATAAATAAACTTGCATCAGAGCCTGCAATGCCTGATCTCCAGCGACTTCAGAAAATATTCTTTTTGTAATCGCAAGCGTTTCTTCTCCAGCGCGACCTGCAGCTTCTGCGAGCATTGCATCACGGGATGCAAAATGCGCGTAAAAGCCGCCATGCGTAAGGCCAGCTTCTTTCATGATGTCGGCCACGCCCGTTCCATCATAACCACTTCTACGAATTGCCCGGGCAGCGGTTTCTACAATACGCGCATGCGTGATTTCCTTACGATTAGAAACATTAGGTTTATTCATATCTTTTCTCATGACGATCATCATATATGATCATCGTCATAAATTTCAAGTAAAAAATCATATATGACTTAACCCTGCTTTGATCCAATGGCAGCCGATTACCCGTTAGAACTGACTGTAAGGCTTGGGAGGTTTTGCGGCATTGGCAGGCAAAGCTTCCAATCTGCGTCTGAATCGCTATGGATTTTATAAATACTGATCAGCCGTTTTTTGAGAAGGTAATAAGTGCCTCAGTATAAAAAGCTATGCCTCGTAATCCTAACTTGCCCTAGCTGCCATATTGGCGCGAACGGTATGCAATTTCCTGTAGCTGTCGATCAGGCGGTGGTGCCTGTCCAGGCCTTCCAATTTCATACTGGTTGGTGTCAAACCGTAAAAGCGCAGGCTGCCGTCCACTGAGCCCATGACGGCGTCCATCCTGGTATTGCCGAACATGCGGCGGAAGTTGACTGCGTAGTCGTCGAGTTCCAGGTCGTCATCCAGCAAAACTTCCAGCACTACATTCAAGGCCTGGTAAAACAATCCGCGCTCGACTGTGTTGTCGTTGTACTGCAGGAAAGCACCCACCAGCTCATGCGCCTCATCATATTGCTGCAAGGCGAGATGAATCAGCAGCTTTAACTCCAGCACTGTGAGCTGACCCCAAGCTGTATTCTCGTCAAATTGAATGCCGATCAAGGTGGCGATATCACCATAATCATCCAGTTCGTTATTCTCTAAACGCTCCAGCAGTGCTTCCAGACTGGCATCATCCAGGCGATGCAGGTTCAAAATATCCGCACGGAACAACAGCGCCTTGTTGGTGTTGTCCCAGACCAGATCCTCTATTGGATAAATTTCCGAATAGCCCGGTACCAGAATGCGGCAGGCAGTCGCGCCTAGCTGGTCATACACCGCCACATAAGCCTCTTTACCCATGGTTTCGAGAATGCCAAACAAGGTCGCAGCTTCCTCGGCATTGGAGTCTTCACCTTCACCTGAGAAATCCCACTCAACAAAATCGTAATCCGATTTGGCGCTGAAAAAGCGCCACGAGACAATACCGCTGGAATCAATAAAGTGTTCAACAAAGTTATTTGGCTCGGTCACAGCTTCACTGGCAAAAGTGGGCTGCGGTAAATCGTTCAGGCCTTCTAAACTGCGTCCCTGTAGTAATTCCGTCAGGCTGCGTTCCAGCGCCACCTCCAGACTTGGATGTGCGCCGAACGAGGCGAACACGCCACCTGTGCGCGGATTCATTAACGTGACGCACATCACCGGATAAATACCACCCAGCGACGCATCCTTGACCAGCACCGGAAAGCCTTGCTCTTCCAAGCCCTGAATACCGGCCATAATGCCAGGATATTTGGCTAGCACTTCCTGCGGCACATCGGGCAAGGCAATTTCACCTTCGAGAATTTCGCGTTTCACAGCACGTTCAAAAATCTCCGACAGGCATTGTACCTGTGCTTCTACCAGCGTATTACCTGCACTCATACCGTTGCTGACGTAAAGGTTTTCGACCAGATTAGACGGAAAATACACAATCTCGCCATCCGACTGGCGCACATATGGCAGCGAACAGATACCGCGCTCCGCATTGCCCGAGTTGGTGTCTATGAGGTGCGAGCCGCGCAATTCGCCATCGGGGTTATAAATTTCCAAACAGTACGCATCCAGAATCTCTTTCGGCAATGCACCCTTACGGCCCGGCTTGAACCAGCGCTCGTTTGGATAATGCACAAACGTTGCGTTGGCGATGTCTTCGCCCCAGAACGCCCCGGCATAAAAATGGTTGTTACTCAGGCGCTCGATGTATTCGCCCAAAGCTGACGCCAACGCGCTTTCCTTGGTTGCGCCTTTTCCGTTAGTGAAACACATAGGCGAGTGCGCATCACGGATATGCAGCGACCACACATTGGGAATGATATTGCGCCATGACGCGATTTCAATCTTGATACCCAGGCTTGCCAATAGGCCGGACATATTGGCGATGGTTTGCTCTAATGGTAAGTCTTTGCCGGTAATGTAAGTGAGTGCGTCAGCAGCCGGATTCACCATGAGCAAGGCTTGTGCATCGGCGTCCAGATTAGCGACTTCTTCAATGATAAACTCAGGACCGGCTTGCACTACTTTCTTGACCGTACAACGCTCGATGGAGCGCAAGATACCCTGTCGGTCTTTGTCGGAAATATTTTCTGGCAACTCGACCTGAATCTTGAAAATCTGCTGGTAACGGTTTTCCGGATCGACAATATTATTCTGTGACAGGCGGATATTTTCGGTAGGAATATTGCGTGTGTTGCAGTACAACTTCACAAAATAAGCCGCACACAAAGCGGATGAAGCCAGAAAGTAGTCGAAAGGGCCAGGTGCCGAGCCATCACCTTTATAGCGGATAGGCTGGTCGGCAATTACCGTGAAGTCATCGAACTTGGCCTCAAGACGTAGTTTGTCGAGAAAGTTGACCTTGATTTCCATGGGGATAATTCCAAAAATAGTGCAAAAAGTGATGTGAGCGACATTATCCCTCACAATGTCGATGCCGGTCATTTATAAATTTAATTTGAGTCTGCTGCGTTTCTATTCTAGTATTTCGTTATAAATATTAAAAAATAATAAAACCAAAAAATAAATAGTTTCCAGCCATGCATCTGAAATTTTCACTTTTTAATACAGAGACGTACAGGGCTCTGTCATCACTTACAAATTCGATATGCGCTATCAAGGAAAAGTAAGCAACTGGAAAGACGATCAAGGTTTTGGATTCATCACGCCGAATGGCGGCGGAAAACAAGTATTCGTTCACATCAAGTCATTTTCGAACCGACAACGAAGACCTGTCAGTAATGAAATAGTGACCTACGAGCTCAAAACCGAT
>Ga0207972_100136_pt1 | contig 24921 bp, 16 predicted proteins | sample LakWasMe75_LOW10_2_FD_183903 | JGI IMG/M metagenome (GOLD analysis project Ga0207972, IMG submission 183903) | Freshwater sediment methanotrophic microbial communities from Lake Washington under simulated oxygen tension - Sediment Metagenome... | ecosystem: Environmental > Aquatic > Freshwater >...
GTCATTTTACCTGTTTTAAGCTAAATTCATGAAAGTATGAATTCAAACTTCAAAGATTTATCGCTAACCGGCTTTACAGATAGCTTCAGCCTCGCACGCAGCATAAGCCGGCATCATCACTTTTACCTGGGCCCCACCAACTCCGGCAAAACCTATCAGGCATTACTCGCGCTGGAAAAAGCACAGTCTGGCGTATACCTTGCGCCATTACGCCTGCTGGCGATGGAAATACGCGACCGGCTGGTTGCTGCAAGTGTTCCCTGCAACTTGATTACCGGCGAAGAACGCGTGCTGATGGCAGGTGCTCAGCACACTGCCTCAACCATTGAAATGATGAATCCTAACCGGCAAGTGGAAGTAGCGATTATCGATGAAATTCAGATGCTGCAAGACCCGGATCGCGGCTCGGCATGGACAGCGGCATTGGTGGGCGCTCCCGCATCAAAAGTCTTTATCTGCGGTTCAACAGCAGTAACAAAACCTTGTATAGATGCCATTACAGCATTAGGTGAAACTTACGACATTACTTATCTGCAACGTAAAACCCCATTGGTACTCGAAGATGAAAGCCTGTGCGGCAAACGCTACAGCAAACAAAAATTAAAGCCTAAACTGCAAAAAGGCGATGCCGTCATTGCATTCAGCCGCAAAGATGTGCTGACCTTAAGCGCAAGATTCAGGCAGTGGGGCTTTACTGTAGCTAGCATTTACGGCGCACTGGCACCTGAAGTTCGGCGTACCGAATCTGAACGTTTCAGCTCCGGGCAGGCAGATATTCTGGTGGCGACGGATGCCATCGGCATGGGCTTGAATTTGCCGATACGCCGTGTGGTTTTCTCGCATATCCATAAGTTTGACGGTGTGGCTTCTCGCATGCTCAACATGACAGAAGTCAGGCAGATTGCCGGACGTGCGGGCAGGTTCGGCATTTACGAAACAGGCTACGTGAATGTGCTGGAAAATGATGAGCTGATTCATATTGAACATATGCTGTCAGCGGATGACACCGCAGATTTGCAAAAGCTGCCAATCAATATCAACATGATGCAGATTGATGGCATTGCCAACAAACTGCATACACGCAAAATCTCCGAGATTCTGATTTACCATCAGGAACGCAGCCGTTTTGAACATGCACTGTTTGAGCAAGCTCCGCTAAATGCGCAGATTAGTCAGGCATTATTGGTCGATGAATACGCACCGGATATGTCTTTGAAAGATAAGTATATATTTACCTGCGCGCCTATTTCGCTCAATGTTGCTTTTGAGAAAGACTACTACCTGCTATGCCTGCAAAGCGTGGCACAATCCAGAATACGTCACCTGCCCGGTAGCCCAGTCTGGCTAAGCTCTGAAAGCCCAAAACATCTCGAAGCAGCAGAGCTACTCAGCCATAATCTAAGCTTGTACGCATGGCTAAGCTTCAAGTTTCCGCAATTTTTTGTGGATGGCGGCCAAGTCAGAACATTACGCCAGCAAGTAAGCCGCTATATTGAACGTGCACTACTCACGCAGGCCGGCTATGGTGACACCAGCAGGGATATTGACTATCTAATGACGAGAGGTCGCTGATGTGACAATCATCTGCTACCAATCAATCCAGATTTACGGTTTCCAAATAGTCCGGCACTTCTGTATGCCAATGTAATTGCTCTTCAACATGCAGCCGCATTGCATCCGCAGCCAAGGGCTCACCATGTACGATAAAGGTCTTTTTAGGTGCGGACTCAAAGCCTTTAAGCCAAGTTATAATCTCGGAGTAATCAGCATGCGCTGAAAGGTTGGTGATAGATTCCACGCTCGCCTTCACCGGCACGTATTCACCATGAATCTTGATTTCTTCGGCGCCATCGAGCATGGCTGCACCGCGTGTACCGGCGGCCTGAAAGCCTGCGAATAGAATCGTATTGTTGGATTTAGGGGCGAATGCTTTCAGGTGATGCACAACGCGCCCACCGGAAGCCATACCACTGGCAGAAAGAATAATCATCGGACCTTTCATTTGATTGAGGGCGCGTGACTCTTCAACGCTATTGACCATACGTGCGGTACGACTCAATGCGACGCATTCCTCTTTTGACAGACGGTGTTCTCCGCGATGCTTGCTGAATATTGCAGTCGCATCGACCGCCATGGGACTATTCAGGTATACAGGAATATCATCGGAAATAGCGCCTGAAGCTTTCAGCAGATGGATGTAATACAGCAGTTCCTGTGCGCGGCCAACCGCGAATACCGGAATGACCACCACACCTTTACGCTTGACGGTTTTATTGATGATAGATGCCAGTTTGAGCATAGGATCGTCACGCTCATGCAAACGGTTACCGTAGGTGGATTCCAGCAGCAGATAGTCTGCCTGTTTGACCTGCACCGGCGGCTTCATCAGAATATTATTGGAACGGCCGATATCGCCAGAGAACAATACCGATGTTTTTCTGTTGTGGATGCGCGCAAACGCCGAACCCAGAATATGCCCGTTTGGATAGTAGCGGAGCGTGAGGTCATCACCGATATTAACATCCTGATTGAACGGCACCGGGGTAAGCAGTTCTAGTGCCTTGAAGGCATCTTCTGTAGTGTAGAGGGGTAATGCTGGATGGTGTTTGGAAAAGCCGCGGCGGTTAGCATATTCCGCTTCTTCTTCCTGCAGGTGTGCTGAGTCAGGCAGCAGTATCTTGCATAAATCACGTGTTGCTTCCGTACAATACACTTTGCCGGAAAAACCGTTTTTAACAAAAAGAGGCAGATAACCGGTGTGGTCAATATGCGCATGTGTCAGCACCACGGCATGCACTTCACTGGGCTTGACTGGTAATTGTGCCCAGTTTTTCAGACGCAATTGCTTTAAGCCCTGAAACAAGCCGCAATCAATCAGTACGCGATACTTATCACTTGTCAGTAAATATTTAGATCCGGTTACAGTACCTGTTGCGCCTAGAAACTTAAGTTGCATGTTATGCCCCCATTTAGCAGCTGCTACATTTCAATCTGCTATAGATTTTGACTAACAAGAATATCTAATCCAATGCTACCTTGGTTTTTGCAAGTGCAGGATTAGTCGCAAAATACTTCTTGATACCTTCAAAAATAGAAGTCACCAGAGTGTCCTGATATTCATCATCGTTCAACCTGCGTTCTTCTTCCGGGTTGCTGATGAATGCAGTCTCCACCAGGATGGACGGAATATCCGGCGATTTCAATACCGCAAATCCGGCCTGCTCCACATGGTTTTTATGTAATTTATTGATATTACCAATCTGACCAAGAACCGCCTTGCCAAGTTTGAGGCTATCGTTAATGGTAGCTGTCTGCGATAAATCCAGCAGCGTTCTCGCCAGCACCGGATCTTTAATGTTCAGACTTACGCCGCCGATTAAATCAGATTCATTTTCCTTTTTAGCCAGATAACGTGCACTGGCACTGGTCGCACCTTTTTCAGAAAGCGCAAACACAGAAGAGCCACGTGCAGCCGGATTGGTAAATGCATCAGCATGGATGGAAATGAAAAGATCCGCCTGGAATTTACGGGCTTTGATTACGCGGCCGTGTAAGGGAATAAAAAAATCACCATCACGTGTAAGTACAGCGCGCATATTCGGATCATTATCAATTCTGGCTTTAAGTTTCTTTGCCACTTTTAGCGTAATATCTTTCTCGCGGCTACCACTAGCACCTATCGCACCAGGATCTTCACCACCATGCCCGGGATCAATTGCAATAGTAATTTTACGAGACCCGTTATTATCAATAACAGGCTTGGGAATATTTTTAAGATTAGCGCTATCTGGTACAAATACGGTTTTATCTGCAGTTTTTTCTATAATCTTATCACCCGCTTTTGCCGTCACGGCGGATGCAGCCTGATTATCACTATTATTCATAGCAGACTGAACCTCCTGCATAGCTGGTTCAATCTCTGGCTTTACTTCGTCTTTCTGCGTAATAATCTGCTGCTCGATATTACCGTGCGGCAACAACTTGGGCTCTGCAATCAGTTGCGGTTGAGTCGATGGAGTAACTGGATTGGCATTAGTTGCATTGGCATTGGTTGAATTGACATCGGCTGGCTTTGCACCTTGATCAAGCTCCGCAAGCATGTTCATTAGCGGATCTTTAACCGGATAAATATCCAATACCAGCCTGTGTTTATACTCTCCGGCTGGAGGCAACGTAAATATTGTCGGTTTTACTTCTGCTTTTAAATCCACTACCAAGCGTACTGTACCCGGCTTGAATCTGGCAATACGCAATTGAGCGATATATGGGTCACTGCCAAGTATCTTTTCGCTCAAAGATTTTAAGGCCGGATTAATATCGACATTATCAATATCAACAACTACGCGCTCAGGGTCTTTAAGCAGCGTCATTCTGTAAACGATCGGCTTACCTGCTTCCAGTGTAATACGGGTATAGTCCTGTGCCGGCCATACACGCGCAGCAGTGACTAAATTACCGGCAGCATAAGCCGTCTGAACGGTAAAAAAACCAAGCATCATTGTCAAGCTTAAAAATACAGAACAATAGCGTTTAACCATAAAACTTTCTATGCAGCGAATCATGAAGTACTGAATCATATTATAAATATTTAACATACCTATTTAAGCTTAATGTGTTGAATACACTGCTGCCCACGTACAGTGTGCGCAGATACATGCACAGTACGTCCATCAGCTTTGATATCAAAGCTGATTTCAATATCTGGCTCAGGCAACACCTGTGCTGCCTTTTCAGGCCACTCAATCAAACACACGCTATGGGCGTTGAAGTGATCCCTGAATCCAGCGGCTTCCCATTCCTCTTCATCATTAAATCGATACAAATCAAAATGATACAAATTCAACTCTTCAGAATGACCACCCAGCATTTCATAAGGTTCCACCAGCGTATAAGTTGGGCTCTTCACTCGCCCCACATAGCCCAAGCCGCGCAGCAGTCCGCGCACCAGTGTAGTTTTGCCAGCGCCTAAATCCCCATGCAGATAAATGGTCAGTTCAGGCACAATTACATTCGCGATAGCAGCACCAAAATCAATCGTTGCCGCTTCATCTGCTAAATCAAGTGTAAAATCATTTTCCATGACCGACTCCGCAACACATTCTACCAAACAAAAAATGCAAGCACTGAGCACCAGCATTAAAAACTGGGGCTTGGCACTGGGCTTCAATCATATCGGCATCACCGATACTGACTTGCATGAGGCCGAGGCCAGACATGAGGATTGGATTAGAAAAGGTTTCCATGGTGAAATGGATTATATGGCAAAACACGGCATTAAGCGCACCCGCCCTGCCGAATTAGTGCCAAATACGCTGCGTGTAATTGCAGTGCGCATGGATTACCTACCACCGAATGCAACTGATAGTGAAAGCGTTCTGCAAAACAGCGAAAAAGCTTTTATTTCGCGCTATGCGCTAGGGCGTGATTACCATAAAGTACTGCGTAACAAGCTACAAAAACTATGTGAAAAAATACAGGCTGAACTAGCCAACTTTAATATAGATAGCTTTGAATACCGAGTATTCACCGACAGCGCACCGGTACTCGAAGTCGCGCTGGCAGAAAAATCCGGGCTAGGCTGGCGCGGCAAGCATACCTTGCTGATTAATAAAGACCGTGGCTCATGGTTTTTTCTGGGCGAAATCTACACCAACCTGCCGCTGGCGATTGATGCGCCGGCAAGCAACCACTGCGGCACCTGCTCAAGCTGCATGGAGGTATGCCCGACCCAAGCTATTACTGCACCCTATGAAGTAGATGCGCGGCGCTGCATCTCTTACCTGACCATTGAACTTAAAGGCAGCATTCCACTGGAACTGCGCCCGCTGATTGGCAATCGCGTTTATGGCTGCGATGATTGCCAGTTGTTCTGCCCATGGAACAAGTTTGCTGAGATTACCAAAGAAACGGATTTTGCAGTAAGAAACGGTCTGGATGACATCAGCCTGATTGAATGCTTTAACTGGAGCGAAGAAGAATTCAAAGCCAATATGGCAGGCAGTGCTATTTACAGAATTGGCTATGAGCAATGGCTGCGTAATATTGCTATTGGTCTGGGGAATGCAAAGTCCTCACCGGAGATTATCGCAGCACTGCAATCACGCATTGATAATGCCTCTGAAATATTGCAAGAACATATACGCTGGGCGCTTGATAGCCAGCTTAACCAAACTAACTAATTTAAACGCATTACTGATACCGCAGCGCCTCAATCGGATTAAGCCGCGCCGCTTTACGCGCCGGATAGAACCCGAAAAAGATACCGACACTGGCAGCCACTGCAAACGCCAGCGTGATTGATTGCGTGGTCACAACTGCGTCGGTACCGGTAAAGCTCTTCACAATCATTGCGCCGCCTACGCCAATTAATATACCGATTACACAACCAACGATAGAAATCACAAACGCTTCCAATAAAAACTGCAGCAGAATATCGCGCTCGCGGGCGCCGATTGCCATACGAATGCCGATTTCGCGCGTACGTTCTGTCACCGATACCAGCATGATATTCATAATGCCAATACCGCCCACTAACAATGAAATTGAAGCAATCGCACCCAGCAGCAGCGCCATGGTGCGCGTAGTTTCAGCAGCAGTGTTGGCAATTGCGGTCAGGTTGCGCACAGAAAAATCACTGTCTGAGCCTTCCCGGATATTGTGACGCTGGCGCAGCAGGTTATTGATATCTTCCTCTGCCTGCGGCATGGCCTTGTCTGACTCGGCCTGCACCATCATCATCCTGACGCTGCCAGGCACCTGATTGCCGAACAGTTTACGCTGTGCTGTAGTAAGCGGCACGATGATGGTATCGTCCTGATCGCGCCCATCCAGACTCTGGCCTTTAGGATTCAGCACCCCTACCACTAGAAACGGGCTCTGCTTGATTCTGATTGTTTTACCTACCGGGTCAGTATCATCACCAAACAGATTATCTGCAACGGTTTTACCGATCAACGCGACACGCGTGGCAGAGCGCATATCAGAATTAGAGAAAACGTAGCCGTCATAAATCACCCAGTCACGAATTTCCATATAACTTGGCGTAGTGCCGATAATGGATGTGTTCCAGTTATTGCCGGCATAAATCACCTGCGCACTTCCCATTGTGGTTGGTGCCAGGCCTGCGACACCGTCCAGCTCGGCAATCGCATCCGCATCTTTTACATTCAGAGAAAGCGCATTACCGGTAGCTGACCTTGCCCCAGCGGTATTAGGCGGGCCGGATAGCACAATAAATAAATTACTGCCCATGGAGCTGATGGATTTTTTAATGGATTGCTGCGCACCCTCACCGATTGCCATCATCATGACGACTGCACCCACGCCGATCATCATGCCGAGCATGGTTAAAAAGGTACGCATGCGGTTTGCACCCATTGCATGCCATGCTTCGCCCAGCATTGCGGTAAACATCAGCTTGCCTCCATCACGGCGGATTGTTCATAGCTGTCATGCACGATTTTGCCATCGAGAAAGCGCACCTGCCGCTTTGCATGCTCGGCAATATCGGTTTCATGCGTTACCAGTACGATAGAAATACCTTCTTGGTTCAGGCTATCAAACAATTGCATAATTTCTTCACTGGTCTTGCTGTCAAGGTTGCCGGTCGGTTCATCGGCCAGAATCAGCCGCGGCTCGTTGACCAGTGCGCGTGCAATCGCCACGCGCTGCTGTTGCCCACCCGATATCTGGCTAGGTCGCGAGTTAAGGTAACTGCCCAAGCCGACTTTAATCAGAACCTGTTCTGCGCGCTCGTGCCGCGTTTTTTTGTCCACGCTGGAATACACCAGAGGCAGCGCTACGTTATCAAGCAAATTGGAACGGGCAAGCAGATTAAAGCCCTGAAACACAAAACCGATGGTCTTGTTTCTAAGTTTCGCCAAGTCATTGCCCGACAACTGCGATACCTGATGCCCATCCAAAAAGTACTCACCAGCAGTGGGTCGATCCAGGCAGCCTAATATGTTCATGAAAGTGGATTTTCCGGAGCCAGACGGCCCCATGATCGCGACGTAATCGCCACGCTCAATAGTCAGGTTCACATCTTTAAGCACAGGAAAAGCACCAGCCGCAGTCTGGTAATCTTTGTATATCTGACGGACTTCAATCACGTAACTCATGTTATATATTTTGGCTAGCGGTGATTAAAACATTCTCGGTGCACGCATGGTGTTACCTGATGCCTGACCATCTGCCTGCGCATTACCGGTAATGACCTGGTCACCTGATTTCAATGTGTCACTGATAATTTCAGTCAGCTTGCCATCAGTGATACCTACTTTCACCTCTCGCAGTTGCGGCTTACCATCCTGCAGCACAAAAACTTTACCGCGCCCGAAACCGCCTGTTTCGACCGTTTCGACCGTTTCGACCATTTCAGCAGATTTCCTTCTGCCGCCCTTAGCTGGCGTCTGTTTTGTGCCATTGCCATTAGCTGCAGATTTGCTGCTATCGTCATCATTATCAAGCTTGGGCTTGTAACGCAGTGCAGCATTTGGCACCAGCATGACGTTATCATGTTTGGCAAACACGATACTCACATAAGCAGTCATGCCCGGCAGTAGAATCTGCTCTGGATTATCCACAGAAATCACTACATTATATGAAACCACATTAGACGTCGTTACCGGGTTTAAGCGTATCTGCTTCACCACGCCTTCAAAATTAAGGTTGGGAAACGCGTCCACACTGAATTTTGCCAGCTGGCCAACCTTGATGTTGCCGATATCGGCCTCAGCAAAACTGGTATCAATCTGCATTTTGGATAAATCCTGTGCGATCTTGATCAGTGTTGGCGTCTGAAAGCTTGCAGCTACCGTCTGCCCCAGGTCAATCTGACGGTCGATCACAATACCTGACACCGGTGAACGAATAATGGAATAGGACAAATTAGTTCTATCACGCTGCAATTGAGCACGTGCAGTTTCGAGCACAGCTCTGGCAGATTTCAAGGCCTGCACCGACTGATCCAGCTCCTGTCTCGAAACATATTCCTGCTCAAATAATGAGCGCATTCTAGCTTCATTGGCTTTGGCAAGCTCAACTGAGGCTTCGGCATTACGCACATTGCCCTGAGTTTGCGCGATCTGCGCTGTAAACAAGGCATCATCAAGCTCCAGCAGCACCTGCCCTTTTTCTACCTTATCGTTAAAGTCTACATACAACTTGCTGACGCGGCCAGAAACCTGTGTACCTACACTGACCAGCGTTACCGGATTAATTGTGCCGTTGGCAGAAACGGCCTGCTCTATGTCACCCTGCGTCACGGTTCCGAACTTGTACATATCTTCCGGTTTGACTTGTTTACTATTTTTGTAAAAGTAATATCCGCCTGCCAGCAGTGCTATCACTATTAACGAAAAAATAGATTGTTTAATGATTTTTCTCATGAATTTACTTTTTACTTGCGTTTTAGTTGACTTGCGTTTTAAAAGTTCGTTTCTGTAACTGCCGTGCCGCCATCCGGCAAGGACTGAATCATCACGCTATCAAGCGTACCAATAGCTTGCGCTAATGCGGCGCGAGCAGCGTTGCGGTTAAGGTCAGCCTTGATTTTTTGCTGATTTGCGCTTGCCAAAGCACTCTGTGCATTGAGCGTATCAATGATATTGCCAACGCCGGCTTTATAACGCCCCAGTGCCACGCGTGCTGACTCTGTTGCGCTGTTTACCAGTACCTCGGCCGATTTGATTGTTTCATGCGCAGTACGCAGGTTCTGAAACGCAGTCCATACATCCAATGATATCTGCAGTTTTAATTGGTCGCGCTGCGCTTCTCTGACTTCTGCCGTCGCCTCGGCAGAGCGTATTCTGTAACTGGGTGCGTAGCCGGAGAAGATCGGTACTGTGACGGTCAAACCTAAGGTTGCACTATTAGTAGAAGATAAGCTGCTACCATCCTGAAAACTGTTAGACAGGCCTACAGAAACAGTTGGTTTAGCCGCCGCGCGACTTGCCAGAATACCCGCTTTTGCCGCGCTTACTTGCGCTTCACTCGCCACCAGATCTGGGCGGCGCACACGCGCATATTCGATTAGCTGGTTGATATCGCGCTCAATTTCACTGGTATTGACTGGTGAATTTACGCTAGGCACCAGATTAAGCGGCACATTGGCATTCATACCCATTACATTGGCCAGAATGCCGTAATCAGTTTTAAGTGCACCTTCTGCGCTGATTCTATTTAGCATAGCCTGCGCGTAAGCCGTTTCTGCCTGTAATTTGTCTGCCGGTGTAGAAACGCCAGCCTTATATTTCGCTTCAGCCGCTTTAAAGCTTTCAAGGTTAAATCGCTCGGCTTCCTTGGTTGCCTCAAGCAAGGCAATGTCACTCTGTACCTGATAATAAGCTTTTACGGTCGCCAGCAATATATTCTGCACGACAGCGCTCTGTGTTGCGCTAACTGCATTGAGTAACTGGCGTGCATTTTCAAGTGCGGCATCACGGTTACCGAAATCATAAAGCAGATACGATGCAGCGAGACTATTACTCAGGTTACTGAACTCACGCCCCCTGCTAGCAGATTCAGGGTTCACAAAATTTTGATTCACCCCGAAACTGTCAGTAAGCGTTGGCAGAAAGGCTGATTTTGCAATGCCTAACTGTGCTGCCTGCACTTTGGCATTTGCATAAGATTCACGCGTCTGCGGATTGTTGCATAGCGCCGCTTCAGTGACATCTGCCAAAGTCAGCGCCTTACTAAAATCCAGATCCGCACAGGACTGTCCTGCGATTCCAGGTTTAAAACCTACACCATATACCGCCGGCGGCAACTCCAGTGAAGTAGACAACGGATCGCCATCTTTATACCAGATCGAGCCTGCAGCCGTCACCTGCGGAGCTATCGTCAGGCCTGATAACAGTGTCAAAATAAAATATCTATTTAACATTAAAAGTATTCTTTAAAATTCGATTCAGCATTAACAACCTTTCTCGTTAAAGCACTGGTAACAAATACTAATCACAAGCACAGGTTCTAAAATATTGTCAACTTGGCAATATTTTAAATCTAAACTGATTATGTAATTATTTATCGAGCAAGCGACAAACCTAATCGCAACTGTGTATCACTATAACGGTTGTAGTCGATTAAAGTTTCACCATACCCGTCCATCAACTGTAAATGTATAAAGGTGCCGGTGCGCCCGAATAATTTATCACTGATCGGATATGAAAAATCAACCTGTCCAGAAGCGTGTCCGCTAGTGCCCTGGCGATAGAGTGCAGTCACGATTGCACCATCTTCACGACCATAGCGTGCCTGAAAATCTACATAGCCACGATATTTATAAATATCCGTATTATCTGACTTTTCGAGATACTGATAGAATTTTGGCGATAAGGTCAGTCTTCTACCATGTGCAAAATCAAAATGCCATGTTGGTTTTACAAAAGCAGTGTTGATAGAGCGGGAATCTGCGCCATCACGTCCGTTAGATTCATGTTCAAGACCTGCACTCCAGCCATCAGGAATCATTCCTCTACCGGCACCTGACCATTTGTAATAGACACTGGGCCGATAACTTGTATCCTCAAATGGACTGGAGTTTCCACCAAGATCCCACAAACTGGTTTGCGTATAAGCAAAATACAGATTGCTTAAAGGCGGCAAGTATTGAGCAACTCTGGCATCAGGATCGAACGGTCGATATTTAAAACTAAGCTGAAACCTTGCATCAAAATTTCGTTCAGATGATGAGCCCACCAAAAAATACAATGGCTCATTGGCCGACAGTGGAGGCTCATCTCCGGGTTGCGCCAGAACTACGGTAGCAGTGCTAGTCTCTACCGGTTTTACTTCATCTTTTACATCTGTTGTAGCAGCAATTTCGAGTCGCCCAATATCATCATCACTTTCTGCGAGCATCAGCATGCGATTAGACTTATAACCCACAAGCTCTGCGCGTACCACACCGATAAACTTAACCTTTGGTATGCCTGCATAAGTATTTATAGCGCCATTCACAGTGCTATTTCCAATGCGCTTTAACTCTACTACTTCAGAAGCACCAGAACCGGAAAGATCTAAATTAATACTATCTGGCCAAGTAGTAAAGTTATCAGGCCTAATCACCTCAACTGAAATCTTCTGTCCGGTATTAAACGCCTCACTTTGGGTTGCAATCAACCATTTATCAGCGGCATGAGATGTCAGGGGTAGCCCTGACATCAGGAAAAACAATAAGAAAGTCATCTTTTTCATACTCATATATAACTTTCTGTTATCAAATTTTACAAAAATTCTTAAATAAATTAATCACCGGAAGCTTGCTGTCTATAGACCGCCTACTAGCCATCTAATTCATTATGGCACGATTGTTGATTTAAGCCGCTTGCAATTGAGTCTTGCAAGATAGCAAAATTAAGAACAGATATAAAAATTTTGCACCATAAAAAAGTACGCACATCAAACATACAAGCCAGTCAAAGGCTTGCTAAAAAGTAAAATCGTCCATCTATATATCAATGTGTAACGAATAGAATTCATCTACAATTCACCTTCATGATTCCACGTAAAAATAATTCAAGCACATTTACGCTAAATTTGCTTTGGGCTTCCACATTTCTGGTTATTTACAGCGTCTTATTTACGCTTTATATACTGACAGAACGCCGTATTGATGCTGCCAATGAATTACGCCACTACTCTTTCCTGTTAGCAAACGAATTACGCCAGTCTTCCGATGACCTCACCCGCGCCGTACGTACCTATGTAGCAAGCGGTGACCCCATTTATAAGCAGCACTACTCTGAAATTATCGAGATACGTAATGGCAAGCGCGCACGCAAGCCTGATCACCATATTGCTTACTGGGATTTCAATGCACAAAACGATCAGCATTCAAATCTGGGTTCGGGCGAAACTATTCCGCTCATGGAATTAATACGTAGAGCGGGATTCAGCGAAGAGGAACTGGCGAAACTCAACGAAGCTAAAAACAAATCTGACAAGCTGACCGAGATTGAATTCGCTGCGATGGCACTATTTGAAACTTCAAAACAAGCTGGCGACAAACAACACATTGAAGCGCTACACGTTCTGCATGACGATACTTATAATCAAACAAAAGCGGCAATCATGAAATCTATCAGCGACTGTTATCGCATGATGGAACAGCGCACATCAAACTCAGTGAAGCACCAGCAGCACCTTGCACTGTATACGCGTTATGCGCTTATTTTAGCCGGGTTTCTACTGCTGTTATTTTTATGGCGAACCTATCAATCTATGCGCTCTACGCTGGGGGCAACGCTTCAAGAAGTACAGTCACAAATCGCCAGAATCGGTAGTGGTGATTTCAAAGACCCGATTCCAGTCAACAAAGGTATGCAAAACAGCGTCATGAGCTGGCTTTCAGAAACACAGCAACGGCTTTCCAAAGCACGTACAGACAACGATAGACTTACACGGTTCTATGCGACGCTAAGCTATTGCAACGAAGCGATCGTTCGCAGCAAAGATTCTGCTGAGCTCTTCAACACGATCTGCCGTGATGCAGTCACGCATGGCGGAATGAGCATGTGCTGGATAGGTCTTCAGGACGAATCCACGCATCTTGTAAAACCTGTTGCCGCTTATGGGCAAGGCACTGAATATCTGGATGACATAGTGATATCAACACTTGCTGACCATCCCTATGGGCAGGGGCCTACAGGTATTTCTATGCGTGAAAATCATCCAGTGTGGTGTCAGGATTTTATGCACAACCCTATGACCGCTCCGTGGCATGAGCGTAGCCAAAAATTTGCCTGGAACGCATCAGCTTCTTTACCACTGCACCAAAAAGACACAGTCATTGGTGTAATTAATTTTTACTCTACCGAAGTTCACGTATTTGAAGATGACGTGCAAACACTACTATCAGAGATGGCCATAGATATCAGCGCAGCCATAGACCGCTTTGCAGATGAGCAACAAAAAAACAAAATGCAGGATGATTTGCGTAAATTATCACTGGCAGTCGAGCAAAGCCCTAACGCTATTGTCATTACCGATCTTGATGCCAAAATTGTTTTTGCAAACTCTGCTTTACTGAAGTCATCAGGCTATAGTGAAAATGAAATGATCGGTCAAAATCCACGCATTCTTCAATCCGGTAAAACACCTAAGCAGACCTACGAAGAAATGTGGGCAGCTATAACGCGCGGTGAAATATGGAAAGGGGAACTCATCAATCGCCGTAAGGATGGAACTGAATATGTTGAATATGTCATGATCTCTCCGATTCGTGATGATGCAGGAAAAATTACTAACTATCTTGCAATCAAAGACGACATTACCGAAAAATTACAAACTGGCGAACGCATTCAGTTTCTGGCACATTTCGACCAGCTTACAGGCCTGCCTAACCGCACCCTGCTACACGACCACTTCAGATACGCACTCAGCCTTGCACAGCACAGCAGTAATAATCTGGCCATCATGCTGGTGGATTTAGATCACTTCAAATACATCAATGACACGCTTGGTCACAGCATTGGTGACCAGATGCTAATAGAATTAGCGAAACGCATAAAGTCCGTGCTGCGCGATGAGGATACGGTATCACGTTCAGGCGGCGATGAGTTTGTGATTGTGTTACCAACCGCATCGGCAAATAACGCAGCTAACCTTGCCGACAGATTGCTGGAAATAATATCTGTTCCATTCGTAGTTGAGCAACATGAGCTGATCACGACTGCCTCGATAGGGATCGCTATTTACCCGAACGATGGTCATGACATAGAAATGCTTTATAAAAATGCTGACAACGCAATGTATAAAGCTAAACAAGCGGGCCGCAATGGTTTCCGCTTCTTTACGCAGGAAATGCAGGTGAATACCGAGCGCAATCTGCAACTGGCAAATGCGTTACGCTTTGCGATTGAGCGCGATCAGCTTTACCTGCATTACCAGCCACAGGCTTCTGTGGATGATGGCCGTATTATTGGTGCTGAAACCTTAATCCGCTGGCAGCATCCTGAGCTGGGAATACTGCCAACGGCTGAATTCATTGCTATTGCAGAAAATACAGGGCAGATTGCCAAAATCGGTGAATGGGTAATGCGCAGTGCCGTCAGGCAGATGAAAGTCTGGCTTGATGCCGGATTAGCTATCCCGGTAATTGCAGTCAATATATCGGCAATACAGTTCCGTGATAATCATTTCCCTGATCTGGTCACCTCAATACTTGATGAAGAAAACTTACCGCACCGCTATCTTGAATTAGAACTTACCGAAGCTGCCGCTATGGATAACCCGGAAGCTGCAGTCAAAATGATGGATAAGCTCGACAGTCTGGGCATACGCATGTCAATAGATGACTTCGGTACCGGTTACTCATCGTTAAGCTATCTGAAGCGTTTTAAGGTATATAAGCTAAAAATAGACCGCTCTTTTGTACGCGACATCACAGAAGACGCCGAAGATAAAGCCATTGTTGCAGCGATTATCAACATGGCCAGCAGCTTGGGAGTTCGCACTATTGCCGAGGGTGTAGAAACTGCTGGTCAACTGGCGTTTTTGCGACTGCAAGGCTGCAATGAGGTGCAAGGCTATTATTTCAGCAGACCTGTGCCTGCTGATAAATTTGAGGCTTATGTGAGAGAATCAGCTGCTATCAGATCAGCATAAAACTTGGCTGAAAGCATTGCTAATAAGATAGCTAAGGTTGATATTTAACGTTGATTTTTTGGCATTACAGTTTACTGTGTGCCAGCATTGCCGCTCCGATAATCCCGGCTTCATCATCCATATCAGAAATGCGCACTTTCACTTTACCACGCAAGGCCGGAATTAAATCCTGATCCAGCCTTTGTTCAAAAGCCTGTTGCATGTATTGCCAGCCCGCACTCATACCGCCGCCGACTACGATGTCAGTCACATCAATTACTTTGAGAATATGCGCCAAGGCCTGCGCCAGAGATTCACCCGCCAAACTGTAAGCAGCCATCGCATGCTGATCGCCAGATTTGGCGCGAGCAGCAATTTCTGCAGCACTGCAATGCTCACCGCTCGCTTCCTGGTAACTAAGCGATACTCCGCTAGCCGAAGCATACTGTTCCATACAGCCATGATTGCCGCACCCGCATAAGCGTCCAGCAGGAACAGTAATGATATGCCCCACCTCCATTGCAACACCGTGCTGCCCCTGAAACGGCTGCCGATTCAATATAAGCCCACCACCTACTCCTGTGCCAAGACCGAGATACAGCAGATTATTGACAGATTGGGCGGTTGTTGCAAACTCCCCATAGGCAGCGGCCAGCGCATCATTCTCGGTTATGACAGGTAAGGCGATTAACGCACTAAGGCCTGTGCTTAAATCAACATTACTTAAACCTGGCAGATTAGGGGAAAGAGAGATTTTCTGCGTATGCGGGTCAATAAATCCGGGAAAACCAATACCCACAGCAGCGACTGCCGGATATTTTGCACGAACGAAATTAACTGCTGCGGCAATAGTAGTTAAAATCTTATGCCATGCCTGCTCAGGATCATTTTGATGTGCCTTGCAAAAACTCGAAAAATCCGCCTGATAGCGGATTTCATCAAGCAATTCTGCACGTTCAACTTGGCCCCCGGTTTCATTGCATTGCACTTTGTATTGCACTACGCCCAAGCGCAGGTTAGTTCCGCCAACATCAATGCCTATCATCAAGGTCATTGCTTAATCTCGTCCTGAACTTTCAACCAGGTTTTTGAATAAATACTTTTGCTCATCCGTAAGCTGTTGCCAACTAAAACGCCAATGCCAGTTTCCAGTTGCGGTGCCAGGGATATTCATTCTATGCGTAGTGTCCAGCGCTAAAATATCCTGCATTGGAATAATTGCCAGATTCGCTTTTGACTTCATTGCCATTTCAATCAATGCGTTGAGAATATTCGGTTCCTGATCCTGCCATAAGTCCTGATCATGATGTTCACGTAAATGCGCATGCACATGTTCCAATTGACTGTCATCCATAGTGCTATGCCAACCAACTGTGGTGTCATTATCATGTGTGCCGGTATAAACGACACTGTCAGGTTCAATGTTATGTGGCAGATAAGGATTATCCGACTCACCGCTGAACGCAAATTGCAGGATTTTCATGCCAGGCAAATTGTATTTTTTTCTTAATGCTTCAACTTCATCAGTAATGATGCCCAAGTCTTCAGCTACCAGATCAAGGTTTGGCAGAGCCGCTCTAATAGCAGCAAGCAAAGCATCACCCGGTGCCGCCACCCACTCGCCATTAATCGCGGTATCTTCATTCACGGGAATTTCCCATGCCGCTTCCAAGCCTCTGAAGTGATCAATACGCACAATGTCAAACAATTCGCTCTGGGTAGTCATACGCGCAACCCACCAGGAGAATTTTTTCTTGGCCATAGCCTCCCAGTTATAGTGCGGGTTACCCCAACGCTGACCGGTAGCTGAAAAATAATCCGGCGGCACTCCTGCTACCACAGTCATGTTCTGCTCAGCATCCAGCTTAAAGAGATATGGATGCGACCATACATCAGCACTATCGTAGGCGACAAAAATCGGTATATCCCCGAACATTTTAATGTTCTTTTGATTTGCATATTTCTTAAGCGCCATCCACTGCGTAAAAAATATGAACTGTGTGAATTTAATCACAGCGATTTCCTGCGCCAGCTCTTCTCTAGCTTCTCTTAACGCAGGAATATATCGTTTTTTATAGACTTCGGGCCATGCATGCCAGCCAGCCTGATTAAACTTTGTACGCAGTGCTAGAAACAGAGCAAAATCATGCAGCCAATCAGCCTGCTTATCACAAAAGTTCATAAAATCCGTGAACTCATGTGGATCAGAGCGCTCAGAAAAAGCTGAATATGCCTTTGCCAGTAATTGCGCTTTATCTGTGATCAGACCGCTTAAATCTTCTTTTTTCAGCAGTCCCTGCGCATGCAGGCTCTCAAGACTAATAAAATCAGGATTTCCGGCATGCGCAGATAGACATTGATACGGAGAGTTATCTGCGTGCGTCATATTGATCGGCAGTGTCTGCCAGACAGTTGCGCTAATTTCATGCAAAAAATCTACAAAGCGGTAAGCTTCAACACCAAGGTCACCGGTGTAATAATTACTCGGTAATGAACTAATGTGAAGCAGTACACCGGCACCGCGTTGATTCTTCGATAATACTCTAGCTGGCAATGTCATAGATGTTTCTTATTCTTAAAAGTACGCACTTCAATTTTTAAAACTGCCCTCGCCTCATGGTGCCCGCATTCTCTGAATTACCGCCACCTGCACTGATTTTCTGATGCAGCACGTCTGGTACAGGCTGACCAAGCAGCTTGTACAAGTTAATTAAATTACGACGGTAAAGCTGGTCAAAACTTGCAACACTATCTGATGCGTTATAGTCGCCGAACCACCAGAACCAGTCAGAACCTTCACAGATTGCTAACTGGCGCTCACACGCTTTGAGTTGTTCTGCAGTCAAAATATTCTGCGAAACTACGCTGTCGTATGTTTTTTTCACTGCACATAACAAATCCCAAGCCAGGTTTTTGTCTTTGCTGCCTATCCAGGTACTGAAAGTACCGTACACCCAACTACCGGCAGCAACCTGTGGTAAAACAGGCGCAGATAATCCCTGATCAGGCATGTTTTTATTTTGATACATATCAACAATGTCGCTGAATGTTGTCATTTTTATATCAGGATGACTGCTCAACGCTGAATAAAGTTCAGTCAGGAAATAATAGCCGTTATAAGGAAAGTATTCCCATGCATTTTCACCATCCAGAATTACACTCACGACTCTGGGCTTATCGCTCATATTATTCTGGTGAATACCTTCCAGTGTTCGCATAAAATCACTTACAGCATCACGCGAGTGTATTTTTGCGTATTCAAAACCGATTTTGTCAGAAAGCTGATCATCCCTGAAGAAACACAGGATATCTTTTACACCGTCTGTTACACGATAGGGCTGATATAGATATTCATCTTTATTGTCATTGCTCAAATGAGACTTCAGCAGACTGTTTGAAAGAACGGCTTGACCTGTTGCAGCCCAACCCACCCCATGTTCTGCCATTAATGACAGCGCCGCGTGTGAAACGCCGCCTTCTGCCGGCCACATACCACGCGGAGTCTCTCCGAAGTGATGCTCATGAGATTTTTTTGCAGATTGCACATGCGCAACCGCTCGCGCCTGACCTCCAGGGTAAATCAAACTTTCCGGCAAAGGCGCTTCCGGCATCGCATCCAGAGTAGATCTGAAATCAAGTAACAAGGGTAGTATCGGGTGGTAATAAGGCGTGGTTGAAATCTCGATCTGTTTACGCTCCATTAATGCTTTGTAGCGTGGAATAAGATTCGAAATTGTTTCCGTGATGACTGTAAATAACTGGATACGCTCTTCATACGTGAACAGTACACCTTTAGCCATCAAACGCTGAACTACCAGACTGTTACGGCGCAGGCTTTCACCACACCACGCCAGGTGGTACCACACCAGTAAATCAGCCTTGTATTGAGCAGATAGATAATGAAACTCATCACCGCCACAACCTGGATTTTCTGTCATCATCGGTTCAACAAGCTGGTAAAGATGCAGCAAGCGCTGATAATGCGGAAACGGGCTCAGCATTTTTTCATGATGGCTCTTAAAACAGCTATCCACAATTAAACGACACTGATCGTGACTGATCGTGTTCAAGTCTTCTTTAATCAGCAACGCCAGCAGCGGATCCCGTATTGAATGACTTTTAAATTGCTCGGTATAATCTTCGAGCTGTTCCAACAAAATCGGCACAAAGTTAAAACTCACACGCGCGGCAGGATTAGCCTCAAGGTGATATGCCATATCACTGTAATCTTTTATGGCGTGTAAATATGTCCATGGCAACACATACTCATTGGTCACCAGATCACGATAGTCCGGTTGATGCATATGCCAGTACAGATTGAGATATAACTTGGGGTGTTCAGCTTTCACTTCAGAATAAACCTTAACTATTTAATCGATACTTTTAAAACTTTAGAATAGGAACGAATACTTAATCATGAATGAATCATCACTCCTGATTAAGTATTCAAATTTTGAACATTTATTTTTAACTACACAACACGGTATAAATCTTGCCCCAGCATATCAGGCGTTACCAGTACGATGCCTTTTTCAGAAACATAAAAACGTTTGGCATCCAGACTTAAATCTACGCCTATCTGCATGCCTTCAGGAATGACACAACCGCGGTCAATCACTACGTTCTTCAGAATCGTATTACGGTTGATCGTCACTTTAGGTAGTATAACTGCGCCCTGAATATCACAATAACTATGTACGCGTACATCTGAGAATAAAATGGAATTCGTCACACATGAGCCGCTGATTAAACAACCGCCGGACACAAGAGAGTCAGTGGCTTTACCAGTGCGCCCTTCATCGTTGAATACAAATTTGGCTGGTGGCAACTGCTCCTGATAAGTCCAGATCGGCCACTCACGGTCATAAAGATTCAATTCAGGGATCACTTTGGTAAGCTCCATATTAGCTTCCCAATACGCATCAATCGTTCCAACATCGCGCCAGTAGTAGTTTCCATTCTTGGCACCGACGCAGCTATCGGTAAAACGATGTGCCTGCACCTTGTATTTTTTAATGATATACGGAATGATGTCTCCGCCAAAATCGTGAGTGGATTTTGGGTCGCCCGCGTCTCGGATCAACTGCTCATACAGGAACTTGGCATTAAATACATAAATACCCATGCTGGCAAAAGCTTTGGTGGGATCATCCGGCATATGCTTAGGATTGGCCGGTTTCTCTGCAAACTCAACGACCCTGTCCGTATCGTCCACTGCCAGCACACCAAAACCTTTTGCATCTTCCAGCGGTACATTGATACACGCAACCGTCATATCCGCATTGTTTCTCACATGCGTGGCCAGCATTTTGCCGTAGTCCATTTTATAGATATGATCGCCGGCCAAGATAAGAATGTATTCTGCGCCGCCTTCACGCAGCAAGTCTATATTTTGATAAACGGCATCGGCAGTACCTTTGTACCACTCTTCGGAGATACGCTGCTGTGCCGGAATAATATTCACATACTCGTTAAATTCACCACGCAAAAACCCCCAGCCACGCTGGATATGCTGAATCAGGCTCTGCGCTTTATACTGCGTCGCCACATTAATCCGGCGAATACCGGAATTAACACAATTAGATAGAGGGAAATCGATAATACGGAACTTACCGCCGAATTGGACAGCAGGCTTTGCTCGCCAGTCGGTAAGGCTTTTTAAGCGGCTCCCGCGTCCACCTGCGAGAATAATCGCGACAGTGTTTTTGGTTAAGGTACTAATAAAACGATCTGAATGTTGGTCTATTTGTCGATTTGTCGACATGATGCCCTCCTGAAGTTTGTATAGTTACTTTATTTGCGCCAGCTGGGCTAACTGGCTTATTTTTACTTACGACTGCGATTGATTACATTATAATCAGCTTAAAGCACTATAATCTAGCTTAAATAGTTAAAATTTAACAAATAAAAGCTAAATTAACCTTAAATATATTAGGGGATACCCATCTTGGTAAATTCCAAAACATCTAAAGCAAATTCTCATGCGCGTCAGCTCATTTTGCATGCCAGTCATCACGACCCATTCAGCTATCTTGGGCAGCATGTAAATCATGATGACAAGGAGAATGGATTTGTTTACCGTGCTTTTATACCAAGCGCCGGAGAGGTGTTTATTAAAAATGGCGTACTCTGGGATAAGCTGGAAAAAACACATCGAGATGGCCTGTTTGAACTCTCTTATAAAACTGCGCTACCAACCCCGGTTCTCCTTAAAGTGCAATCAGGAGATCACAGCTATGAAATGCATGATCCCTACTCATTTACGACTAGCATCACTCAAGATGAGCTCTATTTGTTTGCTGAAGGCCGCCTAAAACAAGCCTACAAAACACTAGGCGCGCAGTTTATTACTCAGGACAAAGTTGCCGGGGTACGCTTTGCAGTGTGGGCGCCCAATGCCGAACGCGTCAGCGTGATCGGCAATTTCAACAACTGGGATGGACGCATACATTCAATGCGTGCGCACGGCTCCAGCGGTGTCTGGGATATCTTTATCCCAGGTCTCACCACCAGTGACACTTACAAATTCGAAATCCGCAACCGCCACAGCGGCGCTATTTTAGTTAAAACCGACCCTTACGGTTTTGAATATGAAAAGCGTCCCGGTACTGCAGCAAAAATCAGCACCAGCCATCACCAATGGCAAGACAAGGATTGGTTAATCGCGCGTAAAAAACGTGACTGGCTACATAGCCCATTTAACTGTTACGAAGTGCATTTAGGCTCATGGCAGCGTAATGCAAAAGGTCACTTTTTAACCTATCGTGAACTTGCCGAATCTCTGGTGCCGCACGTTGCAGCGATGGGTTACACCCACGTTGAATTACTACCAATTACAGAACACCCGCTGAATGAATCATGGGGCTACCAGACTACAGGTTACTTTGGTGTGACCAACCGTTTTGGCTCCCCGGATGATTTACGCTTCTTAATTGATGCATTCCATCAGGCCAATATCGGCGTTATTCTGGACTGGGTACCTGGCCACTTCCCGAAAGATGACTGGGCATTAGCAAGGTTTGACGGTACAGCACTCTACGAACATGAAGATCCTCGTCTGGGCGAACACCAGGACTGGGGCACGTATATTTTCAATTACGGCCGTAACGAAGTTCGTAACTTCCTGATTTCAAATGCTTATTTCTGGATGAATGAATTCCATATCGACGGTTTACGTGTAGATGCTGTAGCCTCGATGCTTTACCTTGATTATTCACGCAAAGCCGGTGAGTGGCTGCCAAACAAATTTGGCGGCCGAGAGAATCTGGATGTGATCGACTTTCTGAAGCAACTCAATGTCATGGTTGGTGAAGACTTCCCTGGTGCATTGACCATTGCCGAAGAATCCACTGCATGGCCTATGGTGTCACGCCCCGTCTACTTGGGTGGGTTGGGCTTTAACATGAAGTGGAATATGGGTTGGATGAATGACACCTTGAGCTACATCGAAAATGATCCTGTGCACAGACGTTATTACCATGACAAACTGACTTTTGGTCAACTGTATGCCTACTCAGAAAATTTTGTACTGCCTTTCTCTCATGATGAAGTCGTGCATGGTAAAAAATCATTGCTGGACAAAATGCCCGGTGATACCTGGCAGAAGTTTGCCAACCTGCGTCTACTGATGACATACCAAATGACCTCCCCCGGCAAAAAACTCAACTTCATGGGCAATGAATTCGGGCAAGGCCGCGAATGGAATGTCAATAGCAGTCTAGACTGGCACCTGCTGGGTGACAGCTACCCAGGACACCCGTGGCATCAGGGCATACAAAAACTGAACGCTGATTTAAATAATCTATACAAAGATCTTAGAGCACTGCACACATTGGATTTTGAAGTACAGGGTTTTGAATGGATAGACTGTCACGATACAGAACAATCAATTATCAGTTATCTAAGACGCGGTTTGGACAATAGTTTTGTTATAATAGTGCTTAACTTTACACCTGTTTTAAGAAACGCTTACCGCATCGGTGTTCCACAAGCTGGAAATTACCAAGAAATTTTCAACAGTGATGCAAGCTATTACGGCGGTAGCAACCAAGGGAACGGCGGCTTAAGCACCGAAAATGTGGCATGGATGCACCATAATCAATCGCTGGTAATCACCCTGCCACCGCTGGGCGGGATTGTTCTACAAATTAAATAACTCATTGAATAAAAAACATTAAATACATAAATGGCTACACTTCATAAACTTCCGGTATGGCAAAAACTTAATCAACATCAACAAAACATCGCATCACTGCATATGCGCGATTTATTCGCACAGGATGCTAAACGTTTTGACAAATTCAGCCTTAAATTTGCTGACATTCTGTTTGATTACTCAAAACATCGTATCACCGATGAAACGCTGCCTATGCTATTTCAGCTGGCACGTGAAGCCAAGATTGAAAACTGGCGCGACAAAATGTTTGCCGGTGAAAAAATCAACATTACCGAGGACCGCGCAGTACTGCACACCGCTTTACGCAACCGCGCCAACACTCCAGTACTGGTAGACGGCCACAATGTAATGCCGGACGTGAATGCCGTATTGGCGCAAATGCGTGAATTTTCGGATAAAGTACGTAATGGTAGCTGGACAGGTTATACCGGCAAACGCATTACTGATGTTGTTAACATTGGTATTGGCGGCTCTGATTTAGGCCCGGTCATGGTATGCGACGCACTGAAGCCATACTCTAGCCCTGATTTGAACGTACATTTCGTATCAAACATTGATGGCGCACACTTAATGCGTGCACTCAATGTATGCAACCCGGAAACCACACTTTTCATCGTCGCTTCAAAAACCTTCACAACACAGGAAACCATGACCAATGCACGCTCTGCACGCACATGGTTCCTGAAATCAGCCAAAGATAATGCACACGTTGCCAAGCACTTTGTAGCGCTCTCAACCAATGCAAAAGCTGTAGAAGATTTTGGTATAGATACTGACAATATGTTCGCCTTCTGGGACTGGGTCGGTGGTCGCTATTCACTGTGGTCTGCTATCGGCTTATCTATCGCGCTATATGTTGGCATGGATAAGTTTGAAGAATTGCTGACCGGTGCCTTTGAAATGGATCAGCACTTCAGAACAGCGCCACTTGAGCAGAATATGCCGGTGATCATGGCGCTGATCGGTGTGTGGTATAACAATTTCTTCCATATCGATACGCAGGCTATCCTGCCTTACGATCAAGGTTTGGCTCGCTTCCCGGCTTATCTGCAGCAGGCGGACATGGAAAGCAATGGTAAATTTATCTGCCGTGATGGCACACGCGTGCCATACAAAACCGGCCCGGTTGTTTGGGGTGAGGCTGGCACTAACGG
>Ga0207972_100137_pt1 | contig 24597 bp, 24 predicted proteins | sample LakWasMe75_LOW10_2_FD_183903 | JGI IMG/M metagenome (GOLD analysis project Ga0207972, IMG submission 183903) | Freshwater sediment methanotrophic microbial communities from Lake Washington under simulated oxygen tension - Sediment Metagenome... | ecosystem: Environmental > Aquatic > Freshwater >...
CAAAATAACGCTCCTTTACGTTAAAGCTAAAATTTATCAAGAATAAAGCAACATAATGGCGCATTGAATATTCGGGGATATGCTGACGTATCACCCCTGCGAAAAAGTCACGTATGCGCACAAAGGTGGCGCGAGATGAGCCTGTTTTGCACTCACCCCGCGTCAAAAATCACACCTCGGATGCAGCTAAAGATGAATTTTTCAAGGCCTCTTGTATTATGTCTGAAGCTTTACTTGATGCAGAATGCAAGGCTTTTGAAGAAACTGCCGCATAGCGCATAGTTGTTTTCGGATCAGAGTGACCAGCGATGACCTGAATTTCATATAATGACCGTCCACTTGAGGCCAGAGCACCGCAAAAGAAATGACGGGCGTCATGAATACGCATTTCCGGTAGTTGTGCTTTTGTTCTAAGCTTGTCCCATACTTTGTGAATACTCACGAACGGCTTGTCGGTTTTATAGTTGATAAAAAGATGATCAAATTTATGCTCCGTTTCTAGTTGGTTAATGACATCAAGTGCACTTTCATTAAGTGGTACTGTACGCAAACGTTTCGATTTAGAATTACTTGCAGGTATACGCCAAATTTTACGTTCTCGATCTACCTGATCCCAAGTTGCTGAGAGCACCTCATTCAAGCGTGCACCAGTAGACATGAGCAAAAGTATAATTTGACAAACAGAACGACAAGAATCTGTTCTAAGAACTTGCAGCAATCTTACAAGCTCATCTTCACTTAGGTAACGCTCTTTTTGATTCATTTCAGCTAACATACCTACTCGACTGACAGGACTCTTTTCCAACAGCCCCCAATCGACCGCAAGATTAAGCATTCTGCGTATAAGCTTTACGTGGTGGTTGGCAGTTGCCGGGGCAAGACCTTCAGCCAATAGTTCTGCCTGAAAATTTTGAACCTGCATTTTAGTCACCTCATTTAGCCTTTTAGAACCATATTTTTTTGATATGCGTAAGCGATAAAGCTCTTCGTCGCGACCCCATGAACGCTTGCGAGGCTTAACAAATGGTAAATAATAGTCATGAAACAAAATGTCAAAGGTAATGATAGCCTTCATGTCACGTTTAGCTTGGCTAGGATCGCTTCCGTTCGCTATTTCTAGCTTTAAAAGCTTAGCCTTTTTGCGGGCATCTGCCAGTGTGATATCAGAGGTGCGTCCGATTTTAATGTAGCTGGTTTTGCCCTCACTGTTTTTGTACCTTAATGCAATTGAAGCAATACCATTACCTGTATCACTGACAGCGAATACAAGACCTGGCAACTCTTGATCGCAATATTCGATACGCGTCTTCCCATCAGGGCACGTAAGGCCTTTGTTGATTAATTCTTGTGTAATTTTCATTACTGGCATAGCGACTCCTTGTTAATGTTTTAATTTGATTAAATACCTGCGATAGCACCAGGTTTTTCATGGCACTACGCAGTTACATTCACTTAATATTCAAAGTCATTTCAACAAATATTGCCTTGCATTTGTTTGTGTATTACTTACATAAATTAAAGGTAGTAATTCAGCTTCAACCATTTTTGACATCGTTTTACCTATGCTCAAATGCTCTCCTATTTCCAATGATTTCCAGATAGATTTTTTAATGAACCTTTCAGTGATAAGTGGTGTATCGCGCGGCAAAAACAGCATATTCTTAAGAACCTGCTCATAAATAAGGTTATAAAACGGCAAATCTGTTAAATCTTGATTAATAATGGCTTTCGTCGTGTTCGTCATGTTGTGTCTCCAATAGGTGAATGTTGATATTGCGTTTTTTACCGCGACGGAATTCAATATGAATGCCTTGGGTTAATAAGCTAGCGAGTAATGGTATTAAGCGTTTTGAAAGTGATATGGCGTTCTGCGGCCAGTCACGTGAGCGGAGTGTTGATTGTGTTTGATGTGTATTTAGCTGCTTAAGCAACTCTTCCGGCGTACCTGACCAGTCAAGGCTCTTGAGGCTGTTTTGGCAAAACTCCAGCACTGCGGCACCCAACAAGCTATCTTGCATTGCGTCTAACTGCCCCTGATTTAGAGAGTCACTATAGGCAGATTGATAAGTGCCTATTGGAGCACCATCGACCAATTCCATTGCGGCTAGCCATTGCACAAAGTCAATCATGCGTTCAGGATTTGTTACTTTAGCATTAGGCAAATGTGTAAAGATGCTAGCGATCAACTCAAACAAGCCGCGCATAATGGCTGGCAAATCGGCATTAAAGTTAGCAACCAATTCTGTGTCCGATACACGACTACTCTCTGGTATTGGTTGCAACTGTATTGGCAGACATCTCTGCGCAAGGTCAGGCTGATCAATAAAACTATGAATGCCGTTCAAAACAAGCGCCACATGAAGGTTCATCACTTGCTGATCAGCATCTGTATAAAGTTGCCGACTGGTCATGGCGCCACCGGTTGCTGCAATACATAAAACATCTGACATGAAGCGCCCGATATCACGCATATTATCGAAACAAAGTACGTGAGCGTTTTGGGCTGCAATTGCTAAGTCTTTAATGTTGTTAGGTAGCATCTGTACACCAACAACACTTGGGTCTAGCAGTTTTAGAATGATGTTATTACACAGTGATGTTTTGCCGGTGCCCTGCCCGCCCTGAAGCGAAAGGATTACGAATTTTGAAGTGGCTACTTTGGGATGTGAAAGCGTATAGGTCAGCCATCCTATAAAAAGCGTCGCTGAAACGGCATGCATGTTTAAATATTTTTTAAGAAGCTTTATATCCCCAGTCTTCGCAGGCATAACAAAAGGCAAAGATACAGCAGAGCGATAGAAAAGTGTTTCTGAGCCTTCGGTTACAAGCTCAACGTTGCCCGCTGTGACTTTTACCCTTGTATGAGCATCATCACCAATATCAATTTCAACACCACCGATAATTGGCGCTACTCTATACCAAACATTTTGAAAATCTCTGGCTGTTTCAGCGTGGGCTCTAAGACCGTCATTGATTTCACCAATGTCACTTTTGCGTAAAGTAAAGCCTTGCGCGTTACCTTCAGCACGGATGATATTGTTAAGCTTGCGGCCACCTACAGGTAAAGCAGACGGATTAGCTGCGTCTTTTATAACCGCATAGGTATTATTATTCTGGGCAAGGATAAGACCAAGCTTCTTGGGTAGATTATTCGGGAAACGCTCTATTACTGTATTGTTTGTCGCGACTAACTTAGGTTGCTCTGTGGCAACTTCAGATTTGTCGGAATGAAAGTTCTCTTCATCAATATTTTCAGCACTTGGTTCTAGTGCGTTATTAACTGATAAAACTTCAGGATTGGTACTACTTGGAATGAGGTCAGCATTGTACGCCGACTCAATATTTGAAATTGAGTTTGCCATAAGACATCCTTATATTTTGTTAACATTTTCTTAGCTAAAAGCTAAACACTAAAACGTCTGTTGACTCGATAGAAAGATGTCAGTACGGCTGCAGCTATAATTTCATAACTGCATATAGGGGGCGCATGTTCCTCGCCTATATATACAGGTGCCTATTGATACACACCTGATACAAGTTTAATAACTTTAATTACATTTGTCAAAAAATCCATTTACACACTCGATACACCCATGCCTCTTTTATGCTGCATATAAGGTAATGAGCCATCTAGTGGCGGATGAAAACTCAAAAAATACTCCTGAAAATAAGTAATATATTGATGATAATGATCAATATGTTAAGCTGCGTTAGAAACTCTATTAAGTAATTTGTTGTTATGCATTTTTACTGCAACCACTCCCCACACAATGCATGCAGGCCAGTAAATCATCCAAAACATAAGGAATGAAAAAAAGCTATTTTCACCTGTCGAGGGCTGCATCATTGCTGACACAAAGAACACAAACAGCATCAAAAAACCACCTAGGACCGTTGAGTAAAACATACCTAATGGTCCAAAGAATAAGGTAAGTATGAATGCAGCTACCGAGCTTTTTGAATTAATCATTAAGCTTGCTGCATTCAAAGTTGCTTGATTAATATCACCCACTCTGACGACACTTTCATCATACTGTGCTCGGTATAATTTACAGTTTCTTCTGGTATTACGTTCTTATCATCCAAGTATCCACATGATTTACATGTCACACCCTCTACCCAATTAGGGGCATCACATAACGGACAATTTTCCTGATGAGCAGATTTACTTTTCTTTTTTGCTTTTGTAACGCTTACTTCAGCACTTGCAATAATCTTTGCGCCGCAGTTATGGCAAAACAAAGACCTATCAACTAAATTTTCTCCACAATTACTACAAAACATGACCGCCCCTTTGATTTTAAAGTTATTTGATTACTGCTTGTGGCTTATGGTACTGAATATTACCTACTGAATCCGTCTGGTAAACCTTACCGTCTTTAATCTGATACTGCTGTTTGTGATACTGCTTATTGCCGATCGAATCAGTCTCAACAATACGACCGTCTTTTTGAATCACAGCTGAAGGCTTGTGATATTGCGTATTTCCAATTTCATCCTGCTGATAGATTCTGGCATCTTCTGCCGAAGCTTTCATAATGAATAGCATGCTGCATAAAGCAAATAACACCTTTAATATTAACGACTGGATCATAACTTTACCTTTACTGGTTTAGGTAAAAAATGTATCTATACAAATTAATTATCGAGATACCTGTTTTTGTAAATAAGAAGGAATATCAATAGTGTAGTAAAAACCACCGTCATAAATTGACTTAGGATAGTCGTAATAAATATACGAATGCATTGCCAATGCACGTGGTAAAACTATTTGAATTGCGGGCTTTTGTTCTTGAAAATGGTAGCCAAGCGGAGCAATAAGAACAATTCCGGAATGCACGACATTCCCACTCCATATCACTTCTCTAAAATTCTGCTTTTGTGTAGGCAGCATCTTGTCCGAAACAATAAGCCAGTATTTTTGCTCACCGTCTATGTATGGGATGGTTATTGCAACAGAATCACCCTTAGATTTGATAGTTGGTCGCATATCCTGATGATTCTTTTCATTTGCAGGTGAAATGCTTACAAACTGGCTAAATATGCCAAATGCAGGAAATGAGACTATCAATAAAATTAATGGAATACTTAATCTGGAACGCAACACATTCACTCCCTTTAGTTTAGTTCATGGCCCCAAGTTCGTTTAGCAATCGCCTTGCACTTTTATTGATTAGATAATAACGCATGATAGTGCCAAAAAAGTAATAATCATGCCCGCTCTGATTTTTCCTGCTTGATTTTGCGAAAAACATGAAACACTCGACGACTCGTCGCTGACCTACTCCTAAAAGTGTGTCGGCGTCGAGTCGTCGAATACGTCAAATCGCTGGCAAAAAACCTACAAAAATACACCTGAACTATCTGCTCCATGCATACAAGACCTTCTCCATACAGCTAGAGTCTTATGTAAATCGTTACAGTTCATCTTAGCCGTTTCTAATTAATCAATTGCGCCAAGAATCTTTGAGGCTTCTGTATGCTGCAGCATGTACTCGCGTAACCAGTGATAATGATTAGCGCATATTTCAGCGAAAGCTTCATTGCTGCTGAAACTTAAATGACTATATGCATACAGACAAGCCGTAATGCCTAATGCATCTGCTGATAGCTTTCCATCATAGCCATTCTCACAGCTGACTTGATATGATTGATCTGAGCAAGGTGCCATATAAAAGCCACCGTTGCTTAAAGCGTAAAACTCCCAATATGCGCCATTGTATTCAGATGCAATATTGCCAGCAATTGAATAAACAGCGGGTTCAATGTTGAGCGGAAAACGGATACCAAATAAATCAGCGGTATATTGAATGCGTAGCTTGTCACAGACTTGCTGACGGGTAATAGTTGATAGTGTCATGAGTTAACTCCTTAAGATTATATTTATGTGCCAACCCTCCCCCCAGCTTCAACAGACGTGCAAAATCCTCCGCATAGTGCCGGATCATTTTTAAGCTGCTGAGTTTATTGTGGGGAGTGGAGTGGGTAGCTGGGATTAATGATGGAATGACAGTGAACTGCTTGGGTAAGCATCCCAGTCATATTCATCAGAATTCATGTTTTGCATGACTTGATGATTGATAGCATCGGTTAATGCTTCATCTGGCAAATCCCAGGCGAGTACAACTTCAACAGCTTCGAGGTAATGTTGGTGATTCATGATGTTTCTCCTTTTGAGGGTATTTCTGTAAATGAAATTAACTTCATAAAAATTTCCTGACGGCTAAAAAATCAGGTGAAAACTTAGAGTTTGGCTCGGTATAAGCTCGGTATAACTGATTTGCTTCATTGCGAAGCGGGAAAGACCTTTTGGTACTTGGTGTAATGCGTGATTGATTTTTGAGAGCGGCGGACTTCAACTACATCGGAGTGATTTTTGGCAGTTATGCCTGTTTGGATTTTTTAGGTGGGATTGTTGGTGCAGATTTTTTGATGGGTAAAACTGGTTCTACTTTTAGATCTACGTCGGAAGAAACTAGCTTAACTAACTCGAGCATAAATGGCGCTGGATCTAGTTTTTCATAACCGCGTATCTTGCCTTCCAGCAATTTGACCAAGCCTTCATATTTCAGCACTGCCAATAAAAAGCCGGGCGTATTGACTGACTTCCCGATGAATAACTTTTTCAGTGGAAATGCAGTGACAGGATGAGGTGCTTTATCCAGTGCTTCCTGAATGCCTTTGAGCGGCACCCATTCTTCACTAAAGAAACCACCGCCAGAGTTGGCAGCAATGCAAATATGAACCTGATTATCTGTGGTACAGCCAAAATGATAAGTGAGTGTAGCTTTACCAGAACAGGTTGGGCATGTTGCAATTTTGATGATGCGTGATACTTGGGGTGTGTTGCTATTGTTTACTGTTGCTTTGTTAGTCATGGTGATGCTCCTTATGTTGATATGTGATTAAGATAATGAAAAAGGTACTTCATATAAGATGGCTAAAAGGCCGCAGATGATTTAATAGCTGACAAGCTCATTTAGCAGTTCACGTAATTGGCCTTTTACCCACGGTGCATCAGGAATTACAAAGCCAATGCCAAACTCATCATTAGCAAGGTAAATCGCATAAAAGTAGCCGTTACGCATAGATGCACCCTCCCACAAAACATCCAGCAACTTGCATTGCACTTCAGGTAAATCAATCACTGCATCAACATCACTTTCTTCTATCAATACAAGATAGCCGTAGTCTTCCGGTATGTAGGGATGACCGGGAAAGGTGTAGGCATCAATCAGCAGTTCGACCAGCTCTTTCATCACCGGAAAAACCGGATCGACTGTGTTCAGCTTATTCAGGTCTGCGTTTGATTTGAATGTCATCATGGTGTGTTCTCCTTGTAAATTTGGGCGTAAAAAAACCCGCAGCCAAATGGCATACGGGTGCAGTAGTGAATCTATTAAGTTAAAGCTGGTATTGCTTGAAAGTTAAACTAGGTGGATCGGGAAGTGAAGATAAGATATAGCCCGTAGAAGAAAATGACGTTGGCTACAATGATGAGTACTATTTTTACAATGGTTATAAATATCAAAGTTAAGATGGGTTCTAAAAAGCCCCAGAGCACATCAAAAACAAAGAGCAAGTGGTCAATAAACCAACCCCAAACGATTGCGTAAACAGATGTCTGAGAATCCGTGTTGATCTCATTATTAAGCTGGTTGTAGGATCTATCAGCACGTCTATTCACTAACCGTATTTTTGCCATTGTAAAGTTTATGCTTTGTCCCAACTCCATCATGCTGCTGCTATCAGAAGTTCCGAGATGATCGGTGGCCATCCAACTGGCGGTTTTTTCAATGCCTTGAGCTGCCATAGTGCTGGTAGTTTTAAGAGTACGGTTGGCTGCTGATTTTATATTATGCATGCCTTTGCTTTGTGGCTTCCTATATTGTTTAGTCATTAAGCTCCTTTAGTTGTTAATAATTTGATAGACGTAAAAAAAAACCCGCTTACCAATTAAGGTGCAACGGGCATTAAGAATTTTTAGTATAGAAAATGAATATCCAGAGTCTAAATATGTAAAAAACTACCATTCAATCCTTGAAGCAATAATACCGCTCTCATAACCTACCTTCCCCACCACCCCATAAAGTCCTACATTACAGCCACGCATAATGTCAGCACATTGCTTAATAATTTTTAGCTTTTGATCTCGTTGAAGCTTTGCTATATCGACCACGATTGGACTTGTGTCAGTAGAGTCTTTTTTTATCATAAATAAATTCATCACATAATATCCAATACCTTTGACACGCACCTTCTTGCCATTCATTGAGGCAATGTCAACTCTTAATTCATCCATGTCATTAAGTGGCATAGATGCTTTCGAGGTTTTTGCTTCAATTTTCGTAAGCTTCTTATTTGTTTCATTTATGTCTTTTATCAAATCTACTATATCGGTATAACATTTCTTAATTGGCCCAATAACATTTGAATCCTCTTTCTCCATGCCATTTTTAACATTTTCCATTGCGGTTTTTAGTCTACTTTCAAGCACGGCTGAATCTAGCGCTGCTTCACCATTGAAAGCTTCGTCCAGAGCTAATTCCATACTACACATGGCCATTGTTTTCTTTTCATGATCGCTACTAAGTTCTTTATCTGATTCCAACGCTTTCCAAAACATATGATCTGCCTGCTTTCGATCTATCAATGTTGAGTTGCTAATATTTGATCTTGTCTCATTTGCAAATGCAAAGTTAATTGAAAATATGATAATAAATAGAGTGGCATAAATTGTACGATGCATTGAGTAGTCTTTCATAAAAGTGTTGTGTTGATACCTACGATGATTAAAGTGCGTCATTAAAACTAATACCCAGTGCGCTCATAACAACATAAATATTGCCTTTGCTTTGTGGCTTTCGATATTGTAAGGCTTATCTCAGGAAGCCTTAGCTGAATTGGCTGGCATTGATCGTTCTTACATGGGTGGCATTGAGAGAGGTGAGCACAATCTAGCGATTATAAACTTGCTGAAGATTGCTGATGCTCTTGGGATTAAGGCATCGTCATTGTTAGATGAAACTGGAACCTAATCTTTACTAAGCATTGAATATTTACTAATTATGTAGACGTCAATGCCGTTTTTCTGCGTCAATTAGATTACGCTTTGTCTTGTTATCTGAAGAATCTTTAACTTATGAAGTGGCCTACCAGGAACACTGAGTTCAACCTCATCACCCTCAGCCATATCGAGAATCGTCTGAGCAAGAGGCCTGTTTTCATTAATTATGCCTGCCTCCAAATTATCTACACCAGAAACAATTTGAACATGAATTTTGACATCAGGGACTGACATATCAATATAAGTGACATGATCCCCTGTTTGCACAACCAACGATTCAAAATTATCAATAGGTATACCATTGCGATCAACCAAAATAACTAAATTATCATCCGCAGTGTTTTCTAGTGATTTTATAGAAAATTCATTTTCCGAATCATCCAACTCAAGAACCTCATTATCAATATTCGATTGCTGCTCTTTCGATTTATTCGAAGAGAAAGTGCGAAATTCCGTGTAAACACTTCTAGGCGCATTTTCAGCTCCAATTGGTTCAATTCCGCGTTCTGTCAAAGTATCCACAAGATCCTGAAGAACTTCACTCCTATGCATTACATAAGTTGAAGCAAAACAACGCCAAAATCTCCAGCCAGCACGCTCTAGAACACGCTGACGATTCATGTCTGCGTCCCACTTGTCTGGCCCATGATAGCGATCACCATCACACTCAACGGCGAGCCGAGCATCATGATGCCCCTCAACAACCATATCTATTCTAAAATCTCCAACCTTTACTTGAGGGATAACACGATAACCTCGCTCAACAAGCTCATCATAAACATCACGCTCAAATGGTGACTCACAAAGTTCTCGTAAGTCGTCTACTCGTTGCTCATCTTGTGCAAAAGGATGAACAAAGTGTGACACTAAGCTCCTACGTAAATGATCTTTATCGCTTAGGTCACTCAACTCAGCGCTTCTTACCAAATACATTCGGTCTCTAGCACGGGATGCAGCAACATTAAATCTTTGAGAAAACGTTTCACGGCCTAATGCCGTAATTGATGAATTGGGAGCTACTACCATTGAAAGGAACATTATGTCCCGCTCTTTACCTTGAAATGTCCTGGCATCACCACAGGCAATCTTGAATCTTTCAATGACCTCTGGCCCTAACTCATCTTCTAACATCTGCCAAATTTTTAACGCCTGCTTTTCTCCCAGCAAAGACACTACTCCGATACTACGCTTGGCCATATTAGGGTCAGCACATATATCACTAATTTCATCAACGATAAATCGAGCTTCAGCAAGGTTTGTATTATCAGCCTTATTAACAAAACCATCCTCCACAAATACATCAATCAATGGAGGATCAAGGCGCTCTGATACCTTTGGCAAACGCAATGGCTTAAGTTCATTATTGTAAAATTCCCTTTTTGAATATTCGATAATAGGACTCACACAACGAAAATGCTCTTTTAGCATCACTGAGTGCTCAGCAAAAACCACCTTACAAAGATCGTAAATAGAACGCTCGGGAGTCATTTGTGCGCGGAAAGTTGGCACTTGGTTACTTAAGAACCGTGCCATGAGGCTGCGAATCTTCTCCTCTTCAATACCAACTCCTTCAGGTGAAACCTGTTTGTCATCACCAACAATCAATATCTTTTTAGCCCGCAAAATCGCAGGTAGCGCTGTTAGATCTGACTGAGAAGCTTCGTCAATTATAACTAGGTCAAATACCCCAAGGTCAGGTGGAAGAGACTCAGATACCCTATAATGCGGCATTATCCAGCATGGGATAGCAGGATTTGCTTCCGCTGCTGCATGGCGCGCATCCTGACGGTAGCGTACCGCACGTTTACCTGTGCCCTTACCAATCTTGCTAATCGCATTAGAGAAAGCAGCGAGAGCTTGGCGTATATTAGGAGTAGCATTGGTAGCAAGTTTATGCCAAGTGCGTTTAGAGACCACATCTTGATAAGCCCTCGCTAAGTCAGCTTCGGCCTCGGATCTTTGAAGACTAAGTTGTTTAAGATCCTTGCGCACATCAATGCTATCAAGATAATTGGATAAACGTCTTAAGCGCCACCCTTGTGCCCAAGAACTAGGTAGAAATTCATCTACGGTTTGAGTCACTGGATTAGATTCAAGTTTTGAAGCCCATTTAGGTGCGCCAGACTCACGAATCAAATTACAAGTTTCAGTTACGACTTTCAAGTATGAAGATAATCCATGCAAACGCCTTAACTCTTCCATTAAAGCAGTCCACTCCGCTTGCATATGAGCGTCAAGTACTTGTGGATTTCCAAGTGTTTTTGCACAAAATTTATTGATCCCTTCAATAATCCGACCACTACAACCAGCCGTTATCTCTTGGAAACGTTCTTTCAGAGCCCATGTTTCCGCCAATCTGTTACGTGTCAGATGATGAATCAGGAAAGACTCAAGTTGTTGCAGGTTTTCTTCGTTATTGGTTGTTTCGTCCCCATGAGTCCAAGAAGGTAATACTTCCCTAGCTTTTTCATCTAATATCTTTTCAACTGCAATAAGTCTTTTTATAGATCTAAAAACACCTAGTGCATCTACTGCTTTGTGAAAATGTACTGGCTCATTACTAGGCAGAGTTTTAACATTAACTTCTGAAGCCAACACGTTCCATCTAGTGACAAGCGTGCGAAGGCACTTAATATGCTTTATATAATCCAGTATATGCGCCCAATCTAAATTCCCGTTTGGTGGGGCACTTAACACACGCATTGTTTGCAAACTCTTTTTTTTGTCTGCTTTTCCCAGTATTCCTGTAATTCCAAATGGAGACTTACCTAGTGCCAGATTATTAATAGCTTGTACAAGTTCATGGTCTTGGTCAACGTCACGAGGCGCTTCGACAGGCTTTTCAAGAAAACGCCGCCTATCTTCGTTAGCCGAATCGATTTCCGCTGACAATGCTTCAAACATCTTAAAAATATCCTGTGAGTGGCCATTCTTTAACTTCACACGCAGAGCTTTAAACCAATCCTGTCCAGATTGATTAAGCTGTGTTTTAAGCAGCTTAATATTAGAAATTTGTTCAGCAAGTGCCGATGCTAATTGAAATGTTTCTTTCGATGAGTTCACCAAAGGAGGAACTGAACCATCCTCAATAGCAGACTTTAGTTTACTTAACTGCCCTAGATCTTGATGTACACGCAAGAGGTCTCTAGAATCAGGAAAAGCAGATACCTCTGGCAGTTTTTTATTTAGGTAGTCAAGGTCTACACCTAATCTTCTTCTTGCGTCTCTCAGCTCAGCCACATTAGTTTCATTGAATTGCGGCTTATGTTGGGCACCGATAGTGAGCTCATCTTCAATCCAATCGAAACTCCCATGCTCACGAACCAGTTCTGTTGCTGCCTCTTGCGGATCAATGGCCTCCCCATCAATAACAAGTTTACTCAGATTAGCTACAGCCAACTTTGTTATAGCACGATCGAGATTAGATATACGCCCATGAAGTCCATCAATATGTGTCTCAAGTTGGGATATTTCACGACCTAAAGTAACTCGGTCAATACGTTGTACTTCTGAAGCTATTTTACTTACAGCAAACTCAAATTGTTTCATTCCTTCCTGCTCACTACTAAGCAAACTGATTGCTAGAGGACGAATATCATCTGGGAGGTATTCGCGCAAAACACTTAATGCAGGATCTCGCATAGATGTCACTAAAACTCTTTTTCCTAATGCGAGATTATGGCAAATGATATTTGTAATGGTATGTGTTTTACCTGTACCTGGCGGCCCTTGGACAATTACACCAGGTGATCGCTCTAACATTTGGATAATACGAACCTGCTCTTCGTTATAAGCCTTGGGGAAAAATAAATCAGCCACTGGAGAGGTTTTAGATGACTCGCTAATACCTGAGCCATACACGTTTGATAATCCTCGAAAACTCGGCAACTCTATATCCGCATTTTCGTTCAATGGCTCTGTAACCACACACGCTATCGCATCAGGCAATGAAATATTATCTTCCGAAAGACGTTGTTTGAATCTTTCTAAGTCTTGAATATACACACTCGTACTACGAGGCCTTGCAAACAAAACCCAAGTATCGGTAACTTTCAAACCCAATTCCGCCTTAGGGAGCATTCTATCGTCTGAGGAAGTTTCGTTTGGCCAATAAACACCCTGTGAATCAAGATATGTAACTGCTGAAGTAAGCAAAAACTCAAAAGTTGTGTAATCGAAGGGAGAGAATGTTTGATTAGCTTTCGAAAAGTAATCTCTGCTAATACGCTCTAAATCGGGAACCCCCTGGTTATCGGCTGCTGAATATATTTCAAGCTCCATCCTAGCATCAACATCTCTAGGTCTGACTTCAATATCCATAGTCAATTCATTAAATGAAATTTCAACCAATCTAGTTATCAATGGATATGAAACTGAAGTATCGCCCATCTTCCAGACTGCTAGACCAGTACCCCAAACCAATTCCAATTGTGACTCAATTATTGAGCCTTCCAACTGTTGCTTTAGTGTAAAAAGTGCTTTGTAAAGATTAATAGATTCGCGGCGTATTTTTTCTTCAATTGACCAAGGCATCCATCGATTTTTAATATAAATTTCCAGCTGTGTTTCCACATCGCTTCTCAGCTTATAACTGTCAAGAAAAACAAGTTTCTTTGGATCTAAAGTCTTATCTTCAGCATGTTCAATTGACATATCTAGTCCCAACTCAATGAGCTGTTGAGCTTCAATATATTTCTTAAGCACAGGCTCTTTTGTCGGGTTATTGGTTACATCTATCCAAGCATGGAGTAAATGGCTAAGAACATCTGGCGGCTTTTGTTCATGAAGTCGGTTAACGATTAGCCATACCTCGTCCCCACTATCTTCGGATGAAACATTAAGATGAACGCCTGGCAAATGTGCAATTACATTTTCGTGCCTACAAAAAAGGTGTGAGGCAACATTAGTCGCCTGCTTGCTGTTCATTGCAGCGCTTTTTTGAGCGTAATCGATTAAGGCCAGTAATCTTTCTTGTTCTATTGCCATACATCACCCTGCATTAGTTATTAATGAATTGTATTATGAATTTGCTGGTTTTGAGCATTAAGGCCATTTATCAAACTAAATCGCTGCTAGTATATTAAAGATATTTAACTCTTAATTGACGAATCTAGCGTCATGTATTTAAATTTTGGGAATCTAAATTTCAATGTTTGTAAGATAAACACAGATCAGACCAAAAGGTAATGCATCTATGAAATTGGTAAGAGACACCCACATTCTAAAAATAAAGCATTGAGTTCACTTCGCAGTGGACTTGAGTCATTTAATGAAGATGGCAGATCTACTAATGTACGGTACCTACCCACGCTGATCGTCGAATTCAAAGATATTCGACAAATATCTACATCTTCGTCAATCCGTATTACAAAGGAACTTAACTATGAAAACAGCATCTCGGTCAGATCGTAAAGTAGAACCTCTTTCAAAAGAATTTCTTTTGTTAAAGATTAGCCGAGAATTTAGCTGCAAACAAATGGATCGCATAAAAATGGGTTTAATCCCACTTGATATGGATGAAAAGTGGTTTATGTATTATGAAGAAGATACCTTATACATCCATCGAAGCTGGACTGGTTATTGTGTATTTGTTGTGAAATTTAACCAATTTAATGATGGCTCTGGGGAAATTTACGAAGTTTTAGTTACTCGTGATAAATCATGGCAAGAATATGCAAATGAAGAGAAGGAAAGGTTATTACTTCACAACCTGATTTACGAACATCTACTAGAAGAATTTTGAATTATGATAATTCCCAAGGAAATAGAATTTAATTTTGCTTCTGGATAATCCTAACGCTTCATAAGCACACAGACAAATAGTTAGCTCTAGCTCCAACTTCATACACAATGATCAACACTGACCACTAAAAACAAAAAAACGACTTAGAGATTTCTCCCTAAGTCGTTTTATTTTTGGTGGCCCCTCTGTGAGTCGAACACAGTACCAACGGATTATGAGTCCGCTGCTCTAACCAAGCATGAGCTAAGGGGCCAAAACTTTAAGTTCGCTATTTTAAACTAAAATAACTGATTTTGGCCTGTCTCAAATAACTAATCTTGGCCTGTTTCCAGGAAGCTTCTTAATCTTTCTGAGCGGGTAGGATGACGTAATTTACGTAATGCCTTGGCCTCAATCTGGCGGATACGCTCACGCGTTACATCAAACTGTTTACCTACTTCTTCCAGTGTATGGTCAGTATTCATTTCAATACCAAAACGCATACGCAGGACTTTTGCTTCACGCGGTGTCAGTGATTCAAGTACTTCGCTGGTTGCATCACGCAGGCTTGCGTAAACAGCCGCGTCCACTGGTGCCAGCGTTGTGCTGTCTTCAATGAAATCACCCAAATGTGAATCTTCATCATCACCGATCGGTGTTTCCATGGAGATTGGTTCTTTACTGATTTTCAGGATCTTGCGGATCTTGTCTTCAGGCATTTCCATTTTTTCTGCCAACAAAGCTGGGTCTGGCTCTACACCGGTTTCCTGCAGAATCTGACGACTGATACGATTCATTTTATTGATCGTTTCAATCATATGCACAGGAATACGGATGGTACGTGCCTGGTCAGCAATAGAACGCGTAATTGCCTGACGAATCCACCATGTTGCATAAGTAGAGAATTTGAAACCGCGACGGTATTCGAATTTATCTACCGCTTTCATCAAACCGATATTGCCTTCCTGAATCAGATCCAGGAATTGCAAACCGCGGTTGGTGTATTTTTTAGCAATAGAAATCACCAGACGCAGGTTAGCTTCAATCATTTCACGCTTGGCGCGGCGGGCACGTGCCTCACCGGTCGTCATTTGTTTATTGATTTCCTTGAGCTCTTTAGTCGAAATACCAACTTTAGTTTCCAGATCAATAATACGCTGCTGCTGATCAAGTACTGAGTGATTAAAACGTGCCAGCTTTTCTACATAAGGCTTATCAGCCTGCAATTCTTCTGCCAGCCAGTTCAGGTTGCTTTCATTACCCGGGAATGACTTGATAAAGTGAGCTCTAGGCATACCGGATTTTTCAACGCAGAAATCCAGTACTTTACGTTCATGGCCGCGCACGGTTTCCACCAAGTCACGCACTTGGTCACAAAGCGCTTCAACCTGTTTTGGTGAAAAACGGAATGCAGTGAGTTCTTCCAGAATTTCGGCAAGAAATGATTGGTACTCAGGATCTTGTGAGCCTCTTAACGGCAGAATTTCCATCATTTTTTGATGTGCTGCACGCACAATAGTAAAACGCTTCAGCAACTCTTCCTTGAGTTTAGCCAATGCTTCAGCAGAGATGGCTGCGGCTTTAGCACCATCAGCATCTTCATCCTCATCTTCATCTTCGTTTTCAGGCTCAACTTCTTCTTCAGCCTCGGCAGTCATGCCGTCATCCAAGCCAATATCAGAGTCGATTAAACCATCTACCAGGTCATCAACGCTAAGTTCGTCTTTTTCTACTTTATCAACCAGCTCAAGCAGTGCGCCAACTGTGGTTGGACAAGCAGCAATCGCCTGTACCATGTGTTTTAAACCATCTTCAATACGGCGTGCAATTTCAATTTCGCTTTCACGCGTAAGCAAATCTACTGTACCCATCTCGCGCATATACATACGCACCGGGTCAGTCGTACGGCCGAAGTCTGAATCTACAGTCGCTAACGCCTGCTCAGCCTCTTCTACCGCATCATCATCCGTCACCGCCGGTGGTGAGTCAGACATTAACAACACTTCAGCATCAGGCGCTTCTTCGTACACCTGAATACCCATGTCATTAATCATGCCGATAATGCCGTCAATCTGCTCAGATCCCTGCACATCATCAGGCAAGTGATCGTTAATTTCGGCATAAGTGAGGTAACCACGCTCTTTGCCTAAAACGATTAAGCTTTTAAGACGGGTGCGGCGCTCTTCCGCGCTTACCTCTTGCATGTCCGTGCTAATAAACTCTTCTGTTTCTTTTTCAGCTGTTTGATCGCTCTTTTTTGGTCTTGCCATGACTTACCTCTAAAATTAGCTTCTGCCATGCACTTAAATTAGCTGCATAACGATAAGATTACCGAACCGCGTATTATACCAGAATTAAGCCCTATTTTGGCTGGGTTTATTGCCCACAGATTTCAACAAGACTTTCTCTTCTTCCGTCAGCGCACTTAAAGGTTTTTCACCGACTCGCGCCAATAAGTTTGATGACTGCTTATGTGAGTAAACATCCTGCAACTGTTGCCTGGTGCCTGCCAGCTCCCGCTCAAGATCAAGCGTTTCATCCAGCAGTGACAATTCACGTTCTAATTCACGTAAACCTTTGGCCTCAACTTTGCCCTCAAGTTCACGCATCAAGACTGCTGGTTTAGAATGGGGGTGACTTAAGCAAGTTTCAATAGTCTGCTTGAGTAAAATATCTTCCTCTGCCTCGCCATCCACCCAAAGTAAATCCGACGCAATGGCGAGCGCAGGCTGCATCAGCAGCATCAGGCAAAAACGCTTTTGCAATGATACCGTTGTCCGCGTCTGCTTGGGTCTTGCCTGTGCTGGCGGCCTATTTACATTCGGCAGCTTGAGCAAACTATGCATTTCCTCTGTCGACAATTGTGCAAGCTCAGCAACTTTTTTGCGCAAATACATCGCACTGCGCGGCGCATTAATCTGCTGCAGAATAGGTTCAGCCTCATTTAAAAAGCGTACGCGGTCTTCCTGACTCTGCAATGGATTATTTTCACTCAAATGCTGCAAAATATATTGCGATAGCGGCATTGCCGCTTTTACTTCAGCCTCAAATTTTTCTTTGCCGAATTCGCGGACATACGAGTCCGGATCATGCTCTTTCGGCAAGATCAAAAAGGTAAGCTTCAGGCCATCCGTCAGCGCCGGTAACGCATTCATCGCAGCACGCCAGGCAGCGGTGCGCCCGGCATTATCACCATCAAAACAGAATACAATTTCATCTGCCTGCCGCATCAGTTTAGCAATGTGGTACGGCGTAGTTGCCGTACCTAATGCAGCCACCGCATACTCAATACCATATTGCGCCAAGGCTACAACATCCATGTAGCCTTCAACCACCAAAGCACGGCCTGCGTCGCGTATCGCGCGGCGCGCAATGAACAGCCCGTAAAGCTCATGGCCTTTTTGAAACAGCGGCGTTTCAGGAGAGTTATAGTATTTAGGCGTATCTTCCGGATTAATCACGCGCCCGCCAAAACCAATCACCTGGCCTTTTTGGTCGTGAATCGGAAACATGATGCGGTCACGAAAACGGTCATAACGGCGGCCCTGATCATTTTCAACTACCAGGCCAGCCGTCGTTAAGGCTTCGCTTTCATAATGTGGAAACACACCTTGCAGATTTTGCCAGCCGGCAGGGGCATAACCAATCTGGAACTTGGCCGCAATCTGACCACTTAGACCACGGCTTTTAAGATAATCAATCGCGCGTTGTGATTTTTTAAGCTCGGCTTTATAAAAATTTGCAGCTTGCTGTAACGACTCTTGCAGACCGACCACCACTTTTTGCGCTGGTCTATCCGCATCACGAGTTTCCTGCGGTACAACCAGCCCCACATTTTTAGCCAGATCCTGCACGGCTTCAACAAAGCTAACCCCTTGATACTCCATTAAAAAACCGATGGCGGTACCATGTGCACCACAGCCAAAACAATGATAAAACTGCTTGGTAGGACTTACTGTAAAACTGGGGGATTTTTCATTATGGAACGGACAGCAGGCAGAATAATTGGCACCGGCTTTTTTGAGCGGCACACTTTTATCCACCACATCAACAATATCAACGCGGTTCAGGAGTTCTTGAATAAAGCTTTCCGGGATCAAATTTATCTGCTTTTACCAAAATAACAACGTTGATCTAATTACCGAATGGTAATTCTAGCGCAAAAGAAAACAAAAAAGGAGCTTACGCTCCTTATGATGTTTGCTTGTTTACAGCTTTACTGCTTAACCTAAACGGGTCTTGATCAACCCGGATATTTTACCCATATCGGCACGGCCAGCTACCAGCGGTTTAATCGCCGCCATGACCTTACTCATATCTTTAATACCAGCAGCACCTGTATCCACCACAACTTTTTCGAGGATGTCTTTAATTTCATCTTCGGTCAGTTGTTGTGGCAAATAGGTATGCAGTACGCTGACTTCAAACTTTTCCACATCAGCCAGGTCATTGCGATTTGCCGATTCATACGCTGCGATAGAATCACGACGCTGCTTAAGCATTTTCTCAATCACAGCAATTACATTGCTGTCATCAAGTTCAATGCGCTCATCAACTTCGCGCTGTTTAATCGCAGCCTGTAGCAGGCGAATCGTGCCTAAACGCGCGCTATCTTTTGCGCGCATGGCATTTTTCATATCCTCAGATATCTGAGTTTTCAATGACATACTGATAACTTTACCAAGAATTTCTTAGTAAAGTTTTGCTGGCAATGTTTGTTTCATCAAGCGACGATATTGACGCTTAACAGCAGCAGCAGCTTTGCGTTTACGTTCCCAAGTTGGTTTTTCATAAAACTCGCGTGCGCGAAGGTCATTTAACAAACCAGTTTTTTCAATCAAACGTTTAAAACGGCGTAAAGCAACGTCAAACGGCTCATTCTCTTTTACACGTACACTAGACATTCGGTCTCTCTTATCTGCAACAATTCAATTATAAGGTCATGCTCAAGTTTCGCCTTTTCAGGCATAAACATGAGAAAAGTCCGCCATTTTAATCGTATAATTGGTTTTGTTCAATTACTTTCTATGTAATTGTGTTGTAAAAGTTCTTTTTAGGCAAAGTTGAATACAAAAATGCTAGTGCTTGGTGTTGAATCTTCATGTGACGAAACGGGTATTGCCCTCTACGATACCGATAAAGGCCTATTAGCGCATGCCCTGCACTCTCAGGTTGAGATGCATGCCGAATATGGCGGCGTAGTGCCTGAACTCGCCTCGCGCGACCATATTCGCCGCGTACTGCCGCTGACAGAAGTTACCTTAAAAGAAGCTAACAAGACATTGCAGGATATCGATGCAATAGCCTACACACAAGGCCCCGGCCTCTCAGGAGCTTTGCTTGTTGGCACCAGCTTTGCCGAGGCACTGGCTTACAGCCTGCAAGTACCTACCATCAACGTGCATCATCTAGAAGGCCACTTACTGGCACCTCTACTGGAAGACAACCCGCCGCAATTCCCTTTTGTTGCATTATTGGTATCGGGCGGTCACAGCCAGCTGATGCGCGTGGACGGCATCAGTGAGTACGAATTGCTCGGTGACACGCTGGATGATGCTGCCGGCGAGGCGTTCGACAAAACCGCGAAATTATTAGGCTTAGGGTACCCGGGTGGTCCGGCATTATCTAAATTGGCGCAAAGCGGCAAACCCAATTTCAAGCTACCCAGACCATTACTCAATAGCGGCGATCTGAATTTCAGCTTCAGCGGGCTAAAAACCTCGGTACTGACATTGGTTAACCAGCAGCAACCCTTAGATGAAATTACCAGAGCCGACATCGCCTATGAATTTCAGGAAGCCGTTACTGAAGTGTTAACCACAAAATGCATGCATGCATTACGTGACACCGGGCTGGATAATTTAATCGTTTCTGGCGGTGTTGGTGCCAATGCAAAACTGCGCGAGAAACTAAATACAGCCACTAAACGCAGAGGCTGCAAAGTAAGCTATCCACGACTTGAGTTCTGCACTGATAATGGTGCCATGATTGCTTTTGCCGGTGCCATGAGACTGATTGCCATGCAGGATACCAGCCAAAAAAACTATAGTTTCAGCGTAAAACCGCGCTGGAACCTGAATGAGCTACAAGCGCCGTAATTACAGCCAATTATTTCTTTTTGCCAAAGCCTGACTCAGTGCCGGCCAGTAATTTCTGGATATTAGTCCTATGGCGCCATATCAACCAGACGGACATCACCAGCACTGTCAGTACATAATCCTGATAAGGTAACAAATACCAGGCAAATACTGGCGCCAGTGCCGCAGCCACAATTGCCCCCAAAGACGAATAGCGTGTTGCTGCAAACACGACAAGCCAAGTTGCAAGTGCCGCCAACCCTAACCATGGCGATATGGCCAGCATTACACCCAACGCGGTCGCCACACCCTTACCACCTTTAAAGCGATGGTAAATTGGGTACAGATGCCCGAAAAATACCGCCAACGCTACTGCACTCACTACCCACATCAGCATGCCTGACTGCAAAGCCAGCCAAACCGGAAACCAGCCTTTAAAAGCATCTCCCAGCAATGTGAGTACAGCCGCAGATTTTTTACCGCTACGGGCAACGTTAGTCGCACCGATATTACCGCTACCAACCGAACGCGGATCAGGCAAACCATAAAGTTTGCTGATTAAAATACCAAACGCGATTGAACCCAGCAGATAAGCTGCCACGATCCAAACTACCGGAACCAGGGTTACGGGAATAAAACCTAACTCATTCATAATAAGATGCTCTAAAATCTAACTAATCACATTCTAAACCATAGCAAAATACTAGGCACAATATTTTATGGACACCATATTCTTAAGCGAAGTCAAAGTACAAACCAAACTCGGCGTACCTGAGTGGGAACGCATGGTAGAACAAACCATCATTCTCGATATAGAAATTGGCTACGACTTAAGCAAGGCCTGCCAAAGTGATGATGTCGCTGACACCATAGACTATGGCGCAGTAGTGAGTCGCGTTCGTGAAACCCTTAAAGAAAACAGCTTTCAACTGGTAGAAGTGTTAGCCGAGCATATCTGCCAATTAATTTTGAAAGAATTTGGCGCGTTGAGTGTGAAAGTAAAAGTGGCTAAGCCTGCGATATTGCCGGGGTTAAAAGCATTGGGGGTAGTTATTGAGAGAAAACCATGAACTGGGTCAAAATATTCAATCGACTATTTGAAATAATCAACACAGACGGTGAGACCTACTTTTCCGGCAGTAGATTTATTAATAAAGTGAGAGAAATAGACCCTTATTTTGCAAACTACAACCAATACATAGGTCAGCGCAATAATGATGGAAAGAGCACAAGTAGAAAAGATTATTTCTACGACATATTATTAAGCTTTGATGACCAAGGTCGTTTGAGGCTTATTAACTCAATTCTTGACGACATTCACTCTGTAGCTCCCGAAAAAATCACTCAACTAAGAGGTGAAATGATTGGACTTACTCCTACATCAACTCCCTCCATTCCTTTAGAAATATGGAATGCTGAGAGATTAAATAAATATATACAAGAAATTGATACAAGAATTGCTAATCAAAACTTCTCCGGTGCCATTACCTTAGCTTATACCTGCTTAGAAGGCTTTCTAAAAGCATTTGTAAAGAAAAATACTCCTGATACTGAATGTAAAAATGAGATTACTGCACTTGCAAAAAACGTACAAAGCTACTTAAAAAAAGGGTTTCCAATTATTCAGATGAAGCATTTAGCATGCTTAATCATATTGCTCATACAACCAACAAAGCAAGAGACCAATTTAGTGAGTCACATTTCGATATGGTCGCCGACCGTTGGCTTGCTGTCTTTATTCGTGATTTAGTCCATTCTAAAATTAGACTTCTTCTAAACTTCATGTAACACCCACTCCCCCTTGCAACACGCCGAGCAACGCAGACATAAAGGGAGTTTCCAGTAATCGGCTGTTTGAGCGTAGCGAGTTTCCGATTGCTGCCCTATATGGCGAGTAGCGCAGGGGAGCCGAAGGCCGTGGTGTGGGGTGCCGTTTTCTTTGGTTACTTTCTTTTCAGGCAGTTAAAAGAAAGTAACTAGCTGTCGGGCTACCCCCGACAAAGCAGGCTGAAAACTTCACCACCTTACCCCCACCTTAACCCTCCCCCTTAAAGGGTGAGGGAATAAATGTATTCAGACTCTCGCCGCGGGAGAGGAAGTTTTAGCCCCTCGGATGATGCTGTGCATGTAATTTTTTCAAGCGCTCCCGCGCCACATGCGTATAAATCTGCGTAGTTGAAATATCCGAATGCCCCAGCAGCATCTGCACCACCCGTAAATCCGCCCCATGATTCAATAAATGTGTTGCGAAAGCATGGCGCAGCACATGTGGCGACATGTGCTTGCTAATGCCTGCCAGCAAAGCATAACGCTTGATCAGATACCAGAACGCCTGCCGTGTCATTGCGTCGCCACGATTAGTAACGAACAAGGCATCACTCAGCCGTTTTTGCAGGATTTCATGGCGCGCTTCTTTTAAATAACGGCCTATCCAATCCGCCGCTTCTTCACCCATCGGCACTAGCCTTGTTTTACTGCCCTTACCGGTGACGCGTACAACGCTATCACTAACGCTCACTTCTGTCGTCTTGATAGATACCAGCTCAGTAACCCTTAATCCACAGGCGTACAATAGCTCCAGCATCGCCCTGTCACGCAGGCCCGCTGGCTCATTTAAATTCGGGGCGTTGAGCAGAGCAAGCACCTCATCTTCATTGAGGCTTTTGGGCAGACTGCGTGGCAGTTTGGGCGATTCTATTTGCAATGTGGGATCTGCCGTTATCTTATTTTCACGCAGACAGTAACGGTAAAATCTGCGCAGGCTGGCAATCAGGCGACTGATGCTGCGCGGCTTGCTTTGCGGAAACTTTACCGCCAGATATTGCTGGATATCAGCCGAACCAACAGCTAACAGTGGCTGATGCTGACTTTGTACCCAAAGCGCAAAGCTCATTAAATCCAGCCGGTAACTTTGCAGTGTATTCTTTGACAAACCATCTTCCAGCCAGAGATGATCTATAAACATATCCAGTTCTGCATTGTTATCTGGCGAAAGTGCTTGCTCACTCACCATCTGCTCCAGGCAAACGTACACCTTCGTGCTTTAGCAGCCATTGCTTGATCAACAGGCCATTTTCTTTACCCTGCATAAAGCCACCAAGACCATGCTGTGCCACTACTCGATGACAGGGCACCAGCAATGGCAGATTGTTTACACCACAGGCATTGGCAACCGCCCTTGGGCCAGAGCCAATTTCGCGCGCAAGTTCACTATAAGTACGCACTTGACCCAAAGGAATTGCGGCAATTGCCTGCCACACCCGTTGCTGAAACGCCGTACCCTGCTGCGTCAAAGGCAGATCAAATCTGGTTGCGGGCTGCTGCAAATACTGAAGCACCTGCTTACAGGCTTGCGCCACCAACGGGTCGGCAGATTCTTTTGTGACTTGTAGATTACCGAAAGCAGGCAGCGCCAATAGCTCTATCGCTAACTGGCCACCATCCAAGGTAATTGCCACCGCACCGAACGGAGTATTAATCAATGCATCATTGTTTGTTGTCATGACACGATGTTAAATCAAACCGGTGTTAAACCAAAGTACCCATTGTATAAATGATTGAGTGTGCAAAAATTTGACGCAACAAAAAACCCCAACGATTTGCATCTGTTGGGGTTTTGCTGAATCCGCTTAAAACTAAGCGCTTTCTGCTGGAGCCATGACTTCTCTGTCACGAGAAACCAATTTCTCTTTAATACGTGCAGATTTACCTGAACGCTCACGCAAGTAGTA
>Ga0207972_100139_pt1 | contig 24391 bp, 21 predicted proteins | sample LakWasMe75_LOW10_2_FD_183903 | JGI IMG/M metagenome (GOLD analysis project Ga0207972, IMG submission 183903) | Freshwater sediment methanotrophic microbial communities from Lake Washington under simulated oxygen tension - Sediment Metagenome... | ecosystem: Environmental > Aquatic > Freshwater >...
GCCGAGGTACTGGTAAACAGCGCAACAGAGTCAGCGCGCGTGGCACTGGGGCGTTATAAAGCCGGTGTTGGCAATATCATTGATACGCTGAATGCACAGAGTGCTTTGGCAAGTGCTAATCAGCAAAAAATCAAGGCCGACCTTAACCGCAACACTGCTCGTGCCGCATTGGCTCAAGCCATCGGTACGCTTGATAGTGTGATGATTCAGTCCTTGCCGGATGGCGGCACGGCAGTTACAGAAGCGAACTTTTAAAACGCAAGTCAACTGAAACGCAAGTCAACGAGTAAAAAGTAAATTCATGAGAAAAATCATTAAACAATCTGTTTTTTCGTTAATAGTGATAGCACTGCTGGCAGGTGGATATTATTTTTACAAAAATAGTAAACAAGTCAAACCGGAAGATATGTACAAGTTCGGAACCGTGACGCAGGGAGACATAGAGCAGGCTGTTTCTGCCAATGGCACCATTAACCCGGTAACGCTGGTGAGTGTAGGTACGCAGGTTTCCGGCCGCGTCAGCAAGCTATATGTAGACTTTAACGATAAGGTCGAAAAAGGGCAGGTGCTGCTGGAATTGGACGATGCCTTGTTTACAGCGCAGATCGCGCAAACCCAGGGCAATGTGCGTAATGCTGAAGCTTCAGTAGAGCTCGCCAAAGCCAATGAAGCCAGAATGCGTTCATTGTTTGAGCAGGAGTATGTTTCAAGGCAGGAACTGGATCAATCGGTACAGGCCTTGAAGTCTAGCAGAGCAGTTTTAGAAACTGCACGGGCGCAATTGCAGCGTGATAAAACCAATTTGTCTTATTCCATTATCCGTTCACCGGTGTCAGGTATTGTGATCGACCGCCAGATTGATCTTGGGCAGACGGTAGCTGCAAGCTTCCAGACCCCGACACTGATCAAGATTGCACAGGATTTATCTAAAATGCAGATCGATACCAGCTTTGCCGAAGCTGATATTGGCAACATCAAGGTTGGGCAACTGGCAAAATTCAGTGTTGATGCGTTTCCTAACCTTAATTTTGAAGGTGTCGTAAAGCAGATCCGCCTGAACCCGGTAACAACGTCTAATGTGGTTTCATATAACGTAGTGATTTCTGTGGATAATCCGCAGCAGATTCTGCTGCCCGGCATGACTGCTTATGTGAGTATCGTATTTGCCAAACATGACAATGTGATGCTGGTGCCGAACGCTGCCCTGCGTTACAAGCCCAAGCTTGATGATGACGACAGCAGTAAGTCTGCAGCTAATGGCAATGGCACAAAACAGTCACCAGGCAAGGGTGGCAGAAGGAAATCTGCTGAGACACCTGAAACAGGCGGTTTTGGGCGCGGTAAAGTTTATGTGCTGCAAGATGGTAAGCCGCAACTTCGAGAGGTTAAAGTTGGTATTACCGATGGCAAGTTGACTGAAATTGTCAGCGATACATTGAAATCGGGTGACCAGGTCATTACCGGTAATGCGCAGGCAGATGGTCAGGCACCAGGTAACACCATGCGTGCACCGCGAATGTTTTAATCACCAGTAGCCAGAATATATAACATGAGCTACGTGATCGAAGTGCGTCAGATATACAAAGATTACCAGACTGCGGCTGGTGCTTTTCCTGTACTTAAAGATGTGAACCTGGCTATTGAACGTGGCGATTACGTCGCGATAATGGGGCCGTCTGGCTCTGGAAAATCCACCTTCATGAATATATTAGGCTGTCTGGATCGACCCACTGCAGGTGAGTATTTTCTGGATGGGCATCAGGTATCGCAGTTGTCGGGCAACGCGCTGGCACAGCTTAGAAACAAAACCATCGGTTTTGTGTTTCAGGGCTTTAATCTGCTTGCACGTTCCAACTTGCTTGATAACGTGTCGCTGCCTCTGGTGTATTCGGGCGTAGATAAAAAATCGCGGCACGAGCGGGCAGAGCAGGTGCTGATTAAAGTCGGCTTGGGAAATTACCTTAACTCGAGACCAAGTCAGATATCAGGTGGGCAACAGCAGCGCGTGGCAATTGCACGTGCACTGGTGAATGAGCCGCGACTGATTCTAGCCGATGAACCGACCGGCAACCTGGACAGCAAGACCAGCGAAGAAATTATGCAGTTATTCGACAGTCTGAACCAAGAAGGAATCTCTATCGTACTGGTTACGCATGAAACCGATATTGCCGAACATGCAAAGCGTCAGGTGCGCTTTCTGGATGGCAAAATCGTGCATGACAGTTATGTAGAGTCAGCCGTGATGGAGGCAAGCTGATGTTTACGGCAATGCTGGGTGAAGCATGGCATGCAATGGGTGCAAACCGCATGCGCACTTTTTTAACCATGCTCGGCATGATGATAGGCGTAGGCGCCGTGGTCATGATGATGGCGATAGGCGAAGGTGCGCAGCAATCCATCAAAAAATCTATCAGCTCCATGGGCAGTAATTTATTTATTGTGCTCTCCGGCCCGCCTAATACTGCCGCGGCGCGATCCGCTACCGGCAATGCGCTTTCTCTAAACGTAAAAGATGCAGATGCCATTGCTGAGTTGGATGGTGTAGCAGGCGTTGCGCCAACCACAATGGGCAGCGCGCAAGTGATTTATGCAGGCAATAACTGGAACACATCAATCATCGGTACTACACCAAGTTATATGGAAATTCGTGACTGGGTCATTGATGACGGTTATGTATTTTCCAACTCCGATATGCGCTCTGCCACCCGTGTTGCGTTGATTGGTAAAACCGTAGCAGATAACTTGTTTGGTGATGATACTGACCCGGTAGGTAAAACGATCAGAATCAAGCAGAGCCCGTTTTTGGTGGTAGGGGTGTTGAATCCCAAAGGCCAGAGCCTGGATGGCAGGGATCAGGACGATACGATTATCGTACCGCTCACTACAGCGCAGCGCAAACTGTTCGGTAATCAAGTGCCCGGCAGCGTCAGAATGATGATGGTGCAGGCTGAGTCAGATAAAGCCATGCCGCAGGCGGAAGAGGATATCAATAACCTGCTGCGCCAGCGCCATAATATCCGTGAAGGCTCGGACAGTGATTTTTCCGTGCGCAACCTGACTGCGATTGCCAATACCGCCGCTGAAACTACGCGCACCATGGCGCTACTGCTAGGCGCTATCGCCTCTATCTCACTATTGGTAGGCGGTATCGGCATCATGAACATCATGCTGGTATCGGTCACTGAACGTACACGCGAAATCGGCATCCGCATGGCAATCGGTGCACGTGAGCGCGATATCCTGCTGCAATTCCTGCTGGAAGCTTTTGTGATTTCCATCGTAGGCTGCGTGATCGGTATATTGATAGGCGTAGGCGGGGCAATGCTCGTGAAAAGCTTTACCGGTACCGACGCAGTTGTGACCACGCAATCTATCACACTTGCCTTTGCGGTTGCTGCCAGTGTGGGTATCTTTTTCGGCTTCTACCCGGCACGTAAGGCCGCACGGCTGAACCCGATCGAGGCGCTGCGCTATCAATAACGAATATGGTTTTCGGTTAAGCCGCTTATTTTTGCAGGCAGCCTGTTCAAATTAACCCTTTTTCCTGATTTCATCCGTTTTATTTCAATATGCATGGCAATAGCCAAGCTCAAGCCTTCTACACGATATGCCTGTGGAAGAAATGTAAATTTGCAGGCCTTAGGCTATGATTGGCAGATAGTGAAATGACGAATCCAGACTTAACAAAAAGAGTGACCGAGATAAATGGTAACCAAAGCAGTGAACTCAGCGCTGTAGAAACCGCAGCACTACCGAGGTTCAGGCGGGAATTTCCTGGCTTTATGAATGGTTTCATAGAAAAGGCAGATGTATTTTTTGCGAATAACCAGGAACCTGAAGACATTATGGGCTTATACTTGGCCAAGTCGTACAGAATAGCCAATTTGCTAGAGCCGCAACAGAGAGCCTCAATTATTATGCTGCGCGATCAGATTTGTGAACTCATTGAGGCTGACAATAACACCACCCCCAATCAGAAAGAAGCGCTGATGTATAAAGCCAAATTCATCATCCTGCGAGATGCCGTTGAAGGCAAGCTGCCGGAGTTGCAAGGCGATTACATGATTGATGATTCCCGATTACAGCTGCTGCATGAAATTTACATGCCGCCTTCTGAAACCATGGAGAAATAGCGCCTGCTTGATGTGCTACGAATTTTTTAAATTAAACATTGGCTGCGATTGGATTGTGAATATGGTAAAGCGGCGTTTTTCGGGAATTACTTTTTGTGTCTGGATAATGCCCAAACGATATGCTCGCCTAAGTTTTCAGAAGCACCGTTAAGTCTAGATTGTAGTGCGGTAATAATTTCAGGCGAAGTTCTGGCGTTTCCCAAGCCTATCGCGATATTACGCAGCCATTGCTCATAGCCGATGCGGTAAACGGCGCTGCCAGCCATATTGGTTTTGAATTCTGCTTCCGTCCATTTGAAGCAATCCACAAGGCTGATGTCGTCCAGCCCGTTTCTAACTGCAAAGTCGGTTTCTTTTGTGATCTCGGCAAACTTGTTCCATGGGCAGTAAAGCTGGCAGTCATCACAGCCGTACACGCGGTTGCCAATAAGCGGGCGTAGTTCTAAAGGAATGCTGCCTTTGAGTTCGATGGTAAGGTAGGAGATGCAGCGTCGTGCGTCAACCTCATACGGCGCAACGATGGCCTGTGTCGGGCATACATTGAGGCAGCTGGTGCAGGTGCCGCAGTGGTTGGCCGCTGGCGTATCAATTACCAGCGGCAGGTTGGTGTAGATCTCGCCTAAAAAAAACCATGAGCCGCGATCTTTGTTGATGAGCAGGGTGTGCTTGCCGCGCCAGCCTAGGCCTGCTTTTTCTGCCAGTGCTACTTCGAGTACTGGGGCGCTGTCGGTAAACACGCGGTATTCGAATACTGTTGAGTTTTTACTCTCACATCCGTTTTCACCCCCACGGCCATTCTCACCCCCACCCCAACCCTCCCCCTTGGAGGGGGAGGGGGTATTAAGTGAGTTGAGTTCAGACTGTATCTTTTCACACAGTTTTTGCAATTTATTACGCATCACCTTGTGGTAATCACGACCCAGTGTATAGCGTGAAATAAACGCTTTATTACTGTCGTTCAGAATAGCTTCACTCTCGGCCGCATTCGGCGGCAGGTAATCCAGCCGCGCAGAAATTACCCGTAAGGTATTTGGCACTAATTCGGCAGGGCGGGTGCGCTTAGTGCCGTGTTTTGCCATATAATCCATCTCACCATGGAAACCTTTTTCAACCCACGTTTGATGTTCAGATTCGGCACTTTGCAAGTTGGTGTCGGTAATGCCAATCTGGTTAAATCCAAGCTCCAAGCCCCATTGTTTGATGCTGGCACTCAGTTTTTGCATGTGCGGGCTGCTAGAATTATTGGCGGTGTTGTTCATGGATAATAATTTTACACTCGATTTAGCAGATGAAGCGGCAACGATTGAGTTTGGTGCTGCAATCGCCAAGGTGATTGTGCCTGAACTTACCATTTATCTGCATGGAGATTTGGGCGCCGGCAAAACTACGCTGGTACGTGGATTATTACGTGGCTTGGGCTATGTCGGGCGAGTGAAAAGCCCAACCTATACACTGGTGGAGCCTTATGAAATGCTCGATAGCCATTCTGCACCCTTAAATCTGTATCATTTCGATTTGTATCGATTTAACGATGAAGAAGAGTGGGAAGCCGCGGGTTTCAGGGATCACTTCAATGCTCATAGCGTGTGTCTGATTGAGTGGCCTGAAAACGCCGCGCAGGTGTTGCCGGAGCCAGATATTGAAATCAACTTTGATATCAAAGCTGATGGACGTACTGTGCATGTATCTGCACATACGGCACGTGGGCAGCAGTGTATACAACACATTAAGCTTAAATAAGTATCTTAAGTATTTATAATATGATTCAGTACTTTATGATTCGCTACATAGAAAGTTTTATGGTTAAACGCTTTTTTTCTCTATTTTTAAGCATTGCAATGATGCTTGGTTTCTTTACCACGCAGGCAGTTCATGCTGCAGGTAATGCAGTCATTGCTGCGCGTGTGTGGCCAGCGCAGGACTATACCCGTATTACACTGGAAGCAGACAAGTCGATCATTTATAGAATGACGCTGCTTAAAGACCCTGAGCGCGTAGTCGTTGATATTGATAATGTTGATGTTAATGCGGTTTTAAAATCATTGAGTGAAAAGATACTTGGCAGCGACCCATACATCTCTCAATTACGCATAGCCAGATTCAAGCCGGGCACAGTGCGTCTGGTTGTGGATTTAAAAGCAGAAGTAAAACCTACGATATTTACGCTAGCACCGGCTGGTGAGTATAAACACAGGTTGGTATTGGATATTTATCCGGTTAAAGATCCGCTCATGAACATGCTTGCAGAGCTTGATCAAGGTGCGAAACCAGCTGAAATCAAGGCGGCTGAGACCAATGCAACAGCTCAATTGCCTCAGGCGAGCGGCAATATCGAGCAGCAGATCATTACGCAGAAAGATGAAGTAAAGCCGGAGATAGAGCCTGCCATGCAGGAAGTGCAGTCGGTAGTGAGTAATAACCAGAATCAGCCAGCATCTGCAGAGACTGCAAAAACCGGCGATAAATCGACAGAAAAAGCGGTAGATAAAACTGTATTGGTTCCAGATAGCGCCAATCTTAAAAACATCCCCAAAAGCGTTATTGATAATAACGGCTCACGCAAAATTACTATTGCAATTGACCCTGGGCACGGTGGTGAAGACCCAGGCGCATTGGGCGCTAGCGGCAGCCGCGAGAAAGATATTACGCTGAAAGTGGCAAAAAAACTTAAAGCCAGAATTGATAATGATCCGAATATGCGCGCAGTGCTTACGCGTGATGGTGATTTTTTTATTCCTTTACATGGCCGCGTCATGAAAGCGCGTAAATTTCAGGCGGATCTTTTCATCTCTATCCATGCGGATGCATTTACCAACCCTGCAGCACGCGGTTCGTCTGTGTTTGCACTTTCTGAAAAAGGCGCAACCAGTGCCAGTGCACGTTATCTGGCTAAAAAGGAAAATGAATCTGACTTGATCGGTGGCGTGAGTCTGAATATTAAAGATCCGGTACTGGCAAGAACGCTACTGGATTTATCGCAGACCGCTACCATTAACGATAGCCTCAAACTTGGCAAGGCGGTTCTGGGTCAGATTGGTAATATCAATAAATTGCATAAAAACCATGTGGAGCAGGCCGGATTTGCGGTATTGAAATCGCCGGATATTCCGTCCATCCTGGTGGAGACTGCATTCATCAGCAACCCGGAAGAAGAGCGCAGGCTGAACGACGATGAATATCAGGACACTCTGGTGACTTCTATTTTTGAAGGTATCAAGAAGTATTTTGCGACTAATCCTGCACTTGCAAAAACCAAGGTGGCATTGGATTAAAGATTTTTTGTCGGATAAGTTCTAAAGCAGTTTTAAATGTAGCAACTGTTAAAGGGGACATCGCATGCAACTTAAATTTTTAGGTGCAACAGGTACTGTAACCGGATCCAAATATTTACTGACAAGTGATAAGTATCGTGTGCTAATTGACTGCGGCTTGTTTCAGGGCCTCAAGCAATTGCGTCTGAAAAACTGGGCACAGTTGCCAATCAAGCCCAGCGAAGTACATGCAGTGGTGCTGACCCATGCCCACATTGACCATACCGGTTATCTGCCTCTATTTGTTAAAAATGGTTTTTCTGGCAAAGTGTACTGTACGGAAGCAACACGTGACTTATGCAAGATTCTGCTGCCTGACTCAGCACACCTGCAGGAAGAAGAAGCGGAATATGCTAACCGCCGCGGCTTTTCCAAACATCATCCAGCATTGCCTCTCTACACTACAGAAGACGCATTCAAGGCATTGGAACTGCTCACCCCGGTGCCGTTCAATCAGGATGTTAATATCGGTGATGACCTCACGCTCCGCTACTATCCTAACGGACATATTCTGGGTTCGGCGTTTGCGCGCATCCACAACAAAAAAACATCGGTATTGTTCTCTGGCGATATCGGCCGTTCCAATAATATTCTGATGAAGCCGCCGGTGCAGGTCAAGCAGGCAGACTACCTGCTGCTGGAATCCACCTACGGTAACCGTTTGCATGAGCGTGACGACCCAATGCTCAAACTGGCATCTATCATCAATAAAACCGTCAAGCGTAAAGGTGTAGTGGTCATTCCGGTGTTCGCGGTGGGTCGTGCGCAGGAGCTGCTGTATTACATCCATCTGTTGAAAGCATCTGGTGCTATTTCTGATGATATTCCTGTCTATCTGAATAGCCCGATGGCGGTTGATGCGACTGCGATTTTCAGCAAGCACCGCGGCGAGCACCGTTTGTCAAAAGAGGAGTGTGCCGCATTGAGCCGTACAGCACGTATGGTGAATAGTGTTGAAGAATCACGCGCCCTGAACCAAATGAAAGGTCCGATGATCATTCTATCTGCCAGCGGTATGGCTTCCGGCGGGCGTGTCGTGCATCATCTGAAAGCATTTGCCCCCAAATCCAATAATACGATTTTATTCGCAGGTTTTCAGGCTGCCGGTACGCGCGGTGCGGCCATGCTTGATGGCGCCAAAGAAATCAAGATTCATGGTGAATACGTGTCGGTGAAGGCGAGTGTTGAATCCATCACTAATCTTTCAGCACATGCTGATTACGCAGAAATTATTACCTGGCTTAGAGGTTTCGAATCTGCACCTAAAAAGACCTTTATCGTACATGGTGAACCCTTGGCTGCGGATGCGATGCGACTGCATGTTGAAGAGCAATTACATTGGCATGCAGAGGTGCCTGACTATCTGGAAACGGTCAATCTAGATTAATTCGCAGCCCTTAGTGGTTAAATTAGCGACCTCTCGTCATCAGGTAGTCAATATCTCTGCTGGTGTCACCATAGCCCGCTTGTGTGAGCAGTGCACGTTCAATATAGCGGCTGACATGCTGGCGCAATGATCTAACCTGGTCGCCATCTACAAATATCTGCGGAAACTTGAAGCTGAGCCATGCATACAAGCTCAGATTGTGGCTGAGTAGTTCTGCTGCTTCCAGATGTTTTGGGCTTTCAGAACCCAGCCATACCGGGCTGCCGGGCAGAAAACGTATTTTTGATTGCGCCACGCTTTGCAGGCATAGCAAGTAATAGTCTTTCTCAAAGGCGACATTGAGAGAGATCGGTGCGCAGACGAATATGTATTTGTCCTTTAGTGACATATCGGGTGCATATTCATCTACCAGCAGTGCCTGACTAATCTGCGCATTGAGCGGAGCCTGTTCAAACAGTGCATGCTCAAAACGTGTGCGCTCCTGATGATAAACCAGAATCTCGGAAATCTTGCGCGTGTGTAGTTTGCCGCCAATGCTATCGATCTGCAACATGTTGATATTGATGGGCAGCTTCTGCAAGTCTGCGGTGTCGTCCGCTGACAGCATGTGCTCAATATGAATCAGTTCATCATTTTCCAGCACATTCACATAGCCTGTTTTATAAATGCCGAACCTGCCGGCACGTCCGGCAATCTGCCGCACTTCCGTCATGTTGAGCATGCGAGAGGCCACGCCGTCAAATTTATGAATGTGTGAGAAAATCACGCGCCGTATCGGCAGGTTCAAACCCATGCCGATGGCATCCGTCGCGACCAGAATATCTGCCTGCCCGGATCCGAAGCGCTCAGATTCGGTGCGCCGTACTTCTGGCGCCAGTGCTCCGTAAATGCTCGCTACAGTGAAGCCCCATTGCCTGAATCTGGCGCTTAAGGTTAGTACATCTTTACGGCTGAATGCAATTACGGCATCGCCTTTTTGCAGCTTTGGCTTTAATTTCTGCTTGCTATAACGTTTGCCGCATAGGCTTTCAGCTTCGAGCACCAGCGGGGTTTTACGTTCCAGATAAGTAATATCGTAAGTTTCACCTAAAGCTGCAATCGTATCTATACAAGGCGCTGTCACTGCTGTTGAGCCACAGATAAAGACTTTGGATGCGGGTGCACCTACCAAAGCTGCTGTCCAGGCAGAACCACGGTCAGGATCTTGCAGCATCTGGATCTCATCGATAATGGCTACTTCTACCTGTCGGCCAGGATTCATCATTTCAATGGTGGAGGCGGTGTGCTGTGCACCTGCCATTAACACGCGCTCTTCGCCGGTAATCAGGTTACAGGGAACGCCAGCCCCAACCAGCCGGTCGCGTATTTCCATCGCCAGCAGGCGCAATGGCGCAAGATATACGCCAGACTGTGCATTTTCCAGCGCGAGTAACGCCTGATAGGTTTTGCCGGAGTTGGTAGGGCCTAGATAAAAGTGATGATGGCGTTTTATGCTGCGTGCGAGGCTGAAGCTATCTGTAAAGCCGGTTAGCGATAAATCTTTGAAGTTTGAATTCATACTTTCATGAATTTAGCTTAAAACAGGTAAAATGACCATCACTAAAATTACCAATCAAGTCTGCCAATTAAACCCATGCGAATTCAGTTATTACCAGACCAGCTTATCAGCCAGATCGCCGCCGGTGAGGTGGTGGAGCGCCCGGCTTCAGCCTTGAAAGAATTACTGGAGAATAGTCTGGATGCAGGCAGCTCCGATATTCAGGTTGCATTGCAGCAGGGTGGTATTAAACAGATTCGCGTAGCAGATAATGGCGCTGGTGTAGCAAAAGAAGATCTGCAACTTGCTCTTACACGCCATGCCACCAGCAAGATTGCGAGCCTTGAAGATCTGGAGTCGGTTGCCAGTCTGGGTTTTCGTGGTGAGGCATTGGCAAGTATTGCATCCATTTCACGCACACAGCTACTAAGCCGTCAGGCAGATGCCAAACACGCCTGGCGAATCGCGTCAGAAGGTAGTGACGTTTCTGTAATCGAACCTGCAGCGCTGGATGTCGGCACCGTAATCGAAGTTTCTGATCTGTATTTCAATACGCCGGCACGTCGTAAGTTCCTTAAAACCGAGGGTACTGAATTCGGCCATTGCGAGGAAGTATTTAACCGTATTGCACTCTCACGGCCGGATGTTGCCTTGATGCTGCAGCATAATGGGCGTGCCTTGAGTCGCTATGCGGTAAGTCAGCCTGAGCGCAGATTTGCGGAGGTATTGGGTAGTGAGTTCGCTGCAGAGTCTATCAGTCTTGATGAGTCTGCGGCAGGCTTGCGTTTGTGGGGCATGGCAGCCAAGCCGACATTTAACCGCAACAGCCGCGACACGCAGTATGTCTATGTGAATGGCCGCTTTGTGCGCGACAAACTGATTGCGCATGCGATTCGCCAGGCTTATCAGGATGTATTGCACCATGACCGTCATCCGGCTTTTGTGCTGTTTCTGGAATTGGATCCGACATTAGTTGATGTGAATGTGCATCCAGCCAAAACCGAGGTCAGGTTCAGGGATGCGCAGGCGATGCATCGTTTTATATTCCATTCACTGAATAAGGCATTGGCTTCGCCTACGGGAGCATCCAGCGCGGTAACGGCAAGTCAGGCCGGTTACAATCCATTTGCGCAGCAGCCATCGAGTACGCCTTACCCTACTTACCAGTCACAAATCAATCTGCGAGCAGGTGAGCCAACTGGGTTCTACGACACCATGTTTGGCACGAGAGCTTCAGATGCAACAGGCGGTTCCGCCTCACAGCTTCAGTATGCCAGTCCGGTATGCTATGCGCCCGAGTTTGAGGCTGAAAGCACTTTAAACCAGCCACAGCATAGTGGTGAAGAATACCCGTTAGGCTTTGCGGTAGCGCAGATACATGGTGTTTACGTACTTGCACAGAATACACAGGGCTTGATCGTGGTAGATATGCACGCTGCGCATGAGCGCATCATGTATGAAAAACTTAAAAATGCACTGGATAGTAAAAGTGTACCGATGCAGCCACTGTTACTACCTGTAAGTTTTAATGCAGACAAGCTGGAAGTCGCCACAGTGCAGGAGGCGCTTAGCGCGAATGATGACAGCTTGCAGCAGTTAGGATTTGATATTGCCGTGTTGTCGCCAACTACGCTGGCGGTACGTGCGGTACCGACCATGCTGCAAAGTGCCGATGTGGTGGAATTGGCGCGTGATGTGTTGAGAGATTTGCGTGAATACGGCGCGAGCAGGGCACTCACGGAGCGCCGTAATGAACTGCTCGGTACCATGGCCTGCCATGCGGCGGTACGTGCAAACCGCAGCCTGACGATACCGGAAATGAATGCATTACTGCGCGATATGGAGGCGACAGAGCGCTCAGGGCAGTGTAATCATGGGCGCCCAACGTGGTTTCAGGTAAGCATGAATGATCTGGATAAGATGTTTATGCGCGGGAAATAACTATTAGATTGTGTGAAATGTTTAAGCGTAATGTTGATATTTCGTACGTAAAAGCGTACTATAGGCTTTGAATTATCGGAGTTTATCATGCAGACATTATCAGCCAGTACAGCTCGCACTAATCTATACCGCTTAATTGACGAAACGGCCGAATCGCATCAGCCTTTGGTGATTACCGGTAAGCGTAATAACGCCGTGCTGGTTTCAGCGGATGATTGGGCTGCAATGCAGGAAACCTTGTTTTTACTATCAGTTCCCAACATGCGTGAATCTATTCGTGAGGGCATGAATACGCCTGCAAGTGAGCTTGCTGATACGCTGGATTGGTAATAAATGGCTAGTTGGCAACTGCTATATACAAAAGCGGCGCAGAAAGATGCTAAAAATTTAACGGCGGCAGGATTAAAAGACAAAACTTTACAGCTCTTGAATATCGTTGCAGAAAACCCATTCCAAAACCCCCCACCTTATGAAAAGCTTGTTGGTGATTTAACAGGTGCTTATTCGCGCCGCATCAATATCCAGCATCGTTTGGTTTATCAGGTATTGGAAACGGAAAAGATCATAAAAATACTAAGAATGTGGTCTCATTTCGAGTAATTTATTGTAGTTTATCTTTAAACCAGCGCCAGACGACGCTGTCTGCCACTTCGATGCCATCCACAATGTAATTAAGAGATTTTGAGTTGTTGATGCTTATATTGATTGCTGATTTAGCATCAGCAATGCCGCAGAATAATACTCTATCGCCAAGCTGCAGCGCAGTTGATGGGGGCGGTACTAGCATGGGAACGTTATTGCGCAGCAGCAAAAGCGGTACTAGATTGAGTCGGCTATTACGATCTGCAGGATCTTGTGTAAGGTTGTGCAGGGATACCGAAATGTGTTTACTTAACAATTCCGCAATCGCAGGCGTTTGCTCTTTACTGACAGTGATTGCCCATCTCTCCGGTACGGTTTCACCGACTATTGATACTAATTCACTGATGAGCTGATTTGCCCAGCTGTTGCTTTGGTTTCGCACCAGGGTTAAGAATTGAGCAAGTAATGGCGAAATCATATGTGCCAAACATTCATGCGCGATAATCTCTGTAGGCTGCATTGTAATGTCTGCATTGAATTGCCTGAATAGCGTGTCGTTATGGCGCTTGTTTTTACGTATCACCACGAACAGTTTCGGGTTTAGTTCATAAGCTGTCATTACGATAGACAGGTTATTGATGTCATTATCGGTACCGGCCACAATGCCGACTGCGTTTTCAATATCTGCTTCCAACAAGGTTTTAGACTCGGTACCACTACCCACAATGCAGTCATCACAGCCGGTCAGTTCCGGCATCGCTTCTACAATAGTGGTTGTAATATTTTCACGCTCCAGGTTTTCAACCACTGACTTACCAAAGCGGCCGTAACCGCATACTACCCATCTGCCTCTAGGTGGTGTCTCAGGCGGTAGCAGCGTATCTCCCGGAACATCAGTAAGCCATTCGTGCAAAATAAAAGTGCCAATTGCATGCACGCGCATTGCCAATTGGTCACCAAATAAGGTGTAGGGGTTAATGATGTGATCGGTGCCGAATGAAGCCATGTTGGCAGCAATATCATCACGTTCAGCACGAGCCAGTACAGGCAGGGTAGGGTTCATGAGTTTAACCGCAACCGCAACCGCAAGATTAACGTCGTCATTATCCGTTAAAGTCACGACACCACTGCACAGCGGATGGTGTACACCAGCGCGAATCAGGTTTTCAGGAAGCTTTGCATCGGCACACAGATGTGGAATCACGCTGTAAGTTTCGGCTAAATCAAGTTCGTTTAAACGTTCTTGCTGCGACTCAATCACGACTACGCGCATGCCTTTTTCATCCAGAGTTTTGGCTAATACGCTGGCAGACTCACCATAACTACATAGGATATAAAAAGGCTCCTGCAACTCGCGTACGGCAGTCGCAAAACGTTCAGTGGTGATTGCCTGACGTAAGGCCGTGTCCTGCAACAGAGTGATGATTTTACCTATGGCATAAAACCAAGGAATGACTGTCAGGTAAATAGAAATGGTTAGCCACAGACGTTGCGCCTGACTGTAGGCATAGGGAATTTCACCAAAGCCGATAGTCGTGGCGGTGTAGCTGATGACGTAAAGTGCATCGAATATGCTCATGTGCCATGGGCGGCCTTCATTGTCGGTGCCCGGCATGAGCGTAAGCCCAAGAATGGCAATAGCAAAACAGACTATGATCAGGATTAGCGGCCGCCGCAAGCGGCGCAGAATCAGGAACAGGATGCTATTCATTTAATAAACGCTGATCGTGTGGCGAATTGAAAAATGGGTGCTTAAATCCTGTTAACGGCGTTGACCGATGGTCTCTGATATCAGCAATATCACTGAAACAAAGTTAGCCATTAGTGCACCACCTGAAAGTGAAACGATATAAACAGTGAGGCTTGCACTATCCATGCTATTGCCTAAAGCGGCCCATAAAATAGCAGCGGTAATCAACTGCAGATCAGCAGCCAGGCTGGTAGATAATAAAATTGCGCCTACATGGGTACGGTCGCCGAATTTGAGTACGGTTGCAATCAGGCTAACAACGATCGCTGCGTAAAGCTCGTAAACATGGTGGTGACTAGGGTTGTCAATGTCGCCTACAAAAAATCCAAAGTTCAGCGTCATTGCCAATACGATAAAAAAACCAAAAATAACTTTTTCTAAATTCATGGATAAGCCCGCCAGTATATTTTGTACTAATTGTTGAATGCGATGATGGGTAACATCAAATAGGTGCAGTAACATGTATTATACATACTTCATATTTACTTTCTTTAACCAAATTAAGCGCATATCGGCTTTAATGCTTAGCTGCATAGTGCTGAAAATATGCCCGTGTAAAATCATATTAAATGAATCAATCCGTATTACCTCCTGCAATTTTTCTGATGGGTCCCACTGCCAGTGGTAAAACTGGCGCTGCTGTCGAACTTTATTCGCGCTTGCCGCTAGAATTGATCAGCGTAGATTCAGCACTGGTGTTCCGTGATATGAATATAGGCACGGCAAAGCCTGATGCCGAGACTTTAGCAAAAGCGCCACACCATTTGATTGATATTATTTCGCCTGTTGCGGCATATTCTGCGGCTAATTTCAGAACAGACGCTTTGCGCTTGATGGCCGATATTACCGCACGCGGCAAAATCCCTTTACTGGTTGGCGGCACGATGCTGTATTTCAAAGCTTTGCAGGGCGGCTTAAGTAATCTGCCTGAAGCAAGCCCGGATGTTCGAGCGCAAATCGAGCAAGAAGCAGCACAGGTGGGCTGGCCTGCGATGCATGCCAAGCTGGCAGAAGTAGACCCGGAAACAGCAGCACGTCTGCAGCCTAATGATGTGCAGCGCATTGAACGTGCACTTGAAGTGTATCGGCTGACTGGGCAATCAATGACCTCTTTGCATCAGGCTTCCGTGGGCGAAGCTTTGCCGTATCGATTGCTTAAAATTGCATTGGTACCTAGTGACCGCAAAGTGCTGCATGCACGTATAGCGCTCCGCTTCGACCAGATGCTGGCAGATGGATTTATTGACGAAGTAAAAGAATTGGTGCAAAAATATCCTGAACTGACTGCAGATAGCACGTCTATGCGCTGCGTGGGTTATCGGCAAGCGCTGGAGTATCTGGCCGGTCAGTATGATAAAAATGAACTGCGTGACAGGGGCATTTTTGCTACACGTCAGCTGGCTAAGCGCCAATTGACCTGGCTGCGCGCTATGGATGATATTGTTGAAATCGATTGTTTGCATCCAAACCTGCATACATTGGTGTTGCATGAAATAGAAGCGTTTATTAAGGGGTGACGCATGAAAAACTTTATTAAAGAGAATCTGGTACTGGTGGTTGGGCTTACATTGCCGTTGCTGCTGATACTACTTTTCTTTGTTGCAACGGTTATTCCAAAAGCATTTGGTACGCCGCCGCAATATGAAATGTTATTTACCACTACGCGCTATGACTATCAGGATCCACCTGAGTACTCTCTCGATTTTGTTGTTAAAGATCAGAAACTTATTGTTAAAGCCCGCAAAAACAATAATAAAGACCAGAGGGGTTATAACTCAAAATTACTGATGGCCTATGATGGCAAAGCTGAAACAGTGCGTGAAATCCATGTAGACCTTGTTAAAGCTGCAAGCGCGGCAGCTGGTAATGAGGCTTTGCTGGAAGAAACAGGCAGTTGGACGATAGATACATCGCGCGTATCGCCGGATGGTTACACTTTGGATGGTCCCAGTTACAGGGATGGGGGCTTGGTAGGCGGGGTTTTTGGCGGCGGGTACTCAAATAACAGTTTCAGGATCAAAAAAGGCAGTGTCGGCTACAAGATACCTGATACGCAGGGTGCTTATTATTACAATCAGGTACATTTTATCGGTTGGGTCATCAACAAGTAAGGGGTTACTATGTCGCTTAAAGAAGATGCATTGCAGGACATTGTTGCACTCGCCAAACATAATGAGATCACGCTTGATGAAATAGCCCAGGCGTTTAATGCATCAAAAATACAGAGCGATAAGCCATCTACCAGTGTTTTATCTAAACTTTTTGGCTACATAGGCGGCATTTTTGTTTTTGCAGGCATTGCTGTGTTTATCTCAATGTATTGGGATGATTTTGGCTCGGCAGCGCGCGTGATTGTAACGCTGGGAACCGGGCTGATTGCTTTTGTGATGGGGCTGGTTTGCTTGACTGATACAAAATATGAGCGTGCGGCCACACCTTTATTCCTGATGGCATCGTTATTACAGCCCACTGGTATTCTGGTGATGCTGCATGAGTATTCGTCGGGCGGAGATGCGCGTCATGGCCTGCTTTTTATGGCTGCTTATATGCTGATACAGCAGGGTAGTGCTTTCTGGGCGAAAGGCCGCACGGTGCTCGCATTCAGTGCCATTCTGTTCGGATGTATCTTTTTTGCCAACCTGTTTGATATTATGGATATCAACGAAAAGCTGATCGGTGTTGTGGTTGGCACTTCATTGATTTTTATTGCTTATGCGCTTAATCAATCGAAACATATTGCGATTGCGGCATTCTGGTATTTTATCGGTTCTGTTGTATTACTGTGGTCAGTATTTGAGTCGGTAAAACACTCGGCGCTTGAGCCTTTATATCTGGGGGTATGTGCGCTGATGATATTTATCAGCACCTATGTGCGCAGCAGAACGCTGCTGCTGGTTGGCACGCTTGCCATGTTGTTTTACATCGGCTATTACACGGCAAAGCATTTTGCGAATACCGTGGGCTGGCCGATAGCGTTGGTGTTGATTGGTATCGCTTTAATTGCTTTGAGTTCGCTTGCCGTGAAATTGAATAATAAATATATTAAAGTGGCGAAATAGAAAAAAGCGCTGTTAAATTTAACAGCGCTTTCAATAGGCTCACGTTGTGTGTAACTACTATAGATGCAAATGTTCGCGTATACGATGCGCTGCTTCAATGCACTCGTCATAGGATGCGACCAGCGCCATGCGCACGAAATTCTTGCCCGGGTTTACGCCGTGCGCTTCACGCGCAAGGAAGCTACCCGGTAATACTGTGATATTCAAATCACGGTAGAGTTTTACAGCAAGTTTCGTATCTGAATATTTGTCGCTCTTGATTCTGGACCATAGATAAAACGCAGCATCAGGAACCGTTGCTTCCAGAACACCGGCCAGCAGCGGCGTCACGTCTTTGAATTTTCTCGCATATTGTGTACGGTTCTCAATCACATGCGCTTCATCATTCCATGCAGCAATTGAAGCAGCCTGTACCGCCGGATTCATTGCGCAGCCATGGTAAGTACGATACAGCGTGAATTTTTCTATGATAGCTTCATCGCCGGCTACAAAACCGGAACGCATGCCCGGCACATTGGAGCGTTTGGACAGTGAGCTGAACACGACCAGATTTTTATAATCGCGGCCTAGTAGATGCGCTGCCTGTAGTGCACCTAAAGGCGGGTTGGCTTCATCAAAATAAATCTCTGAATAACATTCATCTGCAGCAATCACAAAGCCGTATTTGTCTGATAATTCAAAAATGTTTTTCCATTGCGCCAGGCTCATCACCTTGCCGGATGGGTTGCCCGGACTGCACACAAAGACAAGCTGGGTACGCGCCAGCACGTCGGCCGGTACGCTTGAAAAATCCATGACATGATTATGTTCAGGGTCTGCGTGCGGCAATGTATTCAGAAAATAAGGTGTAGCGCCAGCCAAGAATGCCGCGCCTTCATAAATCTGGTAAAACGGGTTAGGTGAAATCACCACCGGTTCTTTTTTTGTCGTATCAATAATCACCTGGGCAAACGCAAATAATGCTTCACGACTGCCGTTAACGGGCAATATTGCACGTTCAGCGCTCAGTGCCGGAATATCATAGCGTCTACTGATCCAACTGGAAATTGCTTCACGTAACTCAATTGAGCCGATAGTCGTGGGATAATTCGCTAATCCGCCAAGGTTGTTAACCAGCGCATCTTTTATCAGTTGCGGTGTGGCATGCTTGGGTTCACCGATTGATAAATTAATGGGTGTAAAAGCCGGGTTGGGAGTAATGCCTTTAAACAGGTCGCGCAGGCGCTGAAAAGGGTAGGGCTGTAGTAAATTCAAATTAGGATTCATAAGCGTCATTATAATGAGCAATAACGATAATAAAAACTCTTTTGCAGTATTCGGTCTTCTTTTTGGTGCCCTGTGCTGGGGCATTATCTGGTATCCATACCGTATCATGTCCGATGCCGGAGTATCTGGCGTTGTTTCCAGCTTTTATACCTACTGTATTGCCGTAGTGCTGGCTGCGATTTATTTCTCAAAGCATTGGCGTGGTGTATTCAAGTTACCTTTGAGTATTATTCTGCTGAGTCTGGTTGCTGGGTGGACCAACCTTAGTTACGTGCTTGCGATTATTGATGGTGAAGTAATGCGCGTGATGCTGCTGTTTTACCTTTCACCGCTGTGGACGCTGATACTCGCGCACTTCTGGTTAAAAGAAGAAACGCACCTGGCAGGGTTGATTGCCATAGTGACATCGCTATTGGGCGCTTATATCATGCTGTATGACCCGGCTCTGAGTGGTTTTCCAGTGCCGAGGAATACCGCAGAGTGGCTTGGGCTTTCTTCAGGGTTTGGCTTTGCGCTTACCAATGTGATGACAAGAAAATCTGTGCATCTGAGTCTGCGTGCAAAATCGTTTGCGATATGGATAGGTGTGATTGTTGTTTGCCTGATTGCCATGCCGCTGATGCAGGTTTCTTTAATGTCGCCAGCAAAGCTAACACCGGTTAACTGGCTGGTCATGGTACTGATAGCAGTATTGCTGATAGCTGCTACTTTATTTGTACAATACGGTGTAACCTTGATCAAGGCTACCAGAGCTTCGGTACTATTTTTATTTGAATTAGTGGTTGCCGCGATTGCTGCTTATTTTCTGACTAATGAAACCATGAATATATATGAATGGATAGGCGGTGCGCTTATTGTGGCTGCTTCTGTATTTGCAGCGTTTAATCATAAAGACTAATGGCATTGCAAGTATCCGGCTTCATGATTTTACTGACTCTGTATTCATGAACAGCAATAGGGCTTTAAATTCTGAACAGCGCATAATGCAATTACACAAACACGACATGTTGTCATGTTTAACAGATTAAAACTCAGGAGAATAATTATGTGGACTAAACCAGCTGCTACAGAAATGCGTTTTGGCTTTGAAGTAACAATGTACGTAATGAACAAATAATCAATACTTTTGATTAGCAAAAGGGAGCTCAGGCTCCCTTTTTTATTATCTGTAGTATTGCCGTAAGCTTAAATGGTTTGAAACCGAAAATGTTTTGTTGCGATGAGAAAGTCATGGACGCTATAAAAGCAAAAACCCCTCTGAGTTTCCGCAGAGGGGCACCTTAGATATCAATCCCTTTGGAAAAGAATCGATACAGTAAGCGTTTTTGCTCACTCATGAAGAGTGAGCATTATTTAAATTACAGACTGAATACTGTTAAACCACCGCCGCCAGGAGCAGCGTTGTATTTAGTCAATTCTTTGTAACCACCAGCAGCACCAAGTGCGTCTGTGTCGTTAGTCATACCAAGGTTCATCGCTACACCAGCCCAGCCACCGATACCTGATAGCACGCCAACGTGTTGTTTACCTTTGTGACCGTATGTGAATGCATTACCAATCACGCCTGAACCCACTTGGAATTTCCAGAGTTCTTTACCTGATTTAGCATCAACAGCTTTGAACCAACGATCCAATGTACCGTAGAATACCAAGTCAGAAGCAGTTGTTAACGCACCACCCCATGCTGAGAATTTCTCTTTGTTGTACCAAACTTTTTTGTTGGTCATTGGATCATAAGCAGCAAAGCCACCCATTACGCCGTCAGGACCAGCAAACATAGTCAAAGTAGCACCAACCCATGGTTGACCTGCAACATATTTAGACTCAACTGGCTCGTATGTCATACATACGTGGTTCAGTGGAGAGTAAACTAAACCAGTTTTTGGTGAGTATGCAGCTGGTTGTTGGTCTTTTGTACCCAATGCAGCTGGGCATACGCCTTTAGCATTGTAGTCTTGGTGAGTTGAAGCTGATGCCAATTTGTTTGGTACACCAGTTTTCATGTCAACATCAGTAGCCCAGTTTACGAATGGGTGTACTTTTTCAGCAGCTTGCAATTTACCGTTGTGTGCATTCCATGTGTAAGCGAAGCCGTTACGGTCATGGTGCCATGCGTAGGTTTTGCCACCTTTGTCGAACAAGATTACTTCGTTGATACCGTCGTAGTCCCACTCATCGTGTGGAGTCATTTGCATGCCCCATTTAGCCATACCTGTATCAACATCACGTGCAAATACAGTCATTGACCATTTGTTGTCGCCTGGACGTACGTCCGGGTTCCAAACTGATGGGTTACCTGTTCCGTAGTAAACCAGGTTTGTACGTGCATCATATGGCCACCAGCCCCATGTAGAGCCACCACCATGTTGCCAGCCATCTTTAACTGCTTGTGGTTTCAACCAGGTACGTGTACCTAATTCTTTTTCGCCAATTTTCAGTTGGTCGTTAGGGATCTTTTTGAAAGAACCACCCATTTTGTTGCCGCCGTTTACGTCTTGGTAAACTGACAATGCACTGTATTCTGGTGTGTCTTTGTTGAAGTCTGCACCGATCAGCATTTCAGCATCTGGGCCTGTTGAGTAGGCTTTCCATGCCAATGAACCGTCTTTAGCGTTGTAAGCTGCCAAGAAGCAACGTACGCCGAATTCAGCACCTGAACAACCAGTCAATACTTTGTCTTTGATTACGTGTGGTGCGTTAGTGTTAGTTGCACCCACTTTTGGATCTGTGTTTTGTACTGACCAGATTTTAGCACCGGTTTTAGCGTCTAAAGCAACCAGGTTACCGTCGTTTTGTTGCAGGTAGATTTTACCGTCGCCGAAGCCAAGACCACGTGAAACGTTGTCACAGCACAATACTGCTTGTACTGATGGGTCTTGTTTTGGGAAGTATGACCATACGATTTTTTGATTGTCGTTCAGGTCAAGTGCGTATACGTTGTTTGGGAATGCTGTATGCACATACATCATGTTACCAACAACAACAGGAGCACCTTCGTGGCCACGGTTTACACCAGTAGCGAATGTCCATGCTGCTTTAAGGTTTTTAACGTTACCTTTGTTTACTTGTGCCAAAGCGCTGTAGCCTTGGTTGTTGTGCTGACCACGTGGGTGTGCCCAGTTGTTCGCGTCTTTCATAGCCGCTTCTTGATCTGCAGCTGCTGAGGCTACCATTGGCGCTGCCAATGTCATACCTGCAACTAAGCCAAGTGCTAACTTGATTTTGTTGATTTGCATAAGAATCTCCAAATAATTTACTACATCAGGATATAAAAAATAACAAAAAATAATTTCTTATTGGTCTGCTATTTATACTCCACATTTGTGGAATGGAGCCAATGTAGTTGGTATCAGTATTAATAGCAACACATATTTTTACAATTTGGTTACATGTGTGTAAAGCTTTTTACAAGGAAAAATGACTTAAACCACGCTGGCATTGACCTGTAGCAGAAATTAATAAAATAATTATTTGTAATATTTTTTTACAACCCTGCTTAACCCTGCGTCCAGCATGGAGTTGTGAGGCTAGCTTTTTCTTTAATGAGTTAGATCCTAAATTTTTGCAGCCTTGTTTTCCTGATTAAATATTTTTATTGATGCTGGTAACATTTTATTTACAAATACTAAAAATCCATTAATACTAATCGTAGCAAGTACGCTTGCAAGCAGGTTCGGAATTAAGAAAGACATATAGTAGTGTATGCAGCACATCATTTTGCTGCCACACATTGCCCAATTGCCATATTTTGCGTAAAGGATAATGTTCATGAGTCTGTTAAACTTATTTTGGCTGTTTTTTATACCTACTAAAGGCTGGCGTCATTTGATGCAAGCCAAATATTCAATGCATAGGCTGTATTTGTTGCATGTAGTACCTCTTTCATTAATCCCGCCTTTGTTTATTTATTTTGCAGCTGGAAATTATGCCGGCGATCTGCTGCCTGTATTATCCAAATCTCAGTTATTACTGGTTGCGGTGATTTTATTCATTGTCGAATTGGTGGCTGTACCGCTGATGGCGCTGATACTGCGTCAATTGGCGGAAGTTGCCGATGCACACCCCAGTTATCATGATGCCTTTACGCTGGCAGCGGTCGCTCCTACGCCTTTGTGGCTTGTTCCTATCGTTTTTCTTATCCCAGATATGTTGGTTGGTTTGGTTGCACTTACAATGGCTTTAATGGCTACGGTTGGGTTTATTTATTACGGTATTCCATCAGTATTCCGTATTAAAGAGCGCGGTCATGCGATGTTGTTGTTTGGTGCGGTGCTCACGGCTGGTGTTATCGCCTGGGTATTTCTCATGGTGGCAACCCTGGTGGTTCTGGGAAGTGTGCAAAATCTGAGAATATAGATTTTTACAGTTTGACTCACTTTCAATATTGAAATATTACTTAAGTAAAATATTGATGATGTAGTTTATTCAATTAATATTAAAGTCGTCATTGTTGATACCTCAGCGTTAGAATATAAGCTGATTTGTTAATTGGTGGTCACATGACAAAAAACTATCTTGGTCGCATAGCGTTTTTAATAAGTTCATTGCTTATTATCGCCGCTGCCATTTATTACTGGCAGTATCTGCATCGTGACAAAGGTCCGGAAGCATTTGCTTCAGGTAATGGCCGTATTGAAGCGACCAGTGTCAATGTTGCTACTAAAACCAGCGGGCGCCTGCTTGAACTGCTAGTACGGGAAGGCGATGATGTAGTTGCCGGCCAGATACTTGCCCGCATGGATACGGCTACATTAGAGGCTGACCTGCACGAAGCTGAAGCCCAAGTCAGGCGGGCCACAGTTGTAAAAACGATTACGCAGGCAAACGTCGCGCAAAGACAAAGCGAAAAGTCTGCGGTGGGTGCTTTGCTTGCGCAGCGCGAAAGTGAACTTTCGTTAACCGATAAAGACTTGCAAAGAACCCAGCAGCTTATTGATAAAGGGTTTGTATCTCCGCAGAAGCTTGATGTGGATAAAACCAGAAAAGCCAGTGCGGCAGCCTCGGCACGCGCTGCCAGGTCTCAGCAGAACGAAGCGCAATCTGCTATTAATGCTGCGGTGGCGGCGGTAAGCGAGGCGCAGTCTGCAATCGAGGCCGCCGAAGCCAAGGTCGAAAAAATTAAAGCAGATATTAAAGAGGCAGCATTAACAGCACCGATTAATGGCCGTGTGCTTTATCGGCTGGCAGAGCCGGGTGAGGTACTTGGTGCGGGCGGTAACGTTGTGACACTGCTAGATATTACCGATGTGTATATGACTATCTTTCTACCGACCTCGCAGGCAGGCCGGGTAAGTATCGGTAGTGATGCCCGGATTGTGCTTGATGTGCGTCCGGATATTTCTATTCCGGCTACCGTTACTTTTGTTTCGCCGGAAGCACAGTTCACCCCTAAATCGGTTGAAACACGTACCGAGCGTGAGAAGCT
>Ga0207972_100140_pt1 | contig 24056 bp, 30 predicted proteins | sample LakWasMe75_LOW10_2_FD_183903 | JGI IMG/M metagenome (GOLD analysis project Ga0207972, IMG submission 183903) | Freshwater sediment methanotrophic microbial communities from Lake Washington under simulated oxygen tension - Sediment Metagenome... | ecosystem: Environmental > Aquatic > Freshwater >...
GTCCAGTTTTCACCCATATCACCACCCCGACTCATCTTCTCGCTTGGCGAACAGCCCAGATGTGTACAAATACCGACAACTACCGCGATACTAGGCTTAATTGAGCGAGTTTCATTTTTACAGTATTCTGGCTGCTGCGAAGTTACATCACTTGCAGGGTCTGATAACTCTTGATTATGCTTGGACAATTCAGCAGTCATTTCATCAGTACGGTTAATAATCCATACTGGCTGACCGCGCCATTCTGCCGTTAGCATCGTACCCGGCTGAATTTTGCTGATATCTACTTCTACTGGCGCGCCAGCGGCTTTCGCACGCTCACTTGGCGTCATGCTTTTCACAAAAGGCACCGCCACTGCTGCACAGCCCAGGGCACCTACTGCTGAAGTTGCTATTAGAAAATTACGTTTATCTTGATCTACTTGGGAACACCCGCTAGTTTGCGAGCCAGCCTGCTGCTTGTCATTTTGGTTGTCTGACATGTTTTCCTCATGCATGAAAGGATTGACCGAATTCAGCACTAAGTCCTTTTGAGACTGGTGCCATCATATACATTAAAATAGCGCCAGCTAAACGAGCATTACTCAACAGATGGCACAGCTAAAAATTGAGCTATTTTTAATCGGCTGAATTATACATTTTTTTAGAACCCAATTAAAGCTTTATTTAATAAGTGACTGAAATAAAACAACTAAACCGGATTGTTAATATCTATAAATTCGTGCTGCAAATTAAACTTGAATGCAAGATGCTCGCCTAATGCTTTAACACCATAGCGTTCAGTGGCATGATGTCCGGCAGCTACGTAAGCCAGCCCCATTTCAAGCGCCTGATGTGTTGTTTGTTCTGATATCTCGCCACTGATAAAAACATCCGCACCAAGTGCAGCTGCAGTTTCGATATAACTCTGCGCAGCACCTGTGCACCAGGCAACTTTTTTTATCAGCTTATCACTATCACCAATAGACATAGGGCTGCGCTGCAGGCGGCCTTCAATTCTCAATAGAAGATCACCCAGCGTTATTGGAGTTTCAAGCTCTGCATAAGCAACCAAATCTTCGTCACCAGCATAATCAACAGCGTTAAAACCAAGCACTTTGCCAAGTTGCACGTTGTTACCGAACTCTGCATGCGCATCGAGCGGTAAATGATAAGCCATCAGATTCAAATCATTTTTCATCAAATACGCAATGCGGTTGCGCTTTATTCCTACGATTCTGGCATCTTCATTACGCCAAAAATAGCCATGATGCACCAGTATCAAATCCGCATTCGCTTTGTGAGCCGCTTCGAGCAATGCCATGCTTGCCGTCACTCCAGATACAATCTTGCGTATATCCTGCCGGCCTTCAACCTGCAGCCCGTTAGGACAGTAATCTTTGAAACGCTCTACGTGCATGAGTTGTTGGGTATAATGTGTTAATTCATTGAGTTTCACCATGAATTTTGACCTTTAAAATTTGTGCTATTGATTTTTAATTGCAGTGACCCGACATCAAAACTACTATTTTTTTTACATCTAACTTATGAATAATTCGCTGCATAAAAGAATATGGCTCATTTTTGCACAAACGGCGACCGTGTGCATGGCATTGCTATTTGTATTACGCATTTTTAATCCTGACTTTTTAAATCAAAAGGAACATGCGCTAGTCGTTAATCAGAGTGAACAATTACCTGAGGCGGCGCCTGCAGGTTCTTACCGACATGCAGCAAAAAAAGCGATGCCTTCTGTGGTGAATATTTTCACCAGCAAAGCACCCATCGTCAACCCACATGAGAAGTTCCTGGACGACCCGGTTTTCCGCCATTTTTTTGGCGACCAGTTCGATGATCTGGAGACACCATCACAACCGGAAAACAGTTTAGGCTCCGGCGTTATTGTCAGTGCTAAAGGTTTGATTCTAACCAACAACCATGTTATTGCCACTGCCGATGCGATTGAAGTGGCATTGTCAGACGGCCGCAAACTCTCTGCCAAAGTTGTAGGCACTGATCCCGATACTGATTTAGCACTCATCAAAGTAGATGCAGACAACTTACCGGCAATCACGTTTGCCAGTTCGGATAAGCTCAATGTCGGTGATGTAGTATTGGCAATCGGCAATCCGTTCGGTGTTGGCCAGACCGTCACGCAGGGCATAGTCAGCGCACTGGGCCGCACGCATCTTGGCATCAATATTTATGAAAACTTCATTCAAACAGACGCCTCGATTAATCCTGGCAATTCCGGTGGCGCACTCATTGATACCGAAGGTAATCTGGTTGGCATTAACAGCGCAATCTACTCTCGTAGCGGCGGCTCTATGGGCATCGGCTTTGCCATTCCGGCGACTTTAGCGCGTCAGGTAACTGAGCAGATTGTGGCACAAGGCAACGTCACTCGCGGCTGGATAGGTATCGAGGCACAGGACATTACACCTGAGCTTGCAGAGTCATTCAGGTTAAAACGAGCACAAGGAGCACTGATTGCCGGAGTTCTGCGTAACAGTCCAGCCGATAAGGCAGGGTTACGTGCCGGTGACATTTTACTAACAATTGAAGGCAAGCCAGTAATTGACAGCGGCACCATGCTTAATCTGATCGCAGCGCTGAAACCGAATCAGCGTGCGACCGTTCAGATTGCGCGTGCCGAGGCCATTATTAATATCTCGATCGTGATTGGCAAGCGTCCCAAACCTTCTGAGGTTGTCAGTGAGTAATTGATTATTGAGTAATCAAGCTATCAAGCCGGCGGCTGAATTGTCGGCTCGGCTTTTTGCTTGGTGAATATAGCCACAATAATGCCTAATTCATACAATAGCCACATTGGCACGGCCAACATGAACTGAGAAATGATATCTGGCGGTGTAAATATCGCACCGATCACGAACGCACCTACCACCACATAACCGCGTGCATCCCTGAGTGCAGCGATACCCACCCAGCCAAATCTAACCGCCATGACCACTGCTATCGGCACCTCAAACGCTAGCCCAAATGCAAAAAACAAGGTCATGACAAAGTCGAGATAATTACCGATATCTGTCATGACGGCCACCCCTTCAGGTGCGGTACCGACGATAAATCCGAATACCACCGGAAACACCAGAAAATAGGCAAAAGACATCCCCAGCAGGAATAAAAAGCTGCTGAAAATAATCATTGGAATCATGAATTTCTTTTCATGCGTGTAAAGACCTGGCGCAACAAAAGCCCAAATCTGGTATAGCGTATGCGGCAGCGAGATCAGAAATGCTGCCATCATTGCCACCTTCATCGGCACAAAGAATGGGGTGGTTACACCAGTGGCAATCATTTGCCCGCCCATCGGCAGCTTGGTTAATAAAGGCGCAGCGAGCAAGGTATAAATATCATTAGCAAATGGAAACAGTGCGACAAAAACAACAATCAAACCTATGACGATGCGTAACAGCCGGGTACGCAATTCAATTAAATGTGAAATGAAATTTTCGGTAGGTGTCACGTTCTAAAGCTGTTCTTTATTTGGATTGGATTCGGCTGGGGGAGTAGATTCAATCGTATTTTCTACGACTGTAGCCACATTGTTATCAGCTTGAGCAATTTGCAAGTCATGCTCAATTGTATTAATACCTGATTGCAGACTTTGCTGCGCAGCACTGCCTGCCGATTTTATTTCTTCCTGAAGTTTCTGCAGCTCAGCAAAACGTGACTCACGGTTTACCTCTTCCTTAATCTGCGTCATATATTTCTGCATACGACCCGTCAGGGCACCCAGCGTACGCGCAACTTTAGGTAGTTTCTCCGGCCCGATCACAATCAGTGCAACGATTGCAATCACGACCAGTTCAGAAAAGGCAATATCAAACACGATTAGAAACTGAAGCTAAATATATAGATAACAGAAAGTAACCTTTACCTGATATCAAAAATCAAGCTTCAGCTTTTGGTTTAGCTGCCGAAGCTTTTTTCGCAGGTGCTTTAGGTTTATCTGCAGCAGCTTTTTTAGCGGCAGGCTTTGCAGCTGGGGCTCGTTTTTTTGCAGGTGCTTTTGCTGCCGGAACTTCAACAGCTTTTGACTCAATGATCAGTGATTCTTTAGCTGTATTAGCTGGCGCTGTGGCATCAGATGCATTCTTTTCTTCAGTCATCGCATCTTTAAAGCTTTTAACAGCACCGCCGACATCGCCGCCTAGATTACGCAATTTTTTTGTACCGAATATCAGCACCACTACCAACAAAACAATCAACCAATGCCAAATGCTAAATGACCCCATGATGCTCTCCTTAATAATGTCGGTAACTGATACTGCTAAATTCTTGGTAAAGACTCACCGCCGCCAAACACGTGTACATGCAGATGAAATACTTCCTGCCCACCTTCGCGTCCGGTGTTAATCATGGTACGAAAACCTTTTAAACCCTGTTCTTTAGACAGTTGTTGAGCAAGCAGTAATATCTTACCTAACAAGGCCTGATGCTGAGTGTCACAACTTATTAAACTTTCAACATGCAATTTAGGAACAATCAGAAAATGCACCTTGGTAATGGGATGTATGTCATGAAAGGCAATAACATCATCATCTTCATAAATCTTCTTTGAAGGGATTTCGCCTTTAACAATTTTGCAAAAAATACAATCTGCGCTCATTACAGCCTCACTATTCTTTTAGTCTGGCGTTTTTTTCGTCAATGCCAGACAAGCCTTCACGTCTGGCTAACTCTGCCAGCACATCCGATGGCTTCAAATCTGCTTTTGCCAGCATGACCAGCGTATGAAACCATAAATCGGCAGTTTCATAGATGATTTCCTCTTTATTGCCACCTTTAGCCGCAATAACAGTTTCAGTTGCCTCTTCACCGATTTTTTTCAAGATACTGTCCATGCCTTTGGCATAAAGCTTAGCTACGTAAGACGATGCAGGATCAGCCGATTTGCGCTGCTCCAGCAACTCGGACAGACGCTCCAGAACATCATTCATTGAATCACTCATGCTTATAAATCTCTTGTGGATCCTTGATTACCGGCTGATCAACCAGCCAGTTTTCATTCTCCAGCTTTTTAAAAAAACAACTATGACGACCAGTATGACAGGCGATACCGCCAACTTGTTCTATTTTCAGCAGAACCACATCCTCGTCGCAATCAAGGCGAATTTCATGAATCTTCTGCACATGGCCGGATTCTTCACCTTTGCGCCATAATCTATTACGCGAGCGTGACCAGTAAACAGCTTGTTTAGTTTCGCTGCTCAACTGCAGTGCTTCACGATTCATCCAGGCAAACATCACAACATCACCTGTGTCGTGCTCCTGAGCGATCACTGGCACCAAGCCATTTGCATCCCAGTTAACTTCATCCAGCCAATTTGTCTGATTTGCCAACTTACAGCCTCACTTCTATGCCATGTTTGGCCATATATTCCTTGGCCTCCCTCACAGTAAATTCACCATAATGGAATATGCTGGCGGCAAGCACAGCATCAGCGCCGCCTTCTTTAACGCCATCCACCAGATGCTGTAAATTACCTACACCACCAGAGGCAATTAACGGCACTTCGACAGCATCACTGATTGCCTTATTGAGCGGGTTGTTGAAACCGATTTTGGTACCATCTCTATCCATGCTGGTAACAAGCAATTCTCCGGCTCCCAGGCTCACCATATATTCAGCCCACTTAACGGCATCCAGACCTGTGGCTTTGCGACCGCCATGGGTAAATACTTCCCACTCAAAAGGCTGGTTGTCTACTTTTTTGGCATCTATTGCCACTACTATACACTGTGAGCCGAAGCGATCAGCGGCAGCTTTCACCATCTGCGGATTCAACACTGCAGTTGTATTAATACTAACCTTGTCAGCGCCGGCATTCAACAAGCGACGTACATCTTCAACCTCACGCACACCGCCGCCTACTGTCAGTGGAATAAATACCTGGCTCGCAACTTCTTCAATAATATGCAGAATCAAACCCCGATTATCAGAGCTTGCCGTAATATCGAGAAAGGTAAGTTCATCAGCACCTTGCTCATCATAACGCTTGGCAATTTCAACTGGGTCGCCTGCGTCTCGCAACTCAAGGAAGTTGACGCCCTTTACAACACGGCCATTGGTTACATCGAGGCAAGGAATAATACGTTTCGCCAACCCCATTTAGATGCACTCCATTAACTTAACTCATCCGCAAGTCTCTGTGCGGCAGCAAAGTCGAGCGTACCTTCATAGATCGCACGGCCGGTAATAGTGCCGATAATACCTTCACTGGCAACTGCACAAAGTTTTCTCACGTCATCGAGGTTAGTCACACCGCCTGAAGCAATAACAGGAATCGTCAGTGCCTGCGCTAATGCGACTGTCGCTTCAATATTGACGCCGGTGAGCATGCCATCACGGCCGATATCCGTGTATACGATTGCATTCACACCATAATCTTCAAATTTCTTCGCAAGATCAATCACGTCGTGACCAGTCAGTTTTGACCAGCCATCAATGGCGACTTTGCCATCCTTGGCATCCAAACCCACCATAATCTGGCCTGGGAATGCATAGCAAGCCTCATGCAGGAATCCCGGTGTTTTGACTGCCGCCGTGCCGATAATCACATAATCAATGCCATTATCCAGATAGCGTTCTATAGTTTCTAGATCACGGATACCGCCGCCAAGTTGAATCGGTATATCGCCGCCTACCGCGTTTACGATAGATTTGATAGCGCCCTCATTAACCGGCTTACCGGCAAATGCACCGTTCAGATCAACCAGATGCAGTCGTTTACCGCCCTGATCTACCCAATGGCGTGCCATTGCACCCGGATCTTCGGAGAATACTGTCGATTCCTCCATTAAGCCTTGTTTTAGCCTGACACAGTGGCCGTCTTTGAGATCAATTGCTGGAATAATTAACATAATGAAAATTTAATGTAATAAACAAAAAAATAGTGATTAATAAAATGGTTGTATCAATAAATTAAACTAGCGCACAGAACTAAACCCTAGCTCGGCGACCAGTTTACGAAATTACTTAACAATTGTAAGCCCGCATCCGCACTCTTTTCAGGGTGAAACTGCACTGCAAACAAATTGTTCTTTGCAACTGCACAGGTGAATTTATTGGGGTAAGTGCTATAGCCCGCGATAATAGCCTCATCATCGGGCTGCACATAATAACTATGAACATAATAGAATCTGGCACCATCTTCAATGCCTTGCCATAAAACGTGTGGCTTAGCGCCAGTCTGATATACCTGATTCCACCCCATGTGCGGCACTTTCAGTTTGGCGCCCTCACTATCGAACATATCTTCCGCAGCAAAACGTTTAACGTTGCCTTTAAACACACCCAATCCCGCAGCATTGCCTTCTTCAGAATGCTCAAACAGCATTTGCAGGCCAATGCATATTCCTAAAAAAGGCTTATTCAATGCGGCAGCTATTACAGCTTCACGCAAGCCTCTTGCATCCAGCTCACGGATGCAATCCGGCATTGCGCCCTGCCCGGGAAAGACGACACGTTCAGCTTGTGCAATATCATCAGGATTGCTGGTCACTAATACGTTTTTTGTTGGTGCAACATGCTCAAGTGCCTTTGATACTGAGCGCAAGTTGCCCATACCATAATCTACTACTGCGATATCAATTTTGCTCATGTTATTCTTTGGTATTGCTATGACTTGTATTAACCAATGCTTAAATCATCGCCAGACGGCGAAAAGCCTTACAAACTACCTTTGGTGGATGGCATGATGCCTGCCATACGCGTATCCAGCTCTACAGCCACACGTAGCGCACGGCCAAACGCCTTGAAAATCGTTTCCGCCTGATGGTGGGCATTATGCCCTTTCAGGTTGTCAATATGCAGAGTGACATTGGCATGGTTTACAAATCCCTGAAAAAACTCATGTATCAGATCGACATCAAACGCACCGATCGCTGCACGCGTAAATGTACAACCGAATTCCAGACCTGGGCGACCTGAGATATCGAGAACCACGCGTGACAATGCTTCATCCAGAGGCACATAGGCATGACCGTAACGGCGAATGCCTTTTTTATCACCCACGGCCTGAGCAAAAGCCTGACCTAGGGTAATGCCAATATCTTCAACCGTATGATGCGCATCAATATGCAAATCGCCAACGGCGCTCACTTCAATATCCATCATGCCATGGCGGGCAATCTGATCAAGCATATGATCCAGAAAGCCAAGCCCTGTATTGAATGAAGAAATGCCGGTACCATCCAGATTAATACTGACGGCAATCTGGGTTTCCAATGTGTTTCTATTAACTTTAGCTGTACGCATACAATGTATATTTAATGTGATGTAACAGCATTTTAACCCATTAAAAGGGTATCACGCATATTTACATGACTAAATCCAAATATGACATAAAAAAACCCCAGTTTTAAGGCTGGGGTTTTTTATTCAATCGTTTAAAAAATTAGCTGAATAATTTTTTGATAAAACCGAACAAACCACCTGTTGAACCGCCATGAGCGATTGCAGTGATTTCTGCAGCAGAAGCCGCCGGGTCAGCAGCGCCGTAGATTGCAGCACCAGCAACAATGATAGTTGCGCCAGCATCACGTACTTGAGCCGCTGTAGAAGCTTTAACACCACCAGCAACTGAAATTTCAAGACCTAAGTTCAAGCCGGCAACCAAAGCCAAGTCAGCAAATGGTGTTTGACCAGCAGCTTGTTGATCCAAACCAGTGTGAACACCAATGATGTGCGCGCCTAATTTTGCAACTTCTTGTGTACGTGCTTTTTTGTCAGCAACGTTGATCAGATCAACCTGTGCTTTTTTGCCGTATTTGTTAGCAACGTCGATCACGCCTTTGATTGTACCGATATCTGAAGTACCCAATACAGTAACGATGTCTGCACCAGCTTTGAAGAATGGCTCAGCTTCGTAGTAACCAGCATCCATTGTTTTCAAGTCAACCAGGATTTTGTTGTTTGGGAATTTTGCACGCAATGTTTGCAGCAATTTGATACCATTATGCTTAATGCATGGAGTACCAATTTCTAAAATATCTACATGTGGAGCAACTTTAGTTGCTAAAGCAACTGTTGCGTCGAAATCAAGTGAATCTAATGCCATTTGGGTTTGTGCCACGATACATCCTCCAACGAATAGTGAATCAACTGAGATTCACTGTAGGTTTAAAATACGAAATTGAAATTAATTATTATATTGTGCACAAAAACGCACATTTCGCTATGATAACCGTAGTTATGCAGAAAGTTCAAACGTTTACTGTTTATTTTTAACAGTTTTTTTACAATTTAAGCACTAATTTAACCCCAAACCGCACCTATAATAGGGTTCGTCTGCGAGCACAACTTCTTATAAAATCTCCGATAAAGCATTAATCAGTAATTTAGACTGCTCATCAGTACCTATAGTAATGCGCAAATAAGGCGAAACGCGTTCTGGTGACTTAAAGTGACGCACGATAATACTGCGTTCGCGCAATTTAGTTGTCAACTCTGCGCCTGCCCATGCCGGATGTTTGGCAAATATAAAATTCGCGCCAGATGGCAATACTTCAAATCCCAGTTTAACCAAGTCATTCACCAAAGCATCGCGTGTTCCAATCACCTGCTTGCGCGTCTGTTCGAAATACTCCACATCCTCGATTGCAGCAATGGCACCAGCTGAGGCGAAGCGATCAATCGGATAAGAGTTAAAACTATCTTTGACACGAATCAGTGCTTCGATCAAATCTGGAGAACCCATGGCATAACCTACACGCAGACCTGCGAGCGAGCGCGCCTTGGACAAAGTATGCGTGACCAATAAGTTAGGGTATTGGTTAATTAAACCGACTGCAGATTCAGTCCCAAAATCCACATAGGCTTCATCGACTACTACTACCGATTCCGGGTTGCTTTGTAATAATTGTTCGATCTTAGCCAATGCTAGCGGAATACCAGTCGGCGCATTAGGATTAGGGAAAATAATGCCGCCATTTGGACGGTTATAGTCGTTGATATTAATCGAAAAATCTTCTGTGAGCGGCACAGTTTGATAATCTATGCCGTATAGGCCGCAATACACCGGATAGAAACTATAAGTTATGTCGGGGAATAGCAATGGCTTGCTGTGTTTTAACAAAGCCTGAAACACATGCGCCAGAACCTCATCAGAGCCATTACCGACAAATACCTGATTGGGATTTAAATGATAAGCATGAGCAATCACCGCTTTCAAGGCATCCGAATTGGGGTCTGGATAGAGGCGCAAGGTTTCCGCCGCCTCGGCTTTCAACGCTTCAATCACCTTAGGGCTAGGGCCATAAGGATTTTCATTCGTGTTCAGCTTTACCAAGTTGTTTAACTTTGGCTGCTCGCCCGGCACATAAGGTGTTAGCTTATGTACGATATCACTCCAGAATTTACTCATACTCAGATCTCGGATTTTTCTTTAAAACAACACCCTCAAACGCGATATTAAGAGGAGCACAAGGCGGCAAGGATGAAGCTTTGAAGGCAGTACAACAAGTACGGCGAAAAGCTGAAGACGATGCCAACACAGTGATCGTTTTAATTGCGCGTTTTGAGGCGATACTCTGCGGAACGTGCGTGCGCCTGCAATCCCTCACCATAAGCTAAGGTTGCGGCAACTTTGCCTAATACTTGCGCACCCTCTGCAGACACCATAATCAGGCTGGAGCGTTTCTGGAAGTCATACACGCCAAGCGGTGATGAGAATCTTGCGGTGCGTGAGGTTGGCAACACGTGATTGGGGCCAGCACAGTAGTCACCTAATGCTTCACAGGTATCACGACCCATGAAAATGGCACCGGCATGCTTGATCTTCACGCTGAATGCCAACGGCTCTTCAATGGATAGTTCCAGATGCTCCGGCGCGATGTAGTTGCTGATTTCAGCAGCTTCATCCAGATCACGCACCTGTATCAATGCGCCCCTGTTAGTTAATGAGATCGTGATAATGTCTTTACGCGGCATTTCTGCTACCAATTTTTCGATACTCGCAGTCACTTGATCCAGAAATGCTGCATCAGGACTTAACAATATAGACTGGGCCAATTCATCATGTTCTGCCTGTGAGAACAAGTCCATCGCAATCCAGTCAGGATCAGTCTTGCCATCACAGATCACCAGAATCTCAGACGGGCCGGCCACCATGTCGATACCGACCACGCCAAATACACGGCGTTTCGCAGCAGCAACATAAGCATTACCCGGACCTACAATTTTATCCACCTGTGGCACAGTTTCTGTACCATACGCCAAGGCACCAACTGCCTGCGCGCCGCCAATACAGAACACGCGATCTACGCCGCACACAGCAGCTGCCGCGAGCACTAACTGGTTTTTCTCACCGTTAGGTGTAGGCACCACCATGATCAATTCACGCACACCAGCAACTTTGGCTGGAATCGCATTCATCAGCACAGATGAAGGGTAAGCTGCCTTACCGCCTGGTACATACAGCCCTACGCGATCAAGCGAAGTGACTTGCTGACCCAATAAAGTTCCATCCGCTTCGGTATAGCTCCATGAACTCATAAGCTGTTTTTCATGGTAACTACGTACACGATCAGCAGCAGTCTGCAGCGCCGCACGCTGATCGGCAGGCAGGCCGTTCAACGCCGCCGTGAGGTCTGCCTGGCTGATTTCAAGTTCTGTCAGGCTAGTCGCAGCAGTTTTATCGAAGCGATTGGTATATTCAAGCACGGCAGCATCACCGCGGCTTTTTACATCCTTAAGAATATTTGCCACTACCACATCGATACTGTCATCCTGCGCGGTTTCAAACGCGAGCAGATCTTTTAAGTTGCCTTCGAAATCACTATCAGTAGTTGAGAAACGTCTAATTTTCATACGATTGGACCTATAGTAAGCTAAATTTATTTTCTGGCAGCGATGACTGTTTTGAATGCTTCCATGATCGGCTGCAGTTTCGCCCGGTTCAGCTTGAGCGAGGCCTGATTCACTACCAGACGTGAGCTGATATCGCCAACCTCTTCTACTGCTTTGAGGTTGTTTGCGCGTAAAGTTCCACCGGTACTCACCAAATCGACAATAACGTCTGCCAAGCCGACCAGCGGGCCAAGCTCCATCGAACCATAAAGTTTAATCAGATCAACATGCATGCCCTTGGCTGCAAAATGCTCGCGTGCGGTTTTCACATATTTGGTAACCACTTTCAAGCGTGCACCGCTGCGTATTGAACCGAAGTAATCAAAATCTTCCCGCACCGCCACCATCATCTTACATTTGGCAATCTGCAGGTCAATCGGTTGATACAGACCTTCGCCGCCATGTTCGTCTAGTACATCCTTACCTGCAATACCAAGGTCTGCCGCGCCATACTGCACATAGGTCGGCACATCGGTTGCACGCACAATAATCAGGCGCACATCTTCACGATTAGTACCGATAATCAGTTTGCGTGATGACTCAGGATCTTCAGCCGCATGAATGCCTGCTGCTGCCAGCAAGGGTACGGTTTCTTCGAAAATACGGCCTTTAGATAGTGCTATCGTAATCATTTTATGTCTGTTTCTCTTTAAGCGACCCGCTTAACATTTGCGCCTAAGGCGTTTAATTTTTCTTCAAGGTTTTCGTAACCGCGGTCCAGGTGATAAATACGCTCAATTACGGTATCCCCACGTGCAACCAGACCTGCCAGCACCAAGCTTGCCGAAGCGCGTAAATCCGTCGCCATGACGGTTGCACCATCAAGAAAAGGCACGCCTTTTACCAAGGCGGTATTGCCATCAATACTGATATCAGCGCCCATACGCTGCATTTCCTGCACGTGCATGAATCGGTTTTCAAAAATAGTCTCGGTCACTTTTGCCACACCTTCCGCCATAGCATTAAGCGCCATAAATTGGGCTTGCATATCGGTCGGGAAAGCTGGATGAGGTGCCGTGCGGATATTGACCGCCTTTAATTTACCATCACTTTTAACAGTAATTGTGTCGGCATCTGAAGTAACGGTAGCGCCTGCTTCGCGCAGCTTTTCAATAACGGCATCGAGCAAATCAGCACGCGCATTAAGCAACTTGACCTCACCGCCGGTCATTGCGGCTGCGACCATATAGGTACCGGCCTCAATACGATCACACACCACATTATGGGTGGTACCGTTAAGTTTCTCCACACCCACAATCGTAATCACATCAGTACCTGCACCGGTGATTTTGGCACCCATTTTAACCAGCATTTCTGCCAGATCAATGACTTCAGGCTCTTTAGCTGCATTCTCCAGCACCGTTGTGCCTTCAGCCAAAGCCGCAGCCATCATCAGGTTTTCAGTACCGGTTACAGTCACCAGATCCATGTAGTAACGCGCGCCTTGCAAACGACGATTAGGCAAATGCAAAGTGCTGGCCTGAATATAACCGTGCGTGATATGGATCGCAGCGCCCATTGCCTGCAGGCCTTTGATGTGCAAATCAACTGGGCGCGAACCAATTGCGCAGCCACCCGGCAATGATACGCGGGCGGTACCAAAACGCGCCAAGAGCGGACCCAATACCAAAATGGAAGCACGCATGGTTTTAACCATTTCGTAAGTAGCTTCGAATGAAGCAACTTCGCTGGCATCCAGCGTTACTTTATCTGCGTTGCGGGAGATCTTAACCCCCATGGTATCGAGCAATTTGATGGTTGTGTCGATATCTACTAACGCTGCAACACCGCTCAGATGCAATGGCGTTTCCGCCAGCAAAGAAGCACACAAAATTGGCAATGCAGCATTCTTTGCGCCGGAAATGGTGACTTCACCATGCAGACGGTTACCGCCCGTAATCAGTAATTTATCCAATTATTTAGCCGCATTCAATAAAGTTTGCAGTTCACCGCTTTCGTACATAGCGCGCATAATATCTGAGCCGCCAACGAACTCGCCGTTAACATAGAGCTGAGGAATAGTCGGCCAATTTGCGTAAGCCTTGATGCCTTCACGAATATTCTGATCTGCGAGTACATCAACTGCCAGATAATCCACATCACAGGCTTTGAGTATCTGTGTTGCCAGATTCGAAAAGCCGCATTGTGGAAATTTTGGCGTACCCTTCATATATAACACTACCGGGTTGCTTGTTACCTGCTCTTTAATCACTGCTTGTGTGTCCATTTGCTTTCCTATTTCATGATGCCTTTTACAGCGGTTGTAAAAAAATAACGCTGTAGTTAATTTTTATTGTTCAGCTTCTGCCATGCCTCTGGCGTTAACGTACGCATTGATAATGCGTGTATTTCCGCTTTCATTCTATCGCCTAATGCTGCATACACTTTCTGATGTTGCTGCACCATTGATTTACCTTGAAACTCAGGGCTGACGATAACCGCTTCAAAATGCGTACCGTCATCACCAAGTACTTTGATGTAGTCACAGGCTAAATTCTGTGTGATATATGTTTCTAATTGCTGCGCACTTAACACTGATAATTACCTTTTAGATTCCAGATTAAACCATGACCATAAACTAACTCCCATTAAACTAAGATCTTAGTTTATAACCGGATTTTAGCATTTTTAGGGTGATCAGTGCTAACACTAAGAATGCACCGCCTACAACAATCAGACTAAACATTGGAGAAACATCACCTTTACCGAAGAAACCGTATCTGAAACCATCAATCATGTAAAAAAACGGGTTCAATAATGACACTTTTTGCCAGAATGGCGGTAACGAGTGAATAGAATAAAACACCCCCGATAAAAAGGTAAGCGGCATGATAATGAAGTTCTGAAATGCTGCCATCTGATCAAAGCGATCTGCCCAGATTCCGGCAATAATGCCGAATGTGCCAAGCAATGCGCTCCCCAGCAACGCAAATGCAGCAATCCACCAGAAATTTGCCACGCTCAAATCAACAAACCACATGGCCACCAGATAAATACAAAACCCGACCACGAGCCCACGGATAATGGAGGCAATTAAAAATGCCAGAAAAAACTGCACATGCGTAAGCGGGGTTAACAATATGAATACGATATTGCCCATCACTTTGGATTGGATAAGACTCGATGAACTGTTTGCAAAAGCATTCTGCAATACAGACATCATAATCAGCCCCGGTATCAAAAATGCTGTATAAGGCACGCCGTCATACACCTGAACATGACTTTCGAGCACATGCGAAAAAATCAGCAGATATAACAGCGCAGTGATCACCGGCGCAGCAACTGTTTGAAATGCCACACGCCAGAATCTTAACAACTCTTTTTTCAGCAGCGTCCATGAGCCTCTTAACCCTGCGGGTAGCATTGATACTGAGTTTGGCTTTACAGGATTGATCAAGACGCACTCCTCACACCATTTTGAGCGTTACCAACCAGAGATAAAAACACGTCTTCCAGATCAGCCTCATTCAGCTGCATATCAAGCACTTTAATATCAGCTGTGCGCAACGCAGACAATACAAACTCGATCTGCGCCATATCATCTAAAGCAAAGGTATAGATACCATTTTCAACATGCCGAACCAACAGCTCAACACTTGATGGTAAGACCACGCTACCCAAAGTTAAACGTAAATGTTTACCTGAGAATTTGTTTAGTAAATTAGCAGTGCTATCCAAAGCTACTACCTGACCTTGCTTCATCATCGCCACGCGGCTACACAAAGCTTCAGCCTCTTCGAGATAGTGCGTAGTAAGGATAATCGTATGGCCTTCACGATTCAGTTTTTTAATAAACTCCCACAACATCTGCCTTAATTCGACATCAACGCCTGCAGTAGGCTCATCCAGCACCACAACCGGTGGCTTATGTGCCAACGCCTGTGCAATCAGCGCTCTACGCTTCATGCCACCTGAAAGCTTGCGCATATTGGTGTTGGCTTTATCAGTGAGGCCCAAGCCTTCGAGAATTTCATCTACCCAGACATCATTTTCACGGCCACGGCCGAAATAGCCAGCCTGAAATCGCAACATTTCACGCACATTAAAGAACGGGTCAAATACCAGCTCCTGCGGCACAACACCCAGCAACTGACGTGCCTGCTGATACTGGCTTTGTACATCAAAACCCATGACCGATATATTGCCGGAACTTGGCGAAATTAAACCTGCAAGAATATTAATTAATGTAGACTTACCTGCGCCATTAGGTCCAAGCAGTGCGAAAAATTCACCTTGCTCTATCGTCAAGTCTATACCTCTCAGCGCATGTAAAGCACCAAAATGTTTATGGATTCCACTGATTTTGATTGCCGGTAAACTCAAAGTTTTGCTTTCATGTGCTGATTAGAAAAGTTTAATGAAGTTAGTGTGAATGGCTGGCTTAAAATTCAATAATTAGTAAAAAGAGACTCTGTAGAGATGCAGAATTAAAACTCTGAATGCCGCCCACCACCTACGCTCGGGGCTAAAGGCTAAATTGCTTGCAATGACATCATCATAAGAACCAATACTGTGACCATCCAGTTTGCAGATTTTGTCATTAATTAATTTTACCGAATTAATAGCACTCAAAGAACTCAAACTGCTACAAAAACAATAGGCCAATAAAAATTGGCCTTATTAAAAATCAAATAGATTTGCTAACTGACTTTTTTAGTCAGCACTGAGTGGAATAAAGTCGGTAACGCCATACAGCGCAGCCAGACTGATCAAACTTTCAGGAAGCTTTTTGAATTCGACCTTCTTATTCACAGCCAAAGCGCGCCTTTGCCATTCAATTAACAAACTTAGTGCCGCGGTATCAACATCATTCACAGCAGAAAAATCTATCTGTAATTCATCAGTTATTTCCAAGGCATTACTTTCGCTAAGAACAGCATTGGCGTTATCTACAAGGATATCACCAGAAACATACCACTGATTATCTTGTAATGTAATACTCATTACACCCCTGCCGCTTTATTTTTTTCTGCAAGTTTTTTGTTCAGGCTATCTAAACCATTTGTACGAATTTCATTACTGAATTGGCTACGATAGTTGGTAACCAGGCTCACACTTTCAATTACGATATCGTAAACTTTCCAGCCACTATCACCTTTAACCAAGCTGTAATCTACAGCAATTGGTTGGCCACCCGGCTGCAATATCTGAGTTTTAACACTCACATTTTTTGCACCAGGCTCAGCACGCATCGGCTTATACTCAATGACCTGATTCTTATATTTACTAAGCGCAGTTGCATAAGTACGCAACAACAGGCTACGGAACTCTTTTTGGAAAGCAGCTTGCTGTTCCGGGCTGGCTGATTTCCAGTTTTTACCTAGCACCATACGACATACACGATCAAAATCAAAGTTAGGTAAAATTTTCTCTTCCGCTAACGCAAATATCTTCTGCTGATTACCGGCCTGAATATCCTTGTCGCTTTTGATGGTAGACATCACATCTTCAGCGGTTCGTTTAACAAGCTCATCCGCAGAGATTTCTGCCACAGCAGCGCCGGAGCTAAACACCAAGCCTGCTGATAAAACCAAACTGGTTAAAAAACCTAAAAATGTTTTCATTGGTACCCTCTAAAATTGCTCAATATTGAATAGGTAAAACAGTAACTGGCAGTATTATAATCCCAATACACCAGCATCCGTATTAGAACGGCGCATCTCCCAATTCAGTTGACTTAGCGTCGCCAGAATTTTTCTCAGAAGCTGGTGCATCTGTTTTGGGATCAGTTTCTGATGCCTTACTGTACAAAAACTGACTGATCATTTTTTCTAATACAACGGCATCTTGTGTCTGCGTGATTTTATCACCATTTTTTAAAACGTCATCTTCGCCACCGGCCTCAAGACCGAGATACTGCTCTCCAAGCAAGCCAGCAGTGTAGATATTAGCGAACGTATCTTTTGGAAACTCAAAGCGTTTGTCAATCTTAATGGTTACCACTGCCTCATACGACTTGGAATCAAAATTGATGTCAGTAACCCGACCTACCACTACACCCGCACTTTTTACCGGTGCGTTTGGTTTTAAGCCACCAATGTTTTCGAAAGCAGCAGAAACACTATAAGTATCCCCCAACTTGTTTGATGTGAGATTACCCACTTTCATGGCAAGACCTAGCAAAGCCGCTGCACCTAATGCCACAAAAACGCCAACCCATAAATCTATTGTAGTTCTATCCACTTAACATCCCCTCATTTTTTCTCTCATAGACCTTCTTAGTAATTAAAACTAAACGGTAATCATGAAAGACGTTAAAACAAAATCCAAAGCAAGTACGGTTAATGACGAAATCACCACTGTTCGTGTCGTGGCGTGACTCACACCCTCTGCTGTAGGTGGCGCATCAAAACCTTCAAACAAAGCAATCATGGTACATGCCACACCAAACACAACACTTTTGATAACGCCGTTAATAATATCTTCGCGCACATCTACGCTTGCCTGCATTTGCGACCAGAAAGCACCGTGATCCACGCCAATTAAAGGCACCGCTACCAGGTAGCCGCCTAAAACACCGACCATTGAAAATAGTGCTGCCAAGATAGGCATGGAAATCACACCTGCCCAGAAACGCGGCGCAACCACACGCGCAATAGGATTCACCGCCATCATCTCCATCGCAGACAACTGCTCGGTTGTCTTCATCAAACCAATCTCAGCAGTGATCGCAGTACCGGCACGGCCTGCGAATAATAGTGCGGTGACCACTGGGCCTAACTCACGCACCAACGAAAGTGCAACCAGCACACCAATCGCTTCGGATGAACCATATTTCTGTAAAGTGTTATAGCCTTGCAAGCCCAATACCATGCCAACAAAAAATGCCGACACAATAATAATCAGTAATGACATCACACCGGTAAAATAGATCTCACGCAGCGTCAGATGAAACCTTCTGAAACTTTCACCGGAATAAATAATGGTGAGGAAAAATAACCTTGCACCTGCACCCAGACGCCATATACGCTCTATCATGCGTCGACCAATACCGCGCAGCAGATTGGCGAGGCCAATTAATAAAGTTGATTTCATATTTACGCTTGTAATTAAATTAAATTCTTATTTGGCAGATTGCCTTAATAACTCTGCCTGGTAATTTCCTGCCGGGTAGTGGAAAGGTACCGGACCATCTTTTTCACCATGCACAAACTGATGCACAAACGGCAATGTAGAAAGCATTAAGTCATGCGGCGTACCCTCAGCAGCCACTTCACCATCCGCGACAAAATACACATAATCTGCGATTAAGAATGTTTCTTTAACATCATGAGAAACGATAATCGAAGTTGCGCCTAATGCATCATTAAGGCTACGGATCAGATCGCAAATCACGCCCATTGAAATCGGGTCCAGCCCGGCGAAAGGCTCATCATACATAATAATGTTGGGATCCAGCGCCACCGCACGCGCCAACGCTACGCGCCTGGCCATACCGCCTGAAAGCTCAGTCGGCATCAACTGGTAAGCACCGCGCAAACCGACAGCATTCAATTTCATCAGCACCAGATCTCTGATCATCGATTCCGGCAGATCAGTCAGCTCGCGCATCGGGAAAGCCACATTATCGAACACGCTTAAATCTGTGAACAAGGCACCATGCTGGAACAGCATGCCCATTTTACGACGCAGTTTATAGATACCGTTGCGGTCTTGTTCATGCACTACTGCACCATCGACACGCACTTGACCATGTGTAGGCTTGATCTGGCCACCGATCAAACGTAATAGCGTTGTTTTACCACTGCCGCTGCCGCCCATAATGGCCACGACTTTGCCGCGTGGAAATACCATATTGATATTTTTATGCAGCAAACGACGTTTGTAACCAAACGAAAGGTTATCTATTTCTACGATATTGGATGTCATGGATGATCGGTAAGTGGTTAAATTTCTTGCTTTTATTCAAGCTTGCTATTTTAGAACAATTTAGCGGCTATGCAAGCTTTTATATGCTGGCGCTACGGATACATATGGTAAAAAAGCCCACCTAAGTGGGCTTTTTTATTAGAAATCTTAAAATGACATACAAACCGTATATTGCTGAGAGTCAGTAACAGCGGTGGTAGCAACAGCACCATCAGCTGATGACAACGCAACCCTGACAGTACCACTCGCGGTATCACCATCATCCATCATAATATCAATTTGCTTTGCTAATTTACCTTGAATTGCATCCGAACATATAACCGTCGCACCATCCATATTTGCAATCTTAGTAAATGCACTACTTCCAGTTATGCTCTGTATACCTATGCGACCACCCTCAGCATTTCTCGGTATAGTCGCACTAGTTGATGTTGCACATGCAACAGGATAAGAGCCACTAGCTAAACCAGCGCGTCGAACATGTTCCCAAAAATAACACGACTCATCCGTGTTAGTAACAGATAACCATGGCCCATCGATCTTACCGTTACCCACTGCTCCAGTTGCTTGCCCAGCTCCTGTACCCAGATGATTAACCGCAGTAGCGTCATCTCCTGGCAGAGCCTTAAACTTGTCTTGATAACCGTACATAAAAACTTGAATGTTTTTAAAATCGGCTGCTAGATTTTTAACCTTAGCGCTATTAATCAGCTCCTGCCCTTTTAACACGCCACCCAGCAGCAAACCAATAATCACCAGCACGATTGCCAATTCAATTAATGTGAAGCCTGTCTGTGTCTTTTTCATGCAAATCCCCGAATTGAGTAACTTAATAGAGCAGGCTCGTTATCAGGCAATGAGCTTGCGTCATGTTATTATTGTCTAGCAATTCACATACCAACTTTATATTTGTTGAAATTGCCCAGATTATGCAAGCATTCTATAAGAAATAATTAAACATTGCATAATTTTATTATTAAAAAATAAACAAGCATGTGCGAATGCCAACAGCAGTATAGCTATATTACTTGCTGCTACTAAAAATTAATAGCTTCCAAACACCATGCTATACCCATGAGTTAATATTTATGCAGCTATTGTACAAACTTTATCGATCTGTGCTGGATGACGCCGACCGCCTGATGGCGTTGACGATTATATCCCTGCATGCGCTGCTGGTTTGGGGTGATACCAGTGTATTTTTTAATGCACTGCTGTTATGCCATTACGGTGTTTTCTTGCTATGGCAGCCAATACTGCGCCAGAACAACATTCTGTCGTGGCAACAAGTGCTTATTATTCTCATATTCGCGGCTTGTGCAACTGTGCTGTTTAAAAACTTATGGTTTATAGCATTCTGGGTTGCAGGTTTATTTTCACTGATTGGCGGCCGGGCTTTATCCAACCGTGCAAAGCACGAGCGTTTGCCTAAAATATTAGCTGCATCCTATTTACTCACTATCCTGCTGATTTGGGTAGTACCGAAACTGATCGATGCAAACGGCGATTTGGCAGCAGCGGAGTTTCTCCTGAACTATCTGTTACCGATACTGCCACTCGCTATTTTGTTTTTATCCGCCGCAAACAAACCAGATACGCAATCTCGTAACATTGACTTCTTCTACACGTTGTTAATTTTTTTATTGACGATCATCGTGATATTAGGCAGTTTTGCGATTGGCGTTATCTGGCACATTCACTACCTGCAGTTACTTATTTTTGTCGTGTTCGGATTAGCTGCTACCTTGGTTGCGATAAGCTGGCTATGGAACCCGAGCAAAACCTTCTCAGGCCTTGAGCTCCTGATGTCACGCTACTTACTGAGCGTTGGTTTGCCATTTGAACAATGGATAAGCAATATTGCCAACCATGCAGAGAAAGAATCATCATCAGATGATTTTCTGATGGCAGCCATGCATGAACTAGCGACCCTTAACTGGGTTAGCGGGTTGACTTGGCATCATGACAGCCTGAAGCAGAAAATTGGTAAAACCAGCGAATATGTATCCACCTACAATTTTCAACAATTACAACTTACCATGTACTCACGCTGGCAATTCACCCCTGCCATGTACCTGCATGTTCAGTTATTGGCACAAATTATTGAAGAGTTTTACGAGGCCAAATGCCGTGAAGAAACCATTAGTAAAAACATGTACATGCAAACGCTATATGAAACAGGCTCACGCTTGACGCATGACATTAAAAACATATTGCAATCACTTGGCACGCTATCTACCGCTGTTGAGCAGAATCAAGATGCGGACAATGATGCCAAATTGATCGAACTTATCAAAACACAGCTACCAAGGCTAAGCCGGCGTTTAGCTAATACGCTGACCAAACTGGAGATGCCAAGCGTTGAAAAAAAGAATCAGGAAAAAGTCAGCCTCTGGTGGACAAATTTCAAACAGATTAGCGCACATTATCAGATTGAATTTGAAGCACCGGCAACATTACCCAAAAGCGATATTGACCCAGATGTGCTTGACAGCGTTGTAGATAATTTATTGCAAAACGCGCTAATAAAAGCCAAACGCGAGCCAGACATCAGGATCAATGTAAGCTTAATGCCATCCAGTCACTTCTGCCTCGAAGTTACCGATAACGGTTCAGCGATTCCATCCGACATAGCAAACAAGCTATTTAAATCCAATATCAGTTCAAGTAATGGCCTGGGGGTGGGTTTATACCACGCAGCCCAACAGGCAAAGATTGCGGGATACGAACTGAGCTTAACGGACAATGAGGACGGGGAAGTGCGATTCAGGTTGGAAATGATCAGTGAATGAATCTTAAAACCTACCTAATTGCTTCAGCATAAATAATCTTGGATTGCAAGCAAGCCATCCTACACTCAAGGTCATATACTCACAGTGATAACCTACCGTCATTGCGAGCGAAGCACGGCAATCCATAGAGGACGGATTCAATTCTAAATATCGTGACTTAAGCTCAAAAACTCGATTGCCGCGTCGATTCTCTCCTCGCAATGACGTATCAAGCACTAACGACCACTTACCGTCATCGCGAACCATTACAAAAGGTCTCATCACAGTCAAATCCCAGCAACTCAATAGAAGGTTTCTGAATCTATAAATAATTAAGGGCGAAATTTATCGCCCTTAATTATCTGAATATAAGCTTTTATATCAGTTTTATTTTTACAGTGTGCCGTAAGAATGCAGACCACTCAAAAACATATTTACGCCCAAGAAGGCAAAGGTTGTAATCAGCAGGCCGATCAGTGACCACCACGCCAGCAATGGCCCACGCAGGCCTTTAACCATGCGTAAATGTAACCACGCAGCATAATTCAGCCAAACAATCAGCGCCCAGGTTTCTTTCGGGTCCCAGCTCCAGTAGCCGCCCCATGCTTCAGCTGCCCACATTGCACCTAAAATTGTGGCTATAGTAAAGAACGCAAAACCGACAGCGATTGATTTGTACATTAAATCATCCAGCACATCGAGGCTAGGCAGGCGCGATGCCAATATGCCTTTATTAGCCAGCAGATATGCTGCTGCGACCATTGCCGCCAGCGAGAAAGCACCGTAGCCGACAAAGTTGGCTGGTACGTGTATTTTCATCCAATAACTCTGCAGTGCAGGAACCAGAGGCTGAATATTGTGTGCCTGACGATCAAAGGTATACCAGAGAATAAAGCCTACAGCAGCGTTAATCACTAACAACACAAAGCCGCCCAGCTGCCTGGTATTAAGCTTTTGCTCGTAATGCAGATAAAGCAACGCTGTAATCAGGCAAAACAGGATGAACACTTCATACAGATTACTGATTGGAATATGGCCGACATCAGGTGCGATCAGATAAGACTCATACCAACGCACCATTAAGCCAACGAAACCGAACAGCACAGCAGTCCAGGTTAAAGCAGACGCAACCTTACCGGTAAAGTCGCTGCGCTTATAAAGCGCAAACCAATAGGTCACCATTGCCAATACAAACAGCACGTTCATCCACATCACCGCAGACTGGCTTGAAATAAGGAATTTAAGCAAAAACACCTGCGTCGCTTTTGCCTGCTCACCGTCGTACAAACTGATAGAAAACACGCTAATGATTCCGACAGCCAGCACTAGCTTACCAAGTCCCTTCCACTTCCAGCCTAAATAACTTGCCAAGGCTGCCGCACCGAACAGGAAAGACACTTCATAAATATCCATATACTGAGAATATTTAACATAGGCAAATATAGAACCCGCAAATACAATAAGTGCATACAGCCAATCTTGCCACCGCAGACTTTGCAGCAAGGTTTTTTGTTGATATTCGAGTGAGTTATTCATAGTTATTCCTTAACTTCCTTTAGCCG
>Ga0207972_100145_pt1 | contig 22946 bp, 22 predicted proteins | sample LakWasMe75_LOW10_2_FD_183903 | JGI IMG/M metagenome (GOLD analysis project Ga0207972, IMG submission 183903) | Freshwater sediment methanotrophic microbial communities from Lake Washington under simulated oxygen tension - Sediment Metagenome... | ecosystem: Environmental > Aquatic > Freshwater >...
AGCAGGTAATGGCCTCAAAAACGACATTGGCACGATTGCCATGGCTAGAACTTCCGACCCGGACTCAGCCACATCACAGTTTTTTATCAACCTTGAAAACAACCAGTTTCTGAACTACCAGAGCCCGGACCCTGAACTGATCGGCTACTGCGTATTCGGCCGCGTGCTTAAGGGTATGGATGTGGTGCGCGAAATTGCGGCAAGCCGGACTGGCAATGTTGGCCCATACAGCGACGTGCCTAAAGAAACCGTGTTGATTAACGCAATTAAAATTGTCAAATCACCTTTATAAATAAACGCAACTTTCTTTTTTATCAATTCATTTTTTAAGGATATCCCTGTGGTTAAACTACAAACTAACTTTGGCGAAATTACGCTGGAACTCAACGCTGAAAAAGCGCCGATTACTGTTGCTAATTTTTTAAATTACGTAGACAAAGGTTTCTTTGACAACACGATTTTTCACCGTGTCATCAACAATTTCATGATTCAAGGCGGTGGATTTGACACTGATATGAACCAGAAATCTACAGAAGCTGAAATTAAAAACGAGGCTGACAATGGTTTAACGAATGACAAATACACGATCGCCATGGCACGTACTTCAGCACCGCACTCTGCCAGCAGCCAGTTCTTTATTAACGTAGCCGATAATGACTTCCTGAATTTCAGCGCACCAAATAGCAGCGGCTGGGGTTACTGTGTTTTTGGCAAAGTAACTGCTGGTATGGACGTAGTAGATAAAATCAGACAAGTTGCTACTACCAATCGCAAAGGCCATCAGGACGTACCTGTAGAAAACGTTATCATCGAGCGTGCTACTCGCGCTTAATTAAGGCAGGGGTGTTACATGGTTGCATATAGCACCTCCCAAAATTTTGTTGCCATTACTCTCCGTTAAAAAATAAAGCAAAATTTAACGGATCAGGTTCTAATTTATGTTGATCTGACTTATCATCTAGCGATGCAAATGTCTCCTCACTATACCCCACAACACTCAAATACCACGCTATTTATTTCAGATTTGCATCTATGTGCAAGTCGCCCTGCCATTACCGCTGCTTTTGTGAAATTTCTGCAGGACACGGCATCTAAAGCGAAAGCACTTTATATTCTGGGTGACTTATTTGAATACTGGGCTGGCGATGATGATATTGATGATGATTTTCACAGACAGATTATCAGCGGCTTTAAAAAGCTTTCTGATTCAGGCGTTCATATATTTCTCATGCATGGCAACCGCGATTTCCTGATTGCAGATGACTTTTGCCAGATGACGGGCATCACCCTGCTTGATGACCCAACCATGATCGACCTGCATGGCAAAAAAACGCTACTGAGCCACGGGGATGACTTATGTGTCGATGATGTTGCCTACCAGCAGTTTCGCATTCAGGTTCGGGATAAAAAATGGCAGCATGAATTTCTGAGCCAGCCTCTGCAGGTTCGCAAGAAGCAGATTGAAGCCATCCGCGCGCGCAGTGAACTGGAAAAAACCCAGAAATCAATGGAAATCATGGATGTGAACGCGGATGCAGTAAATATTTTACTTGGCAAATATCAGCCAGACCTGCTGATTCATGGCCACACACACAGACCAAATCAGCATGGCATCGATCTGAATGGCAAATTAATTACCAGATGGGTACTGGGCGACTGGTATGAACAAGGAAGCTACCTGGCCTGCGATCAATATGGCTGTAAAGATATGACGCTATGAAAGAGCACTAAACAGATTGAGAGTACAGGCTAACTTTCAGTAGCTATGGAGTATAACCCGGTATTTTTGACTGATCTACTTCATCCACTTGCTCAGGCTCTAAAAACTTTTCAGCATATTTCAAGTAAATCTTTTCACGGATAAAAACATCAAACAAATCCGGGTCAATATGATGATTCACTTTCATTCTGCCCAGAATTTCAAGTGACTCGGTCAGGGTTTTTGCCTTTTTATAAGGGCGATCTCTCGAAGTCAGCGCCTCAAAAATATCAGCGATACCCATTATTCTTGCAGGCACAGACATTTCTTCCCGCTTGAGCCCGCGTGGGTATCCGGTGCCATCCATACGTTCATGGTGGCCGCAGGCATACTCTGGCACACGTGACAAACTACGTGGATAAGGCAGCGAATCCAGCATGGTGACTGTGACATTAATATGATTATTGATAATCCAGCGCTCTTCTGCTGTTAATGTGCCACGCACGATACTCAAATTATATAATTCGTCATCGCTTAAAAACTTAACCAGCTCGCCATCGGCATCAAGGAGCTCCCTGCTGCCAATCTCGCGTACACGCGCCTGATCCGCTTCCGTCATGAGTTCACTGCCAATGTTGGATGCACGTAAAAATTCTCGATCAAGATCACACTGCTGCTTAAACGCCTGCAACTCGAAACGCATCTCTTGAAATGCAGCTTCAATATTGTTTGTCGCATTATTATTGTTCTGCAGTAATGCAAGCTGTGCTTTAAGCGTTGCATTCTCTGCCTGCTGCTTAATTAGCTCAAATCGCTGGTCAATCAATGCAATACGATCAAAAATCGAAGATAACTTGGTTGGCTTATCCATCACGGCTTCCGGCGTGGTGATCTTGCCGCAGTCATGAAGCCAGCTAGCTACCTTGAGCTCAAACAACTCGCTCTCATTTAAGGCAAAGTCCTTGAACGGGCCGGATGTATCATCTATTGCCGCTTGCGCCAGCATCATCGTGAGCTCCGGCACGCGCTTGCAATGACCGCCGGTATATGGAGATTTCTGGTCGATGGCACCTGCAATCAACTCAATGAATGACTCAAACAGGTCTTTAAAACCTTGAATCAGGCTCTGATTTGTCATCGCAACTGCTGCCTGCGACGCTAAAGATTCGACCAGGCTCTGATTAGCCAGTGAAAATGGGATGATCTTGCCGTTATGTATGTCTACCGCATTAATCAGCTGCAACACGCCGATCACATCCGACTCATGATTCTTCATCGGAATCGTCAAAAACGATTGTGAGTGATAACCTGTCTTTGAATCAAAGTAACGCGTGCCAGAAAAATCAAAATCTTCAGCCGTGTAAGCATCGGCAATATTAACGGTCGATTTTTTCAGGGCAGCGTAAGAGGCGACTGTCGTTAAATTAGGGCGTTGCTCATCACCGTCATGATACAGAGGCAATGCATTCTTGAATTCGGATGGGACTTCCTGCCCGGTAGTCCCGCCCGATGCTAGTTTGAGCGTGTTGTTGCGCATGATTTCAAACTTAAGATGCTTGTTATCTTCATGCATGATATAAATGGTGCCGCCGTCAGCATTGGTAATCTGCTGCGCACCTAACAGTATCATTTCCAGCAGGCGCTGATTATCTTTCTCAGCTGATAGCGCAACACCAATTGCATTGAGCCGCTCAAGTCGTCTTAGTAAGTAAGGCTGCTGATAATCAGACATTAAAAATATCTTGACCTAGATTTACATTCAAAAAATGAAAATGCCTTCATCGCCCATCCAAGTAATAATCAGTCAATTTAAATACTAATACATCACCATTGCCAATAATGACAAGGACACCTGCAAACTAAACTCTTTTGCTACTCAGCTACAGCTAGGTTTTTGCTGCTTGAACTTCCAACACGCGAACATCGGCCGCAAATTTATCCAGTACGCCATTGATGTACTTATGCCCGTCCGTACCGCCAAAAATTTTGGCAAGCTCGACGCCTTCATTAATGACCACACGATAAGGAATACTGCTATCAAACATCAATTCGCAGCCGGCAATACGCAAGATGGCGTGTTCAACCGGACTTAACTCAGCAAGCGGCCGGTCAATGAAGTTCACCAGCTTATCATCAATCGCGGTGAGATTAGTCGTAACACTTTGCAACAGCTGCCTGAAATAAGCTTCATCTGCCTTGTTGTAATCAGGGTCATCAGTCATGTCACGGAATATGTGTGACAATTCTGATTCGTTCAGCATGCCACGGTACACCGCTTTTAAAACGAGTTCGCGTGATTTTCTGCGGTTCTTGCTACCCGGTTTTTTTGCCGAGCCTGAATGTCGAGTGCGCTTTTCAGCGGCCTCTTGATCCACCACCAGGCTAGTCAAAGTTTTTTGCGTATCGGTCATAACGCTCTTACCAAATTGTACATTTCAACAGCAACCTGAGCTGCTTCCGCACCTTTGACATGCATACGTGCAATCGCCTGATCATCATCTTCAGTCGTTAGCACTGCATTGGCAACCGGCACGCCGGTATTAAGCTGCACTTCTGAAATACCGCGAGCAGACTCATTGGAGACCACTTCAAAATGGTAGGTTTCACCGCGAATAATGGCGCCAAGTGCAATCAATGCATCGTATTTTTCACTTAAGGCCATATGCTGCAATATCAGTGGCGTTTCAAGCGCTCCAGGCACGGTGGCGATTGTAATGTTATCGCTCTCCACACCAAGCTTGAGCAATTCGTTCTTGCACGCACTCAGCAAGCCTTCGCCGATATCACTGTTAAATCTTGATAGCACGATGCCAACATGCATATCTTTGCCATTTAAGTTTTTTTCTATTTCTCTCACGTTTTCAATTTCCCTGGGGTTTCTTTAAATAAAGATTCGCTTTAAATAATCTACTTTAAATTTCTAAAGCGATATTTTACCGCATATCGCTCGTGAACTTAGTGCTTATATTTATTAGATATTTTATTTATACAGCAAGGTATCAAATACTTACACTGCCCAAACAGTTAACATTAGTTTTCCTGTTCCATTGAAAAGCGCTATCAGCATACGGTGCTAGTTAAACAAAACCCAGGTCTTCTGGATTGTGCTCCATACACCGTAGCTGATAGGAATAAGCACCAATGCCCATGCCAGCACTGTTAACACCGGATGATTATTCGCTTCTGTTGCAACGCCGCTGACTTTAGCAACACCATTACTTGCATTGGCGGCAATCGACTTGTCATGTGCCAGCTTATGTTCGGCTTCCAGTTCAGCATCAGTCATGTAATATTTATCGGCAACAGGCTTTACCAGCATATTGGCAATAAAGCCAACTACCAGCAAACCGGCCAGCGTTAGGAATATAGGGCCATAGATCTGATCAAATGGCACACCGGCTTCTAAACTGGTGTCATGCATATAATTTACAACCACAGGCCCTAGAATACCGGCAGTAGACCAGGCCGTGAGCAGGCGGCCATGAATTGCGCCCACAAACTGCGTGCCGAACATATCCGCCAGGTATGCCGGAATCGTCGCAAAACCGCCACCATACATTGAGGCAATGACACAAAAACTGGCAACGAACAATGCCAGCGACTTGAATCCTGCTACATAGGTTGCCGTGCAGTACATAATGGCACCCAATATAAAGAATATGTAATAAGTGCGTTTGCGGCCCAGTTTATCTGAAGAGGTTGCCCAGGCAAAACGCCCAAAAATATTGAAGATGGAAATCAGACCAACAAAACCGGCACCCACCGATGCAACAGCCGCGGCCATTGCCGCATCCTGCTTCACCACATCAAAGCCAACTTCGGGCTGGCCAACTAATGCGCCGCCAAAAGTCTCCTGCAACATCGGCGCAGCAGCGCCGATAATACCAATACCAGCTGACACGTTCATGCAAAGCACAATCCACAGCAGCCAGAACTGCGGGGTTTTATGCGCATTTTTTAAATGCACATGGCGTGTTGCGATCATGACATTCTCTTTAGCGGCAGGAGGCGTCCAGTTGGCAGGCTTCCAGCCTAAAGGCGGTACGCGATAGCCCAAAGAGCCGCACAGCATAAATGCTGCATAGATAATCGCCATCGCAACAAAAGTCTGCCAAACCCCAACACTGGTTGGTGTTGAAAAGTAAGTCATTAATTTAGTCGCCAGCGGTGAGCCTATCATCGCGCCGCCGCCAAAACCCATAATTGCCATGCCCGTTGCCATACCGCGACGATCCGGAAACCACTTGATTAATGTGGAAACCGGAGAGATGTAGCCCAGACCAAGTCCGATTCCGCCTATGACACCGGAACCCAGCCACATCATCCACAATTGATGGATGTAAACACCGTAAGCGGAAATCAGCAAACCGCCGCACCAGCATAACGTTGCAACCAGCCCGGCCTTACGCGGACCGGCACGCTCCAGCCAGCCACCCCATACTGCTGCTGAGCAGCCCAACAGCACGAAAAACAAGGTATACATCCAGCCCAGATCAAACTGCGTCCAGTTACAGTCGGTTGCAAATAATGCCGTGGCAGTGCCCGAAAGTTTTTCAGAAAATGTGGTGGCACCTGCAGCACAAGCCTTAAGCGGCTCACCAGATGCATCTTTCAGCGCGCTTCCCAACGGCTTCCAGAACACACTGAAGCCATATGCCATACCAATCGAAAGATGCACTGCCAGCGCGGCTGGCGGCACTAGCCAACGGTTAAAATTGGCATTTGCAGTGATGTGCTCTTTTGATAAGAAACCTGACATTCAATTGACTCCCTAAAACCATTATTTTTTTCACAAGCGATTAGGCCGCTGTTACAGAATTGGCGCATAAATCCCAATTAATGCTATGTTGTAACAAAATGTAAAAAATGGCAATTGACTTATGCGTTTAACTAATTAATTCTGTGTTTAATTTTTGTCATTAATATGTCATATTAGCGTCATAAACTAATCAGGCTTAAGTTAAAAGGCAACTCAACTTTAAGGATAAAAATATGCCAGCCAATATATTAGTTGTTGAAGATGAACCGGCAATTCAAGAACTACTAGCACTTAACATTACCCAAGCCGGGCACAACGCCATACGCGCCCTGAGCGTAGAAATTGCGCAAGACCTGATGCGCGAGACCATCCCTGATCTGATTCTGCTGGATTGGATGCTGCCGGGCATGAATGGCCTCGAATTTGCACGCAAATTAAAATCCGACACCCTGACTAAAAACATACCAATCATCATGCTCACCGCACGCGGTGAAGAATACGATAAGGTGCGCGGCCTGGAAGTTGGAGCTGATGACTACGTCACCAAACCATTTAGCCCGCGTGAGCTTAATGCACGCATTAAAGCCGTGCTGCGTCGTCGTGCCCCGCAAATGACGGATGACCCGATTGAAGTACACGGCCTGCGCCTGGATCCCACTACCCACCGCGTTACCGGCAATCAAAAAACGATCGACTTGGGCCCTACTGAGTTCAGATTACTGCATTTCTTTATGACCAATCCTGAGCGTGTTCATACTCGCAGCCAGTTACTGGACAAAGTTTGGGGTGATCGCGTATTTGTAGAAGACCGCACTGTAGATGTACATATCAGGCGCTTGCGCAATGCCTTGTCAATATCCGGCCATGAAGATCTGATTCAGACAGTACGTGGCTCTGGCTATCGCTTATCCATTCAGAATGAATAAGTCTGATTAAAGATAACGGCTAAAGAAAAATATACAGTTATTTTCTCAATTGATGCTTTAAGTATTGGTCTTAATTAAATTGCCGTGAGAAAAAAGCCCGCTATAATTAGCCAATATTCAACCTCTGAAATTTACCCTGTGATTGATGTTCGCTGGAAAGCTTTTTTCTTCGTCTTATCCCTGAGCGTGGTTAGCCTGTTTGTATGGCTAACCACCAGCACAGTGATTGCGCTGCTCACATTCTCATCTGTTCTTTTAATCTACCTGCTCATTCAAATCAATGGCTTACACCAACTGCAGTCGTGGTTAAAAAAACCTGTCCTCAAAAATATTCCTGAAGGCTTTGGTTTGTGGGAGGACGTATTCAACGCCATCTTGAAATATGAACGCAATAACAATCTAAAAAATTCTGAATTAAATGCCGCTCTGGATCGCTTTAATACCGTTGCCAATGCAATTCCGGATGGCCTGGTGATACTTAGCGCCACCAATGAAATTGAATGGTGTACTGCTAATGCAGAATTTCAGCTTGGCTTGAATTTAAGCACGGACAAAAACATACCTATCGTTAACCTGGTGAGAAACAGCCATTTCATCGCCTATCTTTACAACGGTGTTTATGACGAAGCATTTAAACTTAAAGATTCAAGAAACACCGATGCCATACTCGAAATATGGCTAATTCCATTGGTTAGCAAGCAAAAGTTATTGATCTGCCGGGATATTACGCAGTTGGAAAAGGTAGATTCCATGCGTCGTGACTTCATTGCAAATGTATCACACGAACTTAGAACTCCGCTGACAGTGGTGGGCGGGTTTATCGAAACGCTGTCTGACATGGAAGGTGCGGTTCCCGATAGCATACGCAGCTACTTTGACATGATGCAGGATCAAACTACGCGCATGCGCAGACTGATTGAAGACTTGCTCACGCTATCGCACATTGAAAGCAATACCCAGCCGCCTGAAGACCGTTTGATCGAGATGCTGTCTCTTGTGAATATGCTGCATAACGATGCAAAAGCCTTAAGCAATGGCAAACACAAAATCAGCGTAGTCATTGATGAACAGCTTAACTTAACAGGCGCGGCAGATGAACTGTTGAGTGCACTTGGCAACCTTGTCAGCAATGCGGTGCGTTACACGCCTGCAGGCGGCGAAATCCGTATTTCATGGCAGCCTCGCAATAAACAAGCGGTTTTCAGCGTGACTGATAATGGTATCGGTATTGAGCAACAGCATATTGACAGACTTACCGAGCGCTTCTACCGTGTGGATCGCAGTCGAAGCCGTGAAACTGGCGGCACAGGCCTGGGACTATCTATCGTTAAACATATCTTGACCCGCCATCAGGCAAAACTTGAAATCACCAGTGTTGCTGGCAAAGGCAGCACCTTCAGTGCTATATTCCCAGAGTCTCGTGTGATACAGAAATAACCAGTGCAAAAGTAATATTCCTACATTGATACCGGAGCAACTTAAGTCTTGAAAGCCTTTATTTGCATAACCCTCACCTACATATTCAGCCTGACTCTGGCTGGCTGCTCAACTATTCCGGAATCAGGCAGCACCCCAAAAAAATCGGTTCCACAGCAACAGGATCGCAGCACCATCAATCAGCTAGGCAAGAGCGACTTTGATCGCATGGCGGATGTGGAAATACGCGAGAATATTGAAAGCTTGCGTACCCTCATGCTCAAGCTTTACAAACGAAATCCAGGCGAGCTTAAAAAGAGCACATCTGATCCGGCCGATAAAATGGCGGCATGGGTATTTGAAGGCAGCGCACAGCATCTATTCAGGTTTGAAGAAATGCACAATCTGCAAACTACAGATGCAATTTTTCTGGCATTCAAACCAGAATATACCGGTGACCGGGTGCTATCGTTCATTGTCGGGCTGTATACCATGCTGCTCAAGGCGCATAACGACAAAACAGACTTTTACTTTATGGATAGCATTGATCCGCAACGTATTTACAATGTGGCGAGAAATATTGAAATTGCTGCATGGAAGTTATCAAATGCGCGCAAGGAAGATGGCACATTATATTTACTGACCAATGAAATTAATGAAACTGAGAAGAATTTATCGTTTGAACGGGAGTTCGGTAAAATCATCGGCCGTACCGATTTGTATGCGATATCACTTGCAGAAAAATCTCAGCGATTTATTTCGCGTGTAATGCAGAACTTGGCAACTGCTGTGTTCCTGCCTATTTAGTACCATTATTAAGGCGGCAGCGTAATAACTATTTGGCTTTACCGCCTTATTTAGCTAAACAACTCATGCTAGCTCACGCGATCTTGTGCATGTGCATATTTAGTCATTGCAGATTTAGCTGATACTACACGGGCAATCTCTTTACCTGATTTACTGAAAAAAATCACAGCAGGCAATCCGGCATCCGGCAGATTCAGTGCCTCTTTGTACCCTGCAACTTTATCGTTTTCAACTGCAAGTAATAGAGGCGCATATCCTTGGTTTTGCTTGATTTGTGCCAGCAGCAGATAAGCTGCTTCTGCCGCAATTTCACCGCGCTCGGTCAAGACCAGTATGACGCCTTTTTCACTTTGCGCTGCTTTTGAAACAACACTGGTATGTATATCAAAAGTTGGGCTTGATTTGGCATATACAGTTAGCGCGGCGGCAGCCAGTACCGTACTTAATAACAATGGCGCTCGTTTTAATAAACTTTTCATTTTGGGTCTCCTTATCATCAAATTGATGTGTACTGCATTGGTATATCAGCATAATTTATGCCAATTACAGTTTTGAGACTGAATAATGAAGTTTATATGACAGGGGAAATCCGGCAGAGGCTAATCTGCTGGCGGTTTAGCGGCAGATATTATTTTATTAAACGCTATAATAAAATCTGGTTATGTGTGATGACTCTGGGTAATTAACGTGCAAAATGAGCTAAAAAGATGCATTACCCTAGTATTTTAGTAAGGAATGTTTATATAGCAGCAAATGATTGCTGCTATATAAACAACTGGTGAGTTGGTAAAGAGTGTCTACATTACCCTTCTATTCACGCATCGTGCTACTTATCAACTGCTTCGTCGCCCGAAACAGACGCACTTACTTCATCTGCTGCTTTTTTAATATCATTCGCGACACGTTCCGCCTCAGCCGCAGCCTTATTCGCAGCATCAATAGTGTTGGCTTTCATTTCCGTAATCGTTACTTTGGCAGTTTCTGCGCTTTCTTCTTGTGTCTTTTTGCAGGCAGTCAGGCTCGCGGCAACAAACACACTGAATAGAGCTATTTTTAAAATATGATGCATACACGCTCCTTATCAAAGTCAAATCCCTAAAAATCATTAAGGCCATCGTTTGATGGCCTTAATGATTACAGCAACACTTTTTCTATACCGCCATTGTTGGCTTTATGTACATAATCATGCATCCAGTTTTCACCCAGCAGGTGTTTAGCCATTTCCACGACAATGTAATCTGCTTCGATACCGGTATCTTCACCGTAACGTGACAGGCCCTGCAAACAACTTGGACATGATGTCAGTATCTTTACTGCAGTTTCCGGAGCACCAACGGTTAAGCCCATCTTGGCCATACCACTCTCTAGTTCTTCCTGCTTGCGCATTTTTACCTGTGTAGAAATATCTGGACGCGCCACAGCGAATGTACCGCTCTCGCCACAGCAACGGTCGTTTAGCTGTACGTCCTGCCCCATTAACTTGTTAGTCACTTCTAACGGTTTATAAGTCTTCATTGGCGTATGGCAAGGGTCATGGTACATGTAGCGTGTACCGCTAATCCCCTGCAGACGTACATCTTTTTCCATCAGATACTCGTGAATATCCAGCAGGCGGCAGCCCGGGAAAATCTTCTCAAACTCATACTTCTGCAACTGATCCATACAAGTACCGCAGGAAACAATCACCGTTTTGATATCCAGGTAATTCAGGGTGTTGGCTACGCGGTGGAACAATACACGGTTATCGGCAGTGATTTCCTGACCTTTATCGTGATTACCCGCTGAAGTCTGCGGATAGCCGCAGCACAGATAACCCGGCGGCAATACAGTAATCGCACCGACTTCATACAGCATTGCCTGCGTTGCCAAGCCTACATTTGAGAACAGGCGCTCTGAACCACAACCCGGGAAGTAGAACACGGCTTCTGAATCTTCCGTGACCTTTTGCGGATTGCGAATCACCGGAATCATGTGATCATCTTCAATCCCCAGCATCGCGCGTGAGGTTTTAGACTGCATTTTCTTAGGCATTGGACGATTAATGAAATGAATCACCTGCGCCTTGATGTCAGCCTTGCCTACAGTAGCTGGCGGCTGCTTCTTGTCACGCAGCAAGCCAAATCGCTTCGCAAGTGTGTGCGCAAGGTTCTGCGCTTTATAACCCCAGTTAATCATCAGCGTACGCAAGACTTTAATCGTAGCCGGGTCTTTGGCATTCAGGAATGCCATACCTAAGGCGGTGCCTGGATTAAATTGCTTTTTACCCTGCTCACGCAGGAAGTTACGCATTTTGATAGAAACATCACCGAAGTCGATATCGACCGGGCACGGTTTTTCACAACGATGGCATATGGTGCAATGGTCTGCAACATCATTAAACTCATCAAAATGTTTAATCGAGATGCCGCGACGCGTCTGCTCTTCGTACAGAAAAGCCTCAATCAATAATGAGGTGGCTAAAATTTTGTTACGCGGGCTATACAGCAGGTTAGCGCGTGGCACATGCGTACTGCATACCGGTTTACATTTACCGCAACGCAGGCAGTCACTGATGTCATCAGCAATTTCACCGATTGCGGATTGCTCCATAATGATGGATTCCTGCTCCAACAAGCCAAAACTTGGCGTATAGGCATTCTCCAGACCAGAACCAGCCAGCAGCTTGCCTTTGTTGAAGTGACCATTAGGATCTACCTGGTTTTTGTATGTAGTAAAGCTATCAATCGTAGATTGATCCAAAAACTCCATTTTGGTAATACCGATACCATGCTCACCTGAAATCACGCCATTCAAGCTGCGTGCTAACGCCATGACTTTGGCAACAGCGGCATGGGCATCCTGCATCATGCCGTAATCATCAGAATTGACCGGGATATTAGTATGCACGTTGCCGTCACCCGCATGCATGTGCAAGGCAACAAACACGCGGCTCTTCAATACCTGCTTGTGAATCTCGTCGCAGCGTTCAAGAATTTTCTGATATTCACGGCCGGCAAAGATATCTGCCATTGGGCGCTTAAGCTCGCGCCTCCATGAGATGCGCAGATCATAAGATTGGACGGCACGGAATATATTTTCATACTGAGCGTACGCAACTCCGGCATCGCCCAAGGCTGAAACTGGCGCATCCAGATTATTCAGGATGAAGCTCCAGCGTGTGCGCAAATCAGCAATCAGGCGTAAAGCCATTTCCTGCTTGCTTTTCACCATATTACCGTCTACGTTGCCATCTTCATCAGGCTGCAACGGCAACTCGCTTTGCATGAAAGTTTCAATCGCGTCCAGCAGTTTAAGCTTGTTATTGATTGATAAATCAATATTGATACGCTCGATACCATCAGAGTAATCACCCAGGCGCGGTAGCGGGATCACCACGTCTTCATTGATCTTGAATGCATTGGTATGCCTTGCAATCGCCGCTGTTCTGGAACGGTCCAGCCAGAATTTCTTACGCGCATCACTTGAAACCGCGATAAAACCTTCTCCATTACGGGCGTTACACATACGCACCATTGCTGATGCTACTTCACCTACGGCATTTTCATCATCAGATGCAACATCCGCTATCAATACCATTTTCGGGCGTTGCTGACGCGCAGCTTTAGTCGCGTAACCTACAGCTTTGATGTAGCGTTCATCCATATGCTCCAAGCCAGCCATAATGACAGCTGGTGTCTGCTTGGCAGTAGCATCCAGATAGTCTTTGATTTCTACAATTGCCGGTACCGCATGTGAAACATTGCCGAAAAACTCCAAAGCAATCGTGCGCACATGCTTAGGCATGCGATGCAGAATGAATGTTGCGCTGGTAATGAGGCCGTCACAGCCCTCTTTCTGAATGCCAGGCAAACCAGACAAGAACTTATCCGTCACGTCTTTACCCAAGCCTACTTTACGGAAGCTAGGGCCAGGAATTTCAAGAATCTCCGGTTCAGCCAGCAGCGTTTTCATGTCTTCGCTGTAACGGCTGATTTTGAAACGTGCGGTTTCAATATCATGAATCTTGCCTAAGTTGTGATCCAGACGCTCTACTTCCATCCAGTCACCATCCGGCGTTACCATGCGCCATGAAGCCAAGTTATCTAAAGCAGTACCCCACAGCACAGCTTTTTTACCACCCGCATTCATCGCCACGTTACCGCCAATACAGCATGCATCGGCACTGGTAGGGTCGCAAGCGAACTCAAGGCCGGCGTCACTTGCAGCTTCCATCGCGCGGCGCGTTACTACCCCTGCGCCACATTCAATCGTAGCCACCTGACGTGCAACACCAGGCAGGGTGCGCATCTGCACGCCGGTATGCTGATCCAGCTTCTCTGTATTAATCACCGCAGATAACGGGGTTAGCGGAATAGCGCCGCCGGTATATCCGGTACCACCGCCCCTAGGGATGATAGTAAGCCCTAACTCGATACAGGCGCGCACCATGGCCGCGATCTCTTTTTCTGTATCCGGTGTCAGCACCAGGAATGGATACTCAACACGCCAGTCGGTAGCATCAGTCACATGTGACACTCGTGACAAACCATCAAACTTGATATTATCTTTACGCGTGATTTTTGCCAGCTTGGCGAATGCTTTTCTACGCAAGTTTGCCGTTTGTTTAAATTCATTCTCAAACTGTGTAACGGCCTGACGCGCTGCAACTACCAGCTTCACCACCTTGGCATTGCCGGCACTGCGCTCATCGATTGCTGCAATGCGATGATGCAGAGCCTCTACCAGTGCTTTGCGGCGTTTCGGGTTCTCCAGCAAGTCATCCTGTAAATAGGGATTGCGTGACACGACCCACAAATCGCCCAGCACTTCAAACAGCATGCGGGCTGATCTACCGGTTTTACGAACACCGCGCAATTCATTTAGAATGCCCCATATTTCTTCGCCAAGAAACCGAATCACGATTTCACGGTCAGAGAAAGAGGTATAGTTGTAGGGAATTTCGCGCAGACGCGCCGCAGGCTTATGCTCTGCGTTAAGAATATGGCTGGATATTGGTGCGTTCATTTAGTTTTTGATAAATAGCTTGGCTATTAAAAATGCATTATAACATGTCATGCACCAGCAAATAAGCGTATGCATTACATGGTTATTCGACTGCATCGGCCAGATTAAATTCCGCTGATTCCTGATAATTACGCTAGACGAAACAATTGAAAACGTTACACTGAGAATATGAATACTTTATTAAAAAAATCGATATTACCTATTATTGTCATCGCGCTACTCGTGTTTTTGGCGCTGCAGCTAAATAACAAGCCAATTGCACCGGATGTCACATTCAGCACGATTGATGGCAAGCAGATACCAATGGACTCTTTAAAAAATAAAGTGGTACTGGTGAACTTCTGGGCAACAGACTGCCCGGGCTGCATCAAGGAAATGCCCGATCTGATCAATACTTACAAACAATACCAGCCAAAAGGTTTTGAAGTTATTGCTGTGGCCATGCCCTACGATCAGATTTCGCAAATATTAAATTACGCCAAATCACAAGCGCTGCCGTTCCCGGTCACACATGACAGCAAATCGGAAATCATCAACCAATTTGGCAAAGTAAGCCTGACACCTACTGCGTTTATTTATGACAAACAGGGACGCTTACTGCAGCACACAATCGGCGAGCTTGATTTTAATGCACTAAAACAACTACTTAACAAAGAACTGAGTATCTAAATGCTATGGGTTAAATCTTTACACATTATTTTTGTTGCCAGCTGGTTCGCCGGCTTGTTTTACCTGCCAAGGCTGTTTGTAAACCATGCCATGGCAGCATCTGAACAGAACCCTAATCAAGCGGTCTCCGAACGCTTAAAACTCATGGAGAGAAAACTCTACCGCTTCATGTTGCCTTTAGCCTTACTTGCATTGGGGTTCGGTCTCTGGCTATGGATAGGTTACGGCATCAGCGGCGCCTGGATGCACGCTAAATTAACGCTGGTTGCGGTACTGATCGCATACCACTGGTATTGCGGCAGACTGCTGGCTGACTTCAGCCAGGATAAAAATACACATAGCCATGTATGGTATCGCTGGTTTAACGAGTTACCGGTATTATTACTTACTGCCATCGTGATTCTCGTTGTAGTAAAACCTTTTTAATCTAAATTAATACAGAATCACCGTAATCATGGATATATTCGACTCACCGTGGCTAATCAATATGTTGGCCAAATCCAGCAAAACTCCACAAGGTAGATTGCTGGGTTTATTTGATATTCTGAATGACTGGTTAAAAGCTCCCAGTTTTGAACAAGCCAGCGTTACGCTGGGGGCGCCTAACCCGCTGCTGATCAGTTACTGCGTTGAGCAGGCAAAATCGCTGGGGGCGGAGAATCCCGAACTACTTGCAGAGCATATCGTGCTGATTGCACAGAATGCCGCGCGACATGCGATTATGCAGCCCGAAAGCAACAGCCTTATTCATGCGAAAAAAGTTGCATTGGCACTCATTCAGGCACAGACTCAAAAAACAGCAATCACTACAAATATCAAAGGCTCCCGCTCTGCACTTTACGGGGTAGCGGCGAGCATGGTGATAGTCATTGGTGCAGCGGCGATATGGGCTCCTATGTTCATGCACAGTGAGACCGCACAGGCACAGCTTGTTCAGCAAAATCAGACCAACACCACAATTAATCAGAATAAAGCACTAACGGCAATTGATGCTTCCAGAATGTATGCCAAATATGAGCAGATGCGTCAAGGCACCTGCCAGTTTCCAGAAGTGCTGCAGATACCGGATGAACATAAATCCATTTATCTGGAAAACGTGGTTGGCGGCAAGCTCCCCAATGATCTAGCCGACCTTGGCGTGGCAAACTTCTATCTGGAAAAAGTGCGCTGTAACTTCACCCCCATGCTGATGGCAGCATCAAAATAACCGCACTGTAAAAAGCTTAAGTGCACTTTTATAAATGCAGAGTTTGGGATGCAGTATCACCCGTCAAGGGCATGTCCGTAGAATATATGCGCTAAAGCGCATTATTCATACGCCAAAGGCGCACGGAACGCAGGGGCCGAGATAGTATGCAATATACAGCGAGGTTACGAGTACCGCGCAACGCCGTAATGCGCCCAAAGAATGTATTTATAGAAGTACACTTAAAATAAGTGTTGCATTACATGTATACCGATTAGTATAATCAAAACCATGTCTGGTCTACGCGAAAAAATACTGAGCACTGCAAGCGATTTATTTCAAACGCAGGGCATCAACTCGACTGGGGTAGACACGATTGTGGCGACTGCAGGCACTACCAAGATGACGCTCTACAAATACTTCAGCAGCAAAGAACTATTGATTCTTGAAGTGCTTAAAGAGGGACATCAGGATTTTCAGACGTGGCTCAATGATAAGTTAAGCACCAACACAAGACACCCCGCCGAAAAATTACAGAAGCTGTTCGACTATATTGAAGAATGGATTACTGCACCAGATTTCAACGGCATCGGCTTCATTAAAGCTTCTGCAGAGTTTCCTAAAGAAGACAACCCTGTCCACAAGCTGTCAGCAGAGCAATCACAGCAATTCCGTCAATACATCAAACAACTGGCAACTGAAGCCAACATAAAAGATGCTGATGGCTTATCTCTACAACTCTCACTTTTATTCAAAGGTGCCGTGCAGGCAGAGCACATGCAGCGTGGTTCTGATGCTGTCAAATATGCAAAGATAGCAGCAAAAATTTTGATTGACGGCTCCCTAACCCGCTGATCACTAATCAGCTTGCTTGCGTTTTCCTTGCCCTAGCATAGCAATACCTAAGATAATAGGTGTTTTAATTTAAGCTGTTACTTTCATGCATACACTCATCTGCGGTTCACTTGCTTTCGACACCATCATGGTGTTTCAAGACCAATTCAAAAACCATATCCTGCCTGACAAAATCCACAAGCTCAGCGTAGCGTTCTACGTACCAGAAATGCGCAAAGAGTTTGGCGGCACTGCGGGCAATATCGCTTATAACCTACAGCTACTGGATGGCAAACCGCTCATTATGGCAACCATAGGCGAAGACTTTGCAACGTACACAGCCTGGTTAAATAAAAACAATCTGAACACCGCTCATATCAAAACCATCGCCAATAGCTTTACCGCTCAAGCGTTTATTACTACAGATATCGATGACAACCAGATCACTGCTTTTCACCCTGGCGCCATGGTTGAATCACACCAGAACAGCGTTAAAGACGCTAAAGATGTTAGCCTTGCTGTCATCGCGCCTGATGGCCGTGACGGTATGTTTCAGCATGCTCGCGAATGCTTTGAGGCTGGCATTCCATTTATGTTTGACCCTGGTCAGGGCCTGCCTATGTTCAATGGTGAAGAACTGCTGCAGTTCATTGAAATGGCGGATTATTTGGCCGTAAATGATTACGAGTCACAGATTATTCAGGACAAAACCGGATTAACGCTTGATGAACTGGCGCAGAAGGTTAAAGCACTCATCGTCACGCTTGGCGGCAGTGGCTCACAAATTTATGCTGACGGTCAACGTTATGATATCCCATGCGTTGTAGCCTCTCAGATAGTTGACCCTACGGGCTGTGGGGATGCTTACCGCGCAGGTTTGCTGTATGGCATAGCCAGAAACTGGGATTGGCCAACTTGCGGCAGATTAGCCGCTACGATGGGCGCAATTAAAATTGCAAGCCGCGGTGGCCAGAATCATGCGCCTACACGTGAAGAAATTGAGACTATTTACACGCAGGCATTATTGAAAGAGGTTGCGGCTTCTTAAACAAATTTGCATCTTAAACTTTAGGGCTTAATCTCAGTCATAGTTAAAACTAAATTTAAAAAATCAGAGGGAATTAAATCATGCACATTACTCGATTATTGGCAGTGAGCTTATTGGCTGTGTTACTGGCAGCTTGTGCCAGTTCTAATTCTGGCAGCGTATATAGCCGAGACGAAGCACGTAAAGTGCAGACTGTTAAAACGGGCGTAATTGAAAGCGTACGCCAGGTAAAACTGGAAGGCACCAAATCTCCAGTCGGCACCATTGCCGGTGGCGCAGTTGGCGGCATTGCCGGCAGTTCAGTTGGCGGTGGCAGAGGCAGTGCAATTGCAGCGGTTATCGGTGCAGTAGCTGGCGGCTTGGCTGGGTCTGCGCTTGAAGAGGGTGTTACCCGCAAAGATGGCGTAGAACTCACTGTAAAACTGGATGGCGGCGGTTTGATTGCTATCGTGCAAGAAGCGGATGAAGTCTTTATGGCTGGCGAAAAAGTTCGCATTCTTGAGAGCGGTGGCGTGTCACGCGTTTCTCACTAATTGCATTATTAATGCATTGCAGCACTTGATGCTGCTTAATATAAATTAGATCACTCAAGCTCCGTTGTTCTGATATTGTCAGAACAACGGAGCTTGAATTTTTCATCCCTAGCCTTTTACTCTGCTGTCAACAAACAGTCATTTTCCCGTCATTAATTCTTCATATCCAGCGGCTAAAGTTTTCTTCACAAAAAAGGAGAAAATATTGATGAATAATTTAATGACGCGTAAAAACATTTTATTAGCAGATAACAGAAAAAACTTAAGCCAGGAACAGGCGGCGCAAAGAAAACTCTACGTAAGCATTGCCCGCACGCAGGCAGAAATAGAAGAAGCACAGCGCCTGCGTTACAAGGTGTTTGCAGAAGAAATGGGCGCCCAGCTTTCTGGCACCGGCGGTTTGGATATTGATGGATTTGACCAGTTTTGCGACCACCTGATTGTGCGCGACAGCGGCACTAATCAAGTCATTGGTACATACCGGATTTTAGCCCCGGCAAAAGCCAATGAAGCAGGCGGCTATTATTCCGCTGGCGAATTTGATTTAAGCCGCTTAGCACATCTATTTGAACGCACAGTTGAAGTTGGCCGCGCGTGCGTACATCAAAATTACCGCAACGGTGGCACCATTACCATGCTGTGGGCTGGTCTCGCCAAGTATATGCAGATCCACAACTATGAATACATGATCGGTTGCGGCAGCATCAGCATGTCTGATGGCGGTCACCTGGCAGCAAGCTTGTATCACAAGCTGCAGGATGAATATCTATCACCTCTGGAGTACCGTGTATTTGCACACAACCCGCTACCCATTCACTCACTGAGTAACAACTTACAGGTTGCCTGCCCACCGCTTATCAAAGGTTATTTGCGCTTGGGAGCCTATATTTGCGGCGAACCAGCATGGGATCCCTATTTCAACACAGCGGATATGCTGGTAATGTTACCGCTATCTAGAATCAACCCCAGATACGCCAGCCATTTTATGAAATAAAAAGCTGAAATATCGCTATTGAAACTTTGCAAACCATCAAAACCGATTTATCTTCAACCAATAAAGTGATCAGATATTTCAGGGTTGGGCGCATCATCGCGCACACCCTGCTGGGCTTAACAATAGCATCTGTGGTATTACCGCTATGTAAAGCATCGTATAGAGCACGTCTGATTCGATGGTGGTGTAACAACCTGCTGGCAGCCTTTAATCTAAAAGTAAGCAGCCACGGTTATGTTCCGGCTCGAAATGCGCAGCTCAGTTCAACAATGTTTGTAGCCAATCATATTTCATGGTCAGACATTCACGCAATCAACAGCATTATTACCCTGCGGTTTATTGCAAAGTCAGACATCATAAACTGGCCTGTTTTCGGTTATCTGGTCAGCCGCGCAAATACACTATTTATTAACCGCCGCAGTAAACGCGATGCCAAGCGCACTATTGATGTTGCCGTTCAGAGCTTACAGGCAGGTGATAATTTATGCCTGTTTGCTGAGGGCACCACAAGTGACGGCACTGTTTTATATCCATTCAAAAGCAGCCTGATACAGGCGGCGATTGAAGCCAAGGCAACCATCTGCCCTATCGCCATTCGCTACCCGCACCCAAATGGCGGAGTGAATACAGATGTCGCCTACGCCGGCGAAACGACCTTAATACAATCCATGCAAAAAATACTCTCACAAAAACAAGCTGTGATTGAACTGCATTTTCTAAAACCAATACCCGCTGAAGATGTGGCAAAGCAAGATCGCCGCGAACTGACTTTGCATATTGAAACAGTGATACGCCAACAATTGGCGCTGTGATTAGCTGCGCAGCTAATTCTTGATTGCTTTTAACGCAATAGGATTATCCAAGGGTTGTGAATCGACCTGCACAACAGCCTTGGTTTGAATATTCATTGCTGTCAGTTTACCGCCCCACAGGCAGCCTGTATCCAGCGCATAAATATTTTCTCGCTGCCGCAGTCCTAATGCAGACCAGTGTCCGAAAATCACTTGTGTATCTTTGGTAGCTCTGTGCGGCACATCAAACCAAGGCATGTATCCGGCTGGAATATCCTGCAGTTCGCCCTTGAACTTGAATTCCATTTGCCCTGCCGCAGAACATATTCTTAAGCGCGTGGCCGCATTAGTAATCACCCGTAAACGGTCAAACCCAGTGAGATCATCACGCCAATGATCCGGCAAATTGCCGTACATATGCTTTAGAAAATCCAGATAATTGTCACCATGCAAAACACTTTCAACTTCGGCTGCATAGCCAAGCGCCTGCTCAGCCGTCCATTGCGGCAATAACCCAGCATGCACCATCAGGTGATTACCTTCCTGATATATTAAACGTTGATGCCGCAGCCAGCTTAACAACTCATCTCTATCATGCGCTTCGAGCAAGGCATCCAGAGTATCGCCCCTGTGAGCAGCAACAATACCCTCCGCCACTACCAGCGCATGCAAATCATGGTTACCTAGTACAACTGTCAGGCTATCCTGATGCGCGTAGCACCAGCGCAACACATCCAGCGAACCGCTGCCTCTGTTGATCAGATCTCCCACCAGCCATAAACGGTCTGATTTCGGATCAAAGCTTAAGCGCTCAAGCAGCGCCTGAAATGCATGATAACAACCCTGAATATCGCCGATTGCGTAACTAGCCACGTTTAATCACCATTTAAAATTCAACAAAAACATTATGAGCGCCTTACCAAGAAAAAAGCCACTTAATATTTAAGTGGCTTTTCGTAAGGCTAAGCTAAAAATAAGCTAAAACATTAGAATGCTGCGCCTGATGCATTCGCCATGTATTTCACAGCACCTGCAACTTCAGCATCACTTAAACTTGGGTTGCCGCCTTTAGCCGGCATGGTACGAATACCTTTATTCGCATGAGTCACCAAAGTATCATAACCTTGCTTAACACGTGGCTCCCATTGTGCTTTATCGCCAAATTTAGGTGCGTTCATCAAGCCTGTTGCATGGCACATTGCACACACGGCTTTGTACACTTCTTCACCACTTTTCCCTGCAACTGCTGGCGCTGGAGCGGCAGCTGCGGCAACAACTGGTTCTGCAGCTTTCACTTCAGCAGCTGGAGCCGCAGCCGCTTCAGCTGGTTTCTCTTCAGCCGCTTTAGGCGCAGGTGCTGAGAAATTTGCACCAGAAGCATTTGCCATATTAGCGACGGCACTTGCAACTTCACCGTCAGTTAATGATGGATTACCACCACGCGCTGGCATAGTACGGATACCCTCGATTGCATGCTTAACCAATGTTTCATAACCTTGTGCAATACGTGGCTGCCATTGTGCTTTGTCACCAATTTTTGGCGCATTCATCAAACCAGCAGTGTGACACATAGAACATACCGCTTTAACCACTTCTTCACCGCTTTTTTCAGCACCAGAAGTTGCACCAGCTGCCGCAACTTCAACTGCGGCAACAGGTTTAATATTTTCTTCAACCTGAGAAACAGCTGCCGTTGGTTCAGCAACATCAATCGTGTCTGTTACACCAAAAATCTTTGCTACCAACAAAACAAATATGACAATACCGATAATACCCACTATTGAGGCAAGTACGATTTGTCCAAATGAATAGCCTTTTTCGTCGCTATTTACATTGCTCATTACAGTTCAATCCCAGAAAAATTAGTTGAAGAAAATATTATACCTGCACTTTAGATTAAGGCAAAAAACCAAAAACACTTAGCTAAAAATCAATTGCGTAAAATGTAGCTATCGCCTGCATGAAAAATGCCTTCCGGTAATGCCGCATACAACGTTTCTGTTTGTTATAATGCGCTACCTATTGTTACTGTGCGCCCGTAGCTCATTTGGATAGAGTATCGGTTTCCGAAGCCGAGGGTAGTGGGTTCGAATCCCGCCGGGCGCGCCAAATTAATAAATAATATCAAAGGGTTATGTCAGAGGAAGCATAACTTTGTCCAAAAGACAGCTTTATGCTTCCAAATACTAAAACCAGTTTTATGCTTCTGTAAACATCCCCCTTTTAGTGGCATGCTGAATTAGAGTTCTCCGTCAGTTTTGCTTTTTCCAGATACTCCCA